>Ga0315903_10006299_pt1 | contig 15204 bp, 12 predicted proteins | sample LakEriMetagenome_7_FD_203524 | JGI IMG/M metagenome (GOLD analysis project Ga0315903, IMG submission 203524) | Freshwater fungal communities from buoy surface, Lake Erie, Ohio, United States - Buoy 2 MA119 | ecosystem: Environmental > Aquatic > Freshwater > Lake | place: USA: Lake Erie, Ohio...
CTGCCCTGCAAGAAAAGAACCTCGCCCAGATCAGGCAGTGCATGGGCGTTGCGCTTGTGGTGAGGGAGACCGACCTAACAATGTTAGGTGAGGTGCTAAAAAATCTGACGGGGTCGAGCACGCTCACGCTCCCGGGCAACACGAACAACACCATCACCGCAAGCAGCCAATGAAAATCCTCACCATTGACTTTGAGACGTACTACTCCCAGTCTTTCAGCCTGAGCAAGATCACGACCGAAGAGTACGTGCGCGACCCTCAGTTTGAGGTGATCGGCGTATCGGTGCAGGAAGATGGTGGAGAGCCCGTCTGGTTCAGCGGGGACGCCCAAAGCACATACCAGTTCCTTCGCTCCTATGAGTGGGAGAAGTGTCTGGCGCTAGCCCACAACGCGCCTTTTGATGGTGCGATTTTGACGTGGAAGTTTGGCATCAAACCCAAAGGTTGGCTCGATACGCTGTCGATGGGCCGAGCACTTCACGGCACTGACGTTGGTGGAAGCCTTGCGGCACTTACTCACTACTATGACCTGGGGGAAAAAGGTACAGAGGTGGTCAACGCGATTGGGTTGCGCCGCGCTGACTTTCCCGCCGACCAGCTTGCCCGCTACGGCGAGTACTGCAAGAACGATGTGGCGCTTACCTACAAGCTATTCCAAACTATGGCCAGCAACTTCCCGCCGGAGGAACTGCGCCTAATTGATCTGACGGTTCGGATGTTCAGTGACCCAGCCTTGCAGTTGGATAGAGCCGCGCTGACGAGTCACTTGGCTTCGGTGCGGGAGGCCAAGGGAAAACTCATGGGCAACGTCGAGGGCACCAGCAAAGACGACATCATGAGCAACCCCAAGTTCGCCAGACTGCTGTTGGCCTGCGGTATCGAGCCCCCCAAGAAGATCAGCCCGATCACGGGCAAAGAGGCGTATGCTTTTTCTAAAACCGACGAGGCGTTCACGGCGCTGCTTGAACACGAGGATGTACGAGTGCAGGCGTTAGTTGCCACTCGGCTGGGGGTCAAGTCCACCATCGAGGAGACCCGCACCGAGCGGTTCCTTGGGATTGCCGAGCGGGGAACATTACCGGTGCCCCTGCGGTATTACGCCGCCCACACCGGGCGCTGGGGTGGGGATGGCAGCCTCAACCTGCAAAACCTGCCGCGTAGCTCTCCCCTGAAAAAGGCCATCATCCCGCCCAATGGTTACGTTTTCCTAGACTCTGACTCATCTCAAATCGAAGCCCGTACGTTAGCATGGGTAGCGGGGCAGGATGACTTGGTCGATGCGTTTGAGCGTGGCGAAGACGTGTACAAAATAATGGCGTCTGCAATCTATGGCAGGGACGTAAACGCGATTACAAAAAACGAACGCTTTGTGGGCAAGACCACTATTCTTGGCGCAGGCTACGGCATGGGGGCCAAGAAGTTCCAGACCCAACTCAAGAACTTTGGGGTCAGCGTGGAGTTGGACGAGACCAAGCGGATCATCGACACGTACCGCCGCACCTACCCACGCATCCCGCTGCTCTGGCAAGAAGCTCATGGCATCCTTGGGGCCATCCTCGGTGACCAGTACGCCGAGTTTGGCCGAGGCGGTCTGCTCAAGGTCGAGGGGAAAAAGGGCATCAAGCTGCCCAACGGGTTGTATCTGCGCTACCCCAACCTGCGGTTCACTGAGACGGAGCAAGACGGCAGACTCAAGGCCGAGTACGTCTACGACACCAAGCGCGGCAAACAGACAGTGCCAAACCGCATCTACGGTGGTAAAGTCATCGAGAACGTGTGCCAAGCTCTGGCGCGGATTGTCATCGGCACCCAGATGCTGATGGTTGCCAAAAAGTACCGAGTAGTGATAACCGTGCATGACGCCATCGGCTGCATCGTGCCTGAGGCAGAGGCTGAGACGGCCAAAGAGTACGTCGAGTTGTGTATGCGCCTGCGCCCAACGTGGGCACCTGAGCTTCCACTGAACTGTGAGGCAGGGTACGGGGGGAGTTATGGCGATTGTTGACTCTCGCCGGGGTAAGGTACTCAAAGGGAAGACGCTCCCTTACGGTACGTTTACCATGAGCGAAGAAGACAGTGTGGTCAGGCACGCCTATTACTACTACGGCTACCGCCGCGATGAAGACATGCCCCCACTGCCACACATTGAGCCTGATGATCAGGTAGTGGACCCAGAGGAAGAACTAGCAAAAAAAGAGGAGCAAGCGTTTATCAAAGACTTGCTGGATGGGCTGCCCACCCGGGAGGCCAAGGTGCTGCGCATGCGGTACGGGATTGAATTAGACCGGGACAGGTCGTTTGAGGAGGTGGGTACTGTGTATGAGGTGTCCCGTGAGCGCATACGGCAGATTGAACTCCAAGCGATCCGCAAACTCAAGCACCCGGACCGAAATCTGCGAGAGGTTATTTATCCAGAAGACAGCTTCTACCGAAGGAAGCAAAGCGAAGCCAGACTGCGTGAACGCATGTTTGAGATTGAGATGACACAGATGGGATGGGCTTGGTATCAGCGACACCTAGATAAGCGTATCTCTTTTATCAAACACCCCAAAGCCGACTCGTGGATTGAACACATCAGATTAACCGACCCTAACCTTCACAGACGAATTGAAAATGAAGTCAACCGATACCTCGACGCCGTCTTCGCTAATCGACTACGCACACCCGTGCATGATGGCGGAAAACGCCCTCAAGGAAGCGCACAAGCACATGCTAAACCGTGAGCACGACGAAGCGATTGAGCAAGCCTTGAAAGCGATTGTCGAAACGCGGTTGATGATCAACGCCATCAGGCACATGAAAGAAGGTACGCAATGAGCATCTCTTGGTCTTTCAGCAGCCTCAAGACCTTCCAGCAGTGCCCAAAGAAGTACTACCACACCAAGGTTGCCAAGGATGTAACCGAGCCCGACACGACGGCCACGCTCTACGGGAAGTCGGTCCACACTGCGGCAGAGGAGTTCATACGGGATGACAAGCCGCTGCCACCGCAGTATGCGTACATGCAACCAATGCTGGAGACCCTCAAGGCCATCCCCGGAGACAAGTTATGCGAAGTGAAGCTTGGGTTGACGAAAGACTTAAAGGCATGCGATTTCGCTGCACAGAATGTGTGGTGGCGTGGGATAGCCGACTTGGTGGTTATCAATCGGGAGGCTGGCGTAGCCCATTCAGTGGACTACAAGACCAGCAAGAGTGCGAGATATGCGGATGCGAAGCAACTCGATCTCGTAGCCTGTGGCCTGTTTGCGAAGTACCCGGAAATCCGGAAGGTGAAGTCTGCGCTCCTTTTTGTGGTGAGCAAGGAGTTTGTGAAGGCCGACCACCACGCGGAGATGATTGAAAAGTACATCGAGGCCCCGGCGCAGGACGTTGCGCGGATCGAGGCAGCATTGGACAATGGGGTGTGGAACCCCAAAGAGGGGCCACTGTGTAAGTTCTGCCCCGTCAAACAGTGCGAGTACAACCGGAGCTAATCATGCCCTACGTCAATAAACCCCGCCCGTACAAAAAAGAGTACCAACAACAACTTGCCAGAGGAGAACATGCAAGACGCATGGAACGACAACACGCCCGAGAAGCCCTCGACAAAAAGCACCCCGACCACAACAACAATGGCGCTGCTGACATCCGCGAAGGCAAAGATGTTGCACACGTCAAGGCTCTATCTCGGGGTGGGTCCAACAAAAACGGAACCCGCTTGCAGTCGGCGACCCAGAATCGCTCATTCAAGCGCAACAGCAACCATCAGCTAGTGTCTGAAGTCAGCACCAAGGAAAGAAAAAAGAAGTGAACCTATCAGAGTATGACTGGCCCCGGCCTCCGGGGTTCAGCCCGTTCGAGCATCAGAAGGCCACAGCAGAGTTCCTCATCAGTTACCCCAAAGCGTTCTGCTTCAACGAGCAGGGCACGGGCAAAACGGCTTCAGTGATCTGGGCCGTGGACTATCTGATGAAGCTTGGCGTGGTAAAGCGTGTGTTAGTAGTGTGCCCCCTGTCCATCATGCACAGCGCATGGCAAGCCGACTTGTTCAAGTTTGCGCTGCACAGGACCGTGGCTGTCGCTTACGGGTCGGCAAAGAAGCGCAAGCAGATCATCGGGGGCAACGCCGAGTTCATCATCGTCAACTTCGACGGGGTGGACATCATCAAGGAAGAAGTCATCGCTGGTGGCTTTGACCTGATCGTGGTGGACGAGGCGTCGGCCTACAAAAACTCCCGCACCGTGCGGTGGAAGACGCTGCGCGATGTGTGCAAGCACGTCAAAGGGCTGTGGATGCTCACGGGCACCCCAGCCGCGCAGTCTCCAGTTGACGCCTACGGCTTGGCAAAGTTGGTTAGCCCTACGCGAGTACCCAAGTTCTTCTCAGAGTTCCGCGATCAGGTGATGACCAAAGTCAGCGAGCACCGCTGGCTCCCTCGGCCCGTGGCGAAGTCCATCGTCCACAGTGTTTTGCAGCCAGCCATTCGCTTTGAAAAGAAGCAGTGCCTGGACTTGCCGCCCGTTACGTTCATGGACCGGGAAGCGCCGCTGAGCCCGCAACAATCAAAGTTTTACAAGCAGCTTGCCAAGCAGATGCTCATCGAGGCTGCGGGTGAGGACGTAACTGCTGTCAACGCTGCGGTCCAGATCAACAAGCTGCTCCAGATTGCATGTGGTTCGGTCTACACCGACACGGGCGAGGTTGTGGATTTTGACGCCAGCACTCGACTCAATGTGGTGAAGGAGGTGATCGACGAGAGCAGCAACAAGGTGCTGGTCTTCATTCCGTTCGCACACACCATCGAGCTTGTAAACAAATTCTTGACAAAGAACGGCGTGACTTGCGAGGTCATCAGTGGCAGTGTGAGCGTTCACAATCGGGCCGACATCGTCCAGCGGTTCCAAAAAGCGGAACACCCCAAGGTGCTGATCATTCAGCCGCAGGCTGCCTCCCACGGGCTTACCCTGACTGCCGCCGACACAATCATCTGGTACGCTCCATGCACAAGTGTTGAGACGTACTTGCAAGCCAACGCACGTATCGACAGGCCGGGGCAAGTCAACCCCATGACCGTCGTCCACATCTACGGAAGTCCCGTAGAAGAGCGCATGTACAAGCTGCTGCGCACCAACATCAGCAACCACAACGGCATCATCGACTTGTACCGCCAAGAAATTTTATCGGCGGAAGAAGAGACCGCTTGACATTGTCAAGCAAGCCTGTATAATCCCCGCAAAAAGGAGCAGATAATGGACGAAGATGTTCAGGGCGAAGCGCCCCCCGATTCCAACCCCACACTCGACAAGCTGACCAAGGTGTACCTCAGGATGAGGGATGCCAAGGAGGCGGTGACCGACGCATACAAGAAGCAGGTTGCAGACCTTGAAGAGCAGATGGCGGTTGTCGAAGCACAGATGCTTGAGACCTGCAAGCAGTTCAACGCGGACAGCATCCGCACCCCACACGGCACAATCGTGCGTTCCGTCAAATCACGGTATTGGACAAACGATTGGGATTCAATGTATCGGTTCATCGAAGAGCATGGTGCATTTGCCTTGTTAGAGAAGCGACTCCATCAGACACACATGAAAGAGTTCCTCTCTGAGAATCCAGACCTTCTCCCCGCTGGCCTCAACGTGGAGAGTGCATATACCGTGGTTGTTAGACGTTCTAAAGGAAATTGAAAATGAGCAACATCACCGTGATCGACCAGAGCCTCCCCGACTTTCTGCAAACCGCAGGGGTCAGTGACCTTACCAAACAACTCGCTGGCCGTACCGGCGTGGCGCGTATCGTGCCCAAGAACGGCATCTTCCGCAAGGTTGTTGGCGGTGAGGAGATGGGCAAGGTCAAAGGCACCCTCAACGCCATCATCGTCAGCGCATCGCCCAAAGTGGGCCGCATCTTCTACGCAAAGCAGTGGAGCCCGGAAGCCGAGCCGACTGCACCAGACTGCTTCTCCAACGACGGGCAAGCCCCTGACGCTGGTTCGGCCAACCGCCAAGCCAATCGCTGCGATGAGTGTCCGCAGAACATCAAGGGCTCGGGCATGGGTAACTCCAAAGCCTGCCGTTACAGCCGCCGCATCGCGCTGACACTGGAAGAAGACTTTGGCACCTCGCTGGAAGGCCGTGTCTATCAGATGAACTTGGCTTCCAAGTCTCTGTTTGGTGAGCCAGTCGGCGACAACACCCACCCCTTTGAGGGCTACACCAAGTACTTGGCCAACAACGGCAAGTCTCTGGACTACGTGGTTACGCAGATCAGCTTCAACGAAGACAACGACAACCAGTCGGTGCTCTTTACCCCGGTGCGGTTCATCAACAAAGGTGAGTACGCAGTCACGAGCGAAGCGGTCAAGAAGCCCGAAGTGCAGAAGATGGTCACGATGACGCCGTACCAAGCGGATGCGTCGGGCCGTGCTCCGAAGTTGGAGGCACCCAAGGTTGTAAAAGCAGAAGCGCCTGTGGCCGAGCCGGTCAAGCGCGAGAGCAAAAAAGCCGATGTACCTGCGCCTACCAAGAAGGACTTGGACGCCGTGGTCAAGGCTTGGGCTGACGAGGAGTAAACATGACCTATGGTTACAGTCAGAGTCTGGTGGCCGCCAACAAACAGGCGAATGCCAAATCTCTCGGCGTAGCTTTGGGGCGTGTGTGTACTCAGAAGGGTATCAGTGTGAGTTATGTGGCCGACTACTTCGGGGTCAGCCGCATGACTGTCTACAACTGGTTTAAGGGGGACTCGTCCCCCAACCCTTCCATGCACACCCGCATCGAAAGGTACATTGCCAGCCTCAAGAAAAAGTAAACCATGTCATTCGACCTACTTGACGCCGTCCTTCCGCAAGAGGGGCGCTACTGCATCATCGGTATAGGTCGATACCCAGATCAAAGGTTTTTGGAGACAAGGCAGGAAGTTGACGAGACCATCGCAGAGTTTGTTGCGGCCAACATCGACGTGTATTTTGGCTGCTCCAAATTTGGCCCCCTCAATGAGCGCACACATGAGAACGCGCTGTATGTCAGGGCTCTTTGGTTGGACATTGACTGCGGCCCGACGAAGGGTGTGCCGAACTCCAAAGGCAAGATTGAAGGGTATCTTGACCAGCAAACCGGACTTGCGGAACTGCAAAAATTTTGCAAGACCGTAAATCTGCCCAAGCCAATCTTGGTGAACTCGGGTAACGGGGTTCATGCGTACTGGCTGATAGACGAAACGGTGTCCCGCCAAGAGTGGGAACCACTGGCCAAACGACTCAAGCAACTGTGCAAAGAGCACGGGCTGATCGTTGACGACAAAGTGTTTGAGGCTTCACGGGTGCTTCGCCCGATGGGGTCATTCAACTTCAAGAACAAGGAGGAGCCCAAGGCAGTTGGAGTTTGGAACGAGCACACCGTAGCCCTGAGCTACGAAGACTGGCGCAACCTGCTGGGCACCCCGACGACGGATGCCGAGCCGCAAGAGACGCCAGAGTTTGTACCGTCGGCCATGAGCCCGATGATGCAGGCGTTGATGGAGAACAAGGTCAAACGGTTCAAGACCATCATGCTCAAGGCCGAGAACGGCTGCGCACAACTGAACTACTGTTTTGCAAACCAAGAAGAAATTGACGAGCCCTTGTGGGTGTCGGCGTTATCCATAGCAGCGTTTTGTGTAGACGGAGACGAAGCCGCACACAAAATGTCCAACAAGTACCCGGACTACGATGCGGAAGAAGTCGAGTCCAAGCTGAGAAATATCCGCAAGCGTGGCGGCCCACACCACTGCGCCACCTTTGAAGAGCGCAATCCGAGCGGTTGCGACGGATGCCCCCACAAGGGCAAGATCAAGTCTCCCATCGTGCTTGGGTTTGATGTTGAGGAAGCCGACCCGCAAGACAATGAAGTGACCATCGAAGACGACGGTGTGGTCAAGAAGTACCAAATCCCTGAGTATCCTTTCCCCTACTTCCGGGGCAAGAACGGCGGCATCTACAAAAAGCCGCCCGAGGAGGGGGATGAGGTTGAGCCTCCGCTCGTGTATGAGCACGACTTCTATGCGGTCAAGCGCATGCGTGACCCTGAGTTGGGCGAAGTTGTCCTGTTCCGCTTGCACCTGCCGCACGATGGGGTGCGTGAATTTACCCTGACTGCCGCAGTCATTTGCTCCAAAGACGGATTGCGCCAAGCCCTGGCGCAGCATGGGCTGGTGACCTACAAAGGGCAGTACGAAAACTTGACCACGTTTGTGGTCTTGTCTGTCAAGAACCTTCAGTATTCCAAGAAAGCAGAAACCATGAGAACTCAATTTGGCTGGGCCGACGGGGACAGCAAGTTCATTCTCGGTGACCGGGAGATCACCAAGGACGGGGTGTTCTACAGCCCGCCGTCCAGCACCACGCGGGACATCTCCGAAAAACTCCACGTCAAGGGTACGTTTGAGAAGTGGAAAGAGGTGTTTGATCTGTATGCGCAGCCAGGGTTGGAGCCGCAGGCGTTTGCTGCCCTGACAGGGTTTGGCTCGCCACTGCTCAAGTTCACGGGTCTGGAAGGGGCCATCATCAACCTCATCCATCCGGAGTCTGGCTCGGGCAAGTCCACCGCATTGTTCATGTGCAACAGCATCTCTGGCCAGCCCAAAGAACTCACGTCCATGTACAAGGACACGTTCAACGCCAAGATTCACCAACTGGGCGTCATGAACAATCTGGCCAACACCATCGACGAAATCACCAACCTGAGCGGCATGGAGTTCTCTGACTTGGCATACAGCATCAGCCAAGGCCGAGGCAAAAACAAGATGAAGGGGCAGACCAATGAACTGCGCATCAACAACACCAAGTGGCAGGGGATAACTCTGTGCTCGGCCAACGCCAGCTTCTACGAAAAATTGGGGGTAGCCAAGAGCAGTCCAGACGGTGAGTCCATGCGCCTGCTTGAGTACAAGATAGACCCCTCCAATCTGATATCACCTGAAGTCGGCAAGGCCATGTTCGACCACCAACTGCGGGAAAACTATGGCCACGCGATGGAGACCTATGCCCAGTGGCTGGTCAACAATCTGGAGGAAGCCGTCGCTCTGGTCCGCCAAGTGCAGGCCCGCATCGACAAGGAAGTGCAGTTCACAGCCCGGGAGCGGTTCTGGTCTGGCGTGGTTGCTTGCAACATCGCCGGGGGGCTCATCTCACGCAAGTTGGGGCTGCACAGCTTCGACATGGCCGCTGTGTTCCAGTGGGTCAAGGAGATGCTCAACACCATGCGGCAGGAAATTAAGCCGCCGCAGGCAAACCCGATCACCATCATCGGTGAGTTCATGAACTCCCACATTCACAACGCCCTTGTGGTCAATGACGCCGCCGACAGCCGCAGCAGCATGGTACCTCTACCCCTGATGGAGCCCAAGGGCGAACTGATGATCCGGTATGAGCCCGACACCAAAGACCTCTACATTGCCGCCACGCCGTTCAAGAAGTTCTGCGTGACCCAGCAAATCAACTACCGTTCGACTCTTCAGGAGTTGGAAAAGATTGGTGTGTTTAAAGAAGCCACAAACAAACGCATGTCCAAGGGCATGAAGGTGGCATCCCCCGCAGTACGGGTGCTCAAATTTAACGCCGCTGCGTCGGAGTTTTTGCAGCTTGAGGTGCCCACCGATGAAAATCGAGACGGTGTCGTACCAGATTGACTGGAAGAAATTCAGAAAAGGGTACAGCTTTTTTGTACCCTGCGTTGATGAGAAGGCAGCACGGCAGGCTTTGGCCCAAGTAACCCGCCGACTGAAAATGGATGTGGTTACAAAGGTAGTGGTTGTAGACGGAGTCAAAGGCTTGCGCGTGTGGCGTGTTTGACCTACACTACCTGCACTGGTTTCAGTTGCCAGTGGTCTCCTTGGAAGTTATCTGCCCTTCCTCCTGTTACCCCGGCCCTTGTGCCGGGGTTTTTTATTTCCGAGCAGCCTGTTCTTTTTCGGTTATGGCCTCGCGTGAGGGTCTGAGCACGTCGGCGAACAGGGCCGCATTCTCTTTGGTGATGGTCACACCGCGCCAAGACTCACCCCGACGCTTCGCTTTATCTTGCAGAGACCGAATCCTGGCCTCCGCCTCAATGCGCTTGGTGGGGTATTGAGCGTTGAACTTGGCCTCTTCGGCAATGTATTTGGCGTAGGCTTCGGCGTCGTTCTTCCTGTACGCACGGTCCAGTTTGTCTAGTATCTTGGCCCGCTCTATGTCAATCTTCCGCTCAAGCCCGATCATCTTGAAGTTGACGTACTGCGTGTTTGCAAGGAGGTCAGGTCGGAAGCCGATTGCCTGGAACAGCAAGTTGCCCGTAGTGAATGTGTCCTGAGCTATGAGTTCAGTGCCCTTGTTATCCTTCGCCCCTTCCGTGTAGAGGATGTACGCATTAACAAAGTTGCGGAAACCCGCAGGCGACATTTTTTGGAGCATCTTCTGGTAGTCACCAGACATACCCGCGCTGAAGCCCTCGGCGACAGACAAGATGCCGTTTGCAGCAGGGCCAGCGTGCTCAAGCGCCAAAGCCATCGCGGCTTCACGAATCTCAGCGGTTTCTTTTGTGTCTCGGAGCCAGAGATTATTGAGGCTTGTGCGGCTGGAAATGTCCACGCCGGTAAGCGCATTGAGTGGGCCGCGCTCAACAAGATCAGACATCTTGACGCCCCCAATCCTTGTTTGGCCGAGGTTCTCATCGAGCCACTTAGTGCGCCACCACAGTTCAAAATCCATCCCGCGCACATCTTTGGGTCGATCATCATCTCCTTCAAGCGCCTGCCACGCAGCGCCAATAAAGCCCATGACCGTGCTGAACATCGGCAGCGCTATAACACCGCCAACAACGTAGGTTGCACCCAGAGTGCCGAAAAACTTTTTGGTCGCCTCCCACCGAGTGCGGCCATCCATAGGCTTGATGATCTCTTTGAAGTTGCGCAGCAGATACAGCGTCATATGCACTGGGTACATCATGAACTGAGTTAACCACTTACCGGGCACTCCTTTCATGAATGTCGGGCGGTTGTACTCCCCGTAGTTACCCATTGCTTCGTTGACATCAAACACCGCTTGATCGACTGCGTCGGCATGATCTTTACCCGCCTGCCGATTGAGTCGGTAGGACATCAGGTACATCATCTCCCGAGTCAACCGCTCGGTCGAGTGCATCAACCCGCCAAGGACCGCTACGTTTACAACGTCTTTGCCAAACTGTGTGACGGGGCCGCTGATCTCAGTTGACGGAGTGTTCTTGTAATCGAATACAGCGTTAGCGTAAGTGGACGTGGTCACGTCCCGGCTGAGCATCTCTCTGACTGCCCGCCGCTCATCTACCGACAAGTCCTTGGCGTGTTCCAAAGAAGGAGCAACCCATGAGGAGTTGCCGTCCACGTCGGTTTTGTACACGCCCAGTGTTTTCCACACCGCCATCGCACGCACGAACTCTCGATTGGCGTTAAGGACGCCATACCGCGAAAGGACCGGCAGACCTGTTTGAATCAAGCTCAGGGGTTGGAGCAGAGCAGAAGATGCGCCGCCGAGGTAGAACACAAACGCAAATTGGTTTGCAAGGTCTGCGATTTTATGAGCCACGCCTTGTTGAGCCGGGTTAAGCGCATCATGCACGCGCTGCCGCATCTCAGCTACATAAGGCTCAAACTCTGGCCGGTTTGCAACGGACTCTTGTGCCTGTTGGAGCGAGTTGCGCAGCAAGGGGGCGTACTTGATACGGGCCAACTGCACGGCCATCTTTGTGGTGCTGTCGGCCACATCGCGCAACAAGTCGGTGCTGAAACCGGCGAGCCCCTTGCGGTGGATGAACTGCTTGCGGAAGCTCTGCTCCGGCATGGTCTGAAGGTACAACTGATAGATGTCGTCCTTCATCTTCTCCTTGGCCTCAGGATCGCTCAATGAGGATGCGTCAATAGCCGCAAACATGCCCTTGAGAAGAGCACTGGACTGAGTAGTCTTTTCCCGTAGCTGCGCAATGCTATTGCCGTAACCCCAGGTTTCGTCTTCGAACAATTCGTCTCTGGCTTCTTGGCGGCGCTTCTGGAAGGCTTCGGCGCTTTCACCGGGCTTTTGTTTGACGCGCTCGTCCAAGAATCCATCAATGGCGCGGTCCCGTTCGGGCAGCGTCTCAAACATCATGAAGACGCGGTTTTTACCAGTTCCCATTGAGAACCAATAGTCGCCCCTACGCACAAGCGGGAAGTACGGCTCGATCTTGCTGCCGGTCTCGTACATGGTACGGACCTTCTTGAGCAAGTTGCTCTGCTCGGCAAGAGACAAACCAGAGCGCGTGATCTGCTCGTTAAGCAGGTGCGTAAAGTATTCCGACAGCGATGCGTAGTGGTTTTTTATGCGCTTGTATAGCCGCTGTCCGTCCGCACCAAGGGCTGCGTATTGCCTGTCAAGGTCGGCGTTGCGTTTTGTGGTGTTGGGGTCTGACGGATCAATCTCTGCCAGTGTGGATACACGCGTAATCCGATCAAGCTTTTGACGCAGGGAGGGGTCTTTGCGGTAGACCCGGTTGATGTCGTCCGTAAGATTGCCCGCTGCCTTAAGCAACTGCATCATCTGGCCGTTCATCTTCTGAAGAAGTTTGGCCGTGTTCTTCAGTTCGGGCACGTCCTCTGCCGACCAAGTAGCAAGAAACTCCGTGGTGGGAGCCTTTACCAATGTCTTGCGGGTCTTGTCCGTTGCTGCGGGCCAGAGCCCTCTGAGGAAAGGGATCACCTCTTTGGGGTTCTGCGCCATCTGCAACGCAGAAACACCCTCTGCATACTTTTCGCTCAGCTTCGATGTGTCGAACTTGGCGTTGGCCTCGTCTACAGCCTTGTCCAACTTGCGCTGCTCTTTTGCCGCTTGCTTCTGCTCTGGTGTCAGCTTGAGTTTTGCCGACATGAACGCCCGCCCTTTGGACGGGGGCGCAAACAGCTTGCCGGTAGAGGCGCTCAGCACATCGTCGGTGATGCCGATCAGGTCCGACAGTCCAGTGAACTGTCCGGGGGGTAGGCCCAAAAACTCAAGGATGGCTCGCACAAAACGAGTGAATGCGGATTCATCTGTACGCGCACCCGAGATGGTCCCCAGAAAGTTTTGGAACACCGGGTCAGACAGTCCGTAGGCCAGGAACTCCTGCGGCAGCGTAAAGATTTCAAGGTCCAATTCACCCGTTTCCGGGTCTTCTACAGCAGTGGCTTCGACCAGATCAACCACTTCGGGGGGCAAGCGTCCAGCCGACTTCAAGATGTCGTACCGCACGGCGGCGTTGACCATCAGCGAGTTCAGGTCTTCGATGAACCGAACAAGCGGCACATCAAGTCGCCCCCTTTGGCCACCCACCATACCGAGTTCAATACGGTAGTTGAGCGCCGCATGGAGAAGTTCATGCAGGACGGTTACGTTGTTGACGCCGTTCTGGAAGCCAAAGCTTGCGCCCCGTACATACACCTCACGCGGACCTGAAGCATCAGCGGGAAGATACACACCCCTGGCTCGCTCCCATGCCTCGGCGTTTGCAGCTTCACGAATACGCGCAGGAATCGGATCGGTGGCTTCAACCACATGCACGCGCACGCCGGTCAAAAACTTGCGCAGGCGATTGGCCAACATCCGTTCAAACGGCGTACCGGTTTTACCGATTGCGTTGAGTGCGGCAAGCGCACTCATGTTGCCTTTGAGCAAAGGATTTGGTTTGATACGGCTGGAGGTGAGCGCCTTCGACGGGCTTGTGAGTTCAAAGCCCTTCTTGATGTTGTCGTATTCCTTCTGCGGAATCTTCGACCGGTCATTCAAAAGAGCTTTGGCTTTGTTGCCCAGCGTAGTGCCTCGGTGCCCGCGCTCGATTGCCATCAGAGATCGCACAGCCTCAAGGAAGTTTTGGCGTCGGTCGCCTTGCGCTGTCTTTAGCGCGTCCTCGTCGGCAAACGCAGTCTCATCCAACGGTGCAGTGGCAGCTTCAAGCTGTGCTGTAGCACGGGCAAGGTCACGCGATGATTTTGCGTATTTACGCTTGTACTCTTTGAGCGCAGCTTCTTTTTGCGCCTTTTCTTCTGGCGTGAGTTCTTGGGCTTTGCGCCCACGCTTGGGTTTGGTCGCTTGCGCTTGGTCGATCAGAGCGCCGACAGTCTGCTCTGCGGCTTTGGTTGCCTCGGCGCTTCGCCTGTCAATCTCCCCCTGTATGAGGTCAGGAGACAGCAAAGAAACTTCCGACCCACCACGCTCACGCATAGCCCGCTGAAGCTCTTCGTCTGTGGCAGCCTCTAGTATTTCTTGCTTTGTTTTCGGTGTATCTTCCTCAACAATAGGAGCGGCAGGGGCTGCCGCAGGGGCTACGTCTAAGATAACGTCATCCCCCAGAGTCCATCGCACTGGTACGGGATTGCCGTTGGAGTCTTGGCCAGACGTGGGGTCACTGTCAGTTACTATAAGAAATTCTCTTGGCCCACGCGGCGCATCAGATTCTCTTACTTCCGTGATGGTGCCAGTATGGGTCTTGCCCGAGTCAGTAAACGTGACTACCTGCCCCACGGCTCGCTGGGTAAACCTCCACGGCTCTTGCTCAGTGGCTTTGTAAGATGCAATATCCCCGTTGGCGTCCGGTACAGCTTTTAGAAATCCAGACGTGCCTTTGGGTTGCGTTTCTGCTTGGGCGGTTGCAGTGGTTTGGGCGAGTCTCGCTTTCAGCGCGTCAATTTCCTGCTGCACCTCTGCAAGCTTAGCTTCTCGGATAAATCTGGACTCACCCCTTTGCAATGGCTGCGAGGAAAGCAGTTCTTGTTCGACTTCAAGCTCCGCAATCCGCTGTGTCAGCGCAGCAGGTGTAACGGCTTGTTCTTCGGCGGCGGGTTTTTCTTCGGCTGCTTGAGCAGGCTGCCCCCGTAGCGCGTCAATTTCCTGCTGTATCTCTTCGAGCCTAAGGTCTCGGACAAGCCTAGACTCGCCCCTTTGGAGTGGCCGCGACGAAAGGTACTCTTGCTCAGCCTCAAGGTCTGCAATCCGCTGTGTCAGTGCAACGGGTGCAGCAGCTTCTCCTTCAGCAATGACTGGAGCAGATGGTCCAGCAGGTACCACTCCACTTGGCTCAGGTGCTCCAACTCCTGGGGTGGCGGGTTGAGCACCGGGCTGTCCAGCCACTGTAGGGCTAACTCTACCTGTTCGGGTGATAGGTTTTGCAGCATCTTTGGCTCCTTGTGCGGACGCTTCCGCGAGCGCGTCGGCCTCATCTTCCTCT
>Ga0315903_10006304_pt1 | contig 15195 bp, 11 predicted proteins | sample LakEriMetagenome_7_FD_203524 | JGI IMG/M metagenome (GOLD analysis project Ga0315903, IMG submission 203524) | Freshwater fungal communities from buoy surface, Lake Erie, Ohio, United States - Buoy 2 MA119 | ecosystem: Environmental > Aquatic > Freshwater > Lake | place: USA: Lake Erie, Ohio...
AAACCTTGATCGCGCCACCGGCAAGGTCAAGCGGGCGGAAAACCAAGTTTTTTCCCTTGCGAACCATCACCTTCTTGCCCTCAACTCAAGCGTCCACGCAAGTGGATGGGGACTCAAAAACTCCCCACAAAGCGGTCGGCAATGACCGCAACATTGCCGCCAAACCGACCACTAGGCCGGGGAGGCGGCGGCGCATGTCCAGGCCGACTCTTCGGGGAAAGCTAAAGGCCGTTGCGGCCGACTTTGTGCGGCTTTTTGACTCCCCGTCCACCAGTGAGGACAAATCCCTGTCCTGACTATGAAAGCGATTACACTTCTATTGCTCGTCGCCGTTGCGGCCTCTTCGTTCGTTACCAGCCAAATTGCTGGCGCTGAATCGCCCCCCGATCAGTTGGATTTGAACGACTCAAAAAAAGACGACCTAATCCAGGCCCGCATTCTCCATCCCATCCCCGACGGCACCCCGCCACCCGTCGCACCGCCAAAGCCCGAATACACCGTTTCCGCGAAGGAAATCCTCTCCACCAAGACCCACCAACAAGGCGGACGCGACATCACCATCCGCCAGATCAAACCCATCGCCCTGCCACCGCCTCCCGCGCCTGCCGAATCCGCCGCGCTCACCGAGGAATTCACCCAACGCCTCGCCGAATACCGCGCCGCGAATCCCCGCAGCGGCATGCTTTTTCTAGGAGCCACCGTTTACCGCCCCAAGGACGGCCCGCCGCGCAGCCTCGTCCGCTACTGGCCCGAATTCGGCGGCGAAATCACCTTCTGGTCCTCCGCCGACTTCGCCCTCATCGCCGGCGGCATCCAATCCTTCGCCGACAGCGAAGGCCGCAAACACCATATCTTCATGACTTGGGGAAACGTGGACATCGACCGCATGACCGAACTGCTGGCAGCCAATGGCCGCACCTATCTCGCCCCCGAAATCCCCAACTTCCCCGAAGGCAAAGCCACCTGGCAAATCATCGGCCAGTCACCACCCGCCGAACACCTCGCCGCCATCCAGGCCCTCCACGACATCTATCACAACCAACACGCTGAACTCCTGACCGCCTACCAAGGCCGCGAACAAGCCCGAATCGAACGCGAGGCATATCTCAAGGCCAACCCGCCCCAGCCCCAAAACATCACCCTCAACTACTGGCGCACCACCAAACCCGCCGCCGACCGGAAAAGAGCGACCAAGTGATGCGCTTCCTCCCACTCTCCGCCCTCTGGCTTCTGACTACCGGCATTGCCTCCGCCATCGTCGATACCAACGAGAACACCGTCAGCGACCTCTGGGAAAAACAATACAACAACGGCGAACTCTACCCCTCAACCTTCAACCCCCATTCCGATCCCGATCAAGACGGCTGGACCAACGCCCAGGAAGCCGCCGCAGGCACCGACCCGCAAAACCCCAATCCCCCCGACGGCCTCGTCCAACCGGAAATCCTCCACACCCCCGCCGTCATCGGCGAGGAAAACGGCCAACCCGTCATTGTGACGCCCGAGGTAGTCACCGTCAGTTGGCCCACCCTCGTCGGCAAACAATACACCCTGCACTTCTCCCCCGACCTCACCGAAGAAAACTGGACCACCGTCGACGAACCCTTCATCGGCGATGGCGACATTCACGAGTTCAACTTCCTCATCGCCGGAGCCGCCGACAAACGCTTCTGGCGTATTGCCGTGGAAGACGCCGATACCGACGGCGACACTCTAACCGATTCCGAGGAGCACTCCATCGGCAGCAGTCCCTACCTCGCCGACACCGATGGTGACGGCACCGACGACGCCACCGCCTATGCATCCGGCTCCGATCCCTCCGGCGATGGCAGCGATACCGATGGCGACGGGATTCCCGACAACCAACTGTATTCGGTCGTCTTCGAGGTCATTCACGAATCCCTCAGCATGCCATCCGGGATAGGCTATCACTCCTTTGCCGAATCCGATGAGACAAACCGCTATCTCACCCATACCGACACCGAAACTTACTCTGTCAGTGGCTCCGCAAGATATCCCGATGTCAACGAAGGAGACCATGCCATCACCGACACCTGGTTGAGCGGTGGTTCCATCAACGCCGAAAGCGGCGTCGGCTCATCCGAACAGGGAACATCATTTGAAGATTGGAAAGCCAACAACCAGGTGGCGCTCGGCCAAGGTGAGACATTGCATCTGGAGGAAACCGTGACCACCACGGGCGAGCCGACCCTCACCGCCACCCGCATCGCCATTGAAACCACTTCCACTACCCCATGGACCGTCGAAAAGGACGGCGAGGTCATTCGCAGCGGCACCGAAACCATTACTGTCCTCGACGAATTCGAGTTATCTGACGGGACCACCTATCCGCAATTCTGGAACGACCATGTCAAGGATCGGCCATGGCAGGAAAGCCAGCCCGCCACATTCGGTCCGCTCAACTGGATGGAATACAACCGGGATGTCTTCGGAGACGCCGAAGCGGCCGAGTCCATCCGCAACCATTTCCGCAACGGTGATTTTGATATCTCCGGCAACCTCTCGTTTCCCGGTCCCTCTCCCATCAACTACGGCAGCGACGAGCGCATCAAGATCCTCCGCTGGCGGTGGGTCCGCTTCAACCCCAACAGCCCTTTCGGCTACGAATTCGCCACGCCCCCCGCCTCGGTCCGGAAAACCTTCAGTTTCATCGTAGAGCAGCGCGATCAACTGCAACTCCGCAGCGGTGCCAACGGCACACTCATTACCGACGAAACCACCACCAAGGGCATCGTTCCCATCGAATTCACCGCCACAGAGGGCACACAGACCTGGGCCGAGATCCCCCTGACAAAATTCGCCGCCTACAAACTCGAAGACCCTGCCAACCTCGCCGACATCGACTTCTCGAAATGGGGCGGATCACAGGTGATGATCGGTAATTCACCCCTTCATTTCGACGTCTTCCCACCCGAAGCCACGGAAGGACAGATCGCCAATGCGGACGACGACACATGGGAAGTGGAGACATTCCAAATCGCGGCGGACGAACCTGATTTCTGGATTCAGGCGAACGTGATGACCAGGGCGCTTGGACCCTCCGCGTCCATCGTCCCCGCGGCCGATGGAACAACCGTGACGTGGGAAATCGTTCAGGGCGAATCGGACCAAGGGGCCACGCTTGCGGAGGAAACCACGGAAACCGAAGGCGGACATACGGCTGTCAAGCTGACCATGCCAACCACGCCGGGAGCGCGGGTCAAAGTCAGGGGCAAAGTCACCACGCTGAAGATACCCACCGAAGTGGAGGAAGAATCCGTCACATTGACCAAACCCGACGGCTTCGCCGAAGTCAAAACCCAGCTATTCGAGGTGGTGCCGGGGAACGTCCGCCAAATCTCCCTCGCGGCATCGGACGAATCCGTGCCTGCGGACGGGAAGTCACAGTTCACCGTTCAGGCGACCTTGACGGATGCGGAAGGCAACCCGGCGGCAAGAGGCACCGATGTGAGCTGGCGGATGAGCGGTTCCGGCGAGATCTTTTCCCGAGACCATCTCATCGCCGGTCAGGACGGCATGGCGGAAGCGGTCATCACGGCGGGCACGCTGGGTGACATGCCGCACACGATTACCATCGAAGCGGATGGTGTGACGGCGGAAATCGCAATTCCCAATACTCCGGTTTCAATCACCTCACTCGGTGCGACACCGCAATCCCTGGACATCAACGGTAGCCAAACCGCCACGATCACCGTCGCGGCGGCCGGAGTGGCCGATGGAACCGCAGTGACATGGCGAACTTCCAGCGGCGCGCTCAGCCACCGCTCGGGAACGATCCAGAATGGCAGTGCCCAAACGGTTCTATCAGCCGACGCGGGCACCGTGGGCACCGCAAGCGTGATTGCCATCGTCGGTGACGCGATTGCCAATTGTGAAGTCCAGTTCACCTCGGCGGAGCCCATCACGGTCGAGGTTGAACAACCGCTTCTTGTTCTCGACGAATCCGGCAACGGAACGGATGCCGTGCCCTCGCTGTTCGGCGGCTCGCAGTCGATACCATTCGCTGCCGAATCTCCCGTGAAGATTCGCGCTCCCTCCCATCCGGGAGAATGGGCGACGGTCGGTTTCACCGGGAAATCGGGAGTGTCCGGCCACCGCTGGAGCTTTGATCTGTTGGATGGGAATGCCAGTCCATCGCTTCCGGCAGGGCTTCCGGCGACTTTCGCTGATGGTGCCATTCTGGAAACCGACTGGCAGTTTCTCCAATCCGGGACCGGAGCCGTGCATCTGCCCTCCACCACCGCAAGTGTGACCATCGCCAACGCACCGGAACTGATATTGGAGGAAGGTTCCACGATCTCCTTCCTCATCCGCCCGTCCGGCGACGCGGGACCGATCCTGACCAAGTCAGGCGAATACCAGGCAAGCCTCCTAACAGACGGCCGCCTGACATTCATCCTGGGGACCGGTCAAAGCTCCACCCAAGTGACCAGCCAACAGCCGCTGGCGGAAAACATCTGGCAGCAGGTCCGTGTATCGGTGGATTCAACGGACCTTCATCTCGATGTCGAAGGTGCCACCGCATCAACCGCTCTTGTTTCTGCTCCGCAACCCGGCACCGAGGCGATCATCATCGGCGGAATCACAGGACACCTCGACGATCTCCGCTTCAGCCACACCCAGCAGGGACTTGTCGGCATCTCGGTCAGCGCCACCGGTCTCGACTCACAAAACCGCGTCCAGCTCGACGCGAACGGCGAGGCCACCATCGTCGTTTCCGCCGAAACGGTTGGCCAGGGACCGCCCGAAGGCTCGCTGGGCCAAACGGTCGATATCGACGTCGAAGTCGATCAGGAAACCGTGAAGGCCAAGGAAGCCCTGACCGTCACCGACAAGGGCACGGGAGTTCTCATCCGGGCGATCGCTGGAAGCACGGCCATCCGCCCGCTCGAACTGGAGAACACGGACATCGCCGCCCACGCCGCCGCATTCCTCAAATACGGCATTCGCGACGCCGACCGCACCGCCAGCGTCCCCAAGGACATGGTAGACGGCGCGGCGGCGCGCGGAGAGTGCGGCTACCTCATCGCCATCTGGATGGAAGAGCGCGTGGACGAGGCCGGAATCGTGCGCCCGCTGATGAGCGTCAGCGCCCAGAACCTGCCGCAACCCGTTGCGGAAGTGCTCACGATGCTGCTGTCCGAAATGATGGTCAGCGCCAGCCAGCGCAACGACTGCTTCAGCTTCGCGGAGTATATCATGTACAATCACAGGGAGTTCCTTCTCGCGCTGCGTGCTCTCAGCGAGGGAGACACAGACGAATTCCTCCAATTCGCAAGCGTCGCTGACGGCAACGAGTCATTTACAGATCTTTCGGCCACGGGAAACCAGGTTGGAAACGGCCTTGCTGCCCGCGTGGCAAAAACCACGACAGCGGAAATCGGCAATGCCTACGAACTTGTGCGGGCAACATTCAACAGGCACAACAGCCGTATCAAAATGTTGAGCCTATCTGAAGGATTCGCGAACTTCCACCATGCGATCCGGGGTCCGATACTCGATCAATTGCAGGAGGGGGACGACGGCATGGAGGCCGTCCTTCGCGACCTGTCCCAAGCGCTCCATGCCGCGGATCTGATCGACGAGAAAACCGTTGCCGCCGTTGGAACCATCTATGGCTTTGTCCACGAGGCAAACGAACTGACTCAAGAGGTCGCCCATCCCGAACTTTTCGCAAAGGCGCTTCCCACGCTTCTGGACATTCTGATTGGAGCCGCCCGGGGAGAGGCGGAGGCGGTCGAAGCCCTGAAGGACATCGGTTCCGGTGTCATTATGGCACCCGTGAACGAATTTCCGCAAGCTGCCGACGAATGGGAGCAGGGAGAGTATTTCAACGCGGGCAGGCACTACGCAGCCGCGGCAGTCGGCGGCACGCTGGTAGCCAAGGAACTCAAACGATCAATCCAGCGAGGCGTCTACCGCTGTGTCGGACACGGACGCAAGCTCTGGCACCTCGCCGGGAAGAGGGGCGAAGCCCTCGTCCTGGCCAGATTCCGCGCGATGGGATACCGGGATGTGGTCCCGATTCAGAACGAGTCCGGCCACGGCATCGACCTCATCATGCGTGACAAAGAAGGCGGCATCCTTGCCGTCGAGGTCAAGTCGCATCTCCTGAGCGCCAAACCCCGTGTTAAGAGCAACATGGAGGATTTCGTGAAATCAAGGCTCGCGGGAGCAAAGACGCCAGAAGGACACTGGAAAGATGTCGACGAAAAGACTTTAGAAAACGCCATTAGCTTCTGGGAAGATCTTGAAACCAAAAGGGTTAAAATAAGAGAGATTGTCGTGAATGTTGACTATGTTCTCACACAATTTCCACGGGAGCGATACTTTGAGTGGGCGGATGGCCTAGGCGCTGAGATTTTTGAAAACGATTTATCGCAATGAAGAATTTTAACTGCACAAAGGAGCTAAAAAATATTGAGGACTGGATTTCCCGCGAGAGTAATCGAAAGCTCTTTTGGGATAAGCCCACAGATGAGATCCGGACAAAACTCGCTACCGATCTATCGTTGGCTGATGTCGGAAGCATTGCCTTTCGACTGAATCTGATCTCAAGTTGGCCTGAGCGCCAAGCACTTCTAACTACCGATCCAATTGATTTCAAGAAGCACTGGAGCTTGTTCTTAAATTATGCGCGGTTCGCCATGAGAATGAGAATTCTTTGCATTGAACATCCACAGGGAAACGGCGGCATCTCCCCTTATGAGATTCTGGCCCACTTCATATTGCTGCTTGGGAATGACCTGATCGATGATTCGGTGTGGCTCGGAAAACGAATTTACAAATCCATCAGACAGGAAATGAAACAACCTGTGGTGTGGACATTGCGTGAAATCTCCCTAGCGGATTTGGAGCGACTTGCGGATGGTGGAGATGCTTCGGACACTCCTAGCCGCCCCAGCATCTCGGCCTACAGCGAGAGTCCGCTTTGTGGATTCGTGCTCAGGATGTGGCTTGTTCTCACGGGTCGCCGCGAGCCGATGGACCGACTTCCCGACAAGGCCCCACAGAGCGGGATTTACGAAGGCCTGTTCCGCCATTGGGATGACCCGACGAGATTGTCGGATGCGATTTCGGCGGCATGTGATTTTCATGTCCACCGCATGAAGCCAAATCCTCGCATCCATCACGACATCCCGGAGTTCGAGCACACCCCATTCAGGCAGATTCCGTTTGAAATTCTCGCCTACCGTAATCTGCGGCGGCGTCTTGCCTTGGAAACACCATTCCCGAAACATCCGTTGCTGGATTCGCCTTTTGTGAGCGCTTTGCCCGCCGCTGTCGAACCCAGCAATGATCCCTTGCTGCTTGAGGTTCTTGAGTATTCGCGAAGACTTCTCCCGGATCTCTAAACTCAACTGATCCGGCGAGCGTAGAGCACACTGGTTTTAAGCTCCCAAATTTTGCTATTGTAAGTGGCTGAATAGAGTCGGAGACCTAGTCAACCCCAGTCCTTGAAGAATGAACCTCGAACAAGAGAAACGCGAAGTTAAACAGTGGCTGTTAGACTCTTCCAACAAGGAGCGTCTTTGGACAAAACCATTCGATGAAATAAAAAAGTCGATTGCCGCTCCGATTCAGATCAAGAGATGCGCCGAGATCGCGTTCAATTTGTCGTTGATGAAAATATGGACCTCTAACGTGCTCATCAATCAGCTCTCGGATGAAGCTACGCCTCACGACGCAAAAGAAACATTAACACTTTTCGTTGATTTGTTTTATTCTTCAATAAGGATATTTACCAAAGTAATTGACGATCCCAATGGATCATCACGAATCTTCGCTCTGGACCTTCAGAATCTTTTTTTTGTTCTCGGCGCATCGGGGCGCTATGAACAGGCCAGTTGGCTTGGCGGACGAGTCTATGCAGGTGATACTTTGGGGCGTTTTTCAGGGAAATCGGATCAAGTTTACACCCTTCAAGAAATCGGCGAGTGGGAATCTCTCGGAGGCGACGATGTGGGGTGGCGTGGCGTCGTGTCCAAATTGCGCCGCTTGATTCCGAGTCAGCGCGAAAAGGAGTGCAGTGCCGGAAGATTGGATGACGATCCGATGTTTCCTTACTGGGAAGAGAAGCCGCTTTGCGGCTACATGCTGCGGCTTTGGTTGGTGATGACCGAACAAATCGATCCTGAAGCAACTCCCGAGGGATTGCCCGGTTGCGGTGTTTATGATGGGCTTTTCACCAACTGGAACCGACCTGACGCACTGACCGAGAGCCTCAATGAAGCCTGCGACTATCACGTGCGACGCAGCACTGAGGACGGCGATGGCGACTACGATGTGCCGGAGTTTTCCATGAGACCCTACAACCTGATCCCCTTTGAGATCCTGGCGTTTCGCAATGTGAGAACCAAAATGGGTTTGGAGAACCGTATGCCGGATCATCCTTTGCTTCAAACTCCTTTCGTGAAGAACCTCCCGCAAGAACTTCCACCGAGTAACGATCCGCTCTTGTTGGAGGCGCTAGCTGCGGTCAGGAGAGTTCTTCCGGACGTATGATCGGGCCACCGGCAAGGTCAAGCGGGCGGTCTAACGGACGATCCGCGCCTTCGGCGGGTCCTTCAGGTGAATGTCCTGGCCGGGCGGCGGCGCGGTGAACATGACGTTTTCCCATTCCGGGTTGCGCAGCGGGCCGGTGCCGCGGAACTGGAACATGCCATAGAACGGCCGCAGCGGCAGCGTGAGCAGGCCGAGCAGCCCGCGCGCGTTCATCCGCATGGTCATGTCGATGGTGCGCTTCGCAAGATCCACCTCGCCGTCGCCCGCAAAGTTGAGCGAGGTGGTGGACGTGTTGAAATCGCGGCTGCGCAGGATGCCGTCCTTGATCGTGAAATTACAGAACGCGCTCTTCGCCCGTTCGAAACCGGCGCGCCGGTCGTTGAGCACGCCGCTGATCAACGGACTAAGCGGGCCGAAAATCGGCACGGAAAACAATTCGGTCCGTTCCAGCGCGAAAAGCCCCTCCCCTGCCATGGTTTCCACGCGGCCGCCGGTGATCGAGAAGTCGATGCGCCCGGTGAACTGGCCGCCGCCCTTCATGGTGAAACCATAAGTCGAGCACAGTTCCGGGATATCCAGGCCGGTCCAGCTCATCTCCCCTTCCAGCCTCGGACCGCTCACCAGGAAGCCCGCGCGGACCGGGCCGCCGAAGACCTCGCATTCGAGACCCTCAATTCGCACGCGCGGACCGCGGATGGAGACCTTGCCGACCGGCTTGGCGAGCGTCACATTCTCATCGAGAAAGCGATAGTCCGCCGGACCGTCGGAGCGGAACGACACATCCAGCGCCGTGCGCCCCTGCGGTGTCACATCCACCACGCCGTCGCCCGCAAGCTCGGGCGGACGGTGAAACCGATACACCTCCAGCGAATCCGCCACCTTCGGCGCGAACAGGCGGACCATCGGCGCGGCCCAAAAGGCACCGGTGACCTTTTCGACATCGACGGTTTTCTCCGCCGCGTTGTAGCGGATGCGGCCGACCTTCGAACTGCCCTCCGCCGGTCCCTTGAAGGCGTCGCGGAGCGCGTAGTTCTGATAGTTGAATGTGATATCTCCATCGAAGAAGTCGAGTTCGTGATGACTCAGTGAAAACCGGCAGCCCGCCTCGTTGACCGGAACCCCCTTGTAGTTCATGTTTTTCAGCCGTCCCGATCCGGTATAGGCCCACGAATGGCGGTCGGTGGCGTCGAATCCGCCTTCGAGCGACACCCGGACCTCCGCACCCTTGCGTTCGGCGAAGTCGGCGATGACCTTTTCCAACGGCTGGCCGCGGAAGAAAGGCTGATAGACCTTCGCGGGAAGATCCGAATCGAGCGCGAGCCGCACCAGCGGCCACTGGATCATCGCCTTGCCGGTGGCCGTGCCATCAGGACGGCTCAGGCGGACGTCGCGCAGGAACAACTCGTTGCCGCGCCACGCGAACAGGCTCTCCACCCGCTCTAACAGAACTCCGCGGACCACCACCGAGCCGCAGTCCGCGCGGCCGGTGAGGTGAAGCTGCGGCCGGTTCTCCTCATCCAGCCGGAACTCCCCCTGCGCCTCGATTTTCTGCGAACCGCCCACCACCACGCCGCCGCTGGCCTCAATGCCGGTCCAGGCTTTCAGCAGCGCGAGGATGTCGAGCGACGAGCGCGCGTCGAAGCGCCCGTGGCGGTCGCCGATGTCATAATCGACGCGCCCGTCCATCTCGCCACGGCCGTCGCGCGCCTTCATTTGAGTGACGGTCAGAAGATCGCCGTTCAACTCGGCCTCGCAGTCGAGTTCGTCGAGCGCATGGCCGTTCTTCTCCACGCCGCGGGCGGTGAGGGTGAGCTTGGATGAAAGCCTGCCGCCCTCGTTCGCGTCGCCATCGATGCGGATGCGGATACGCGGCGGCTGGCTGCGATCGAAATGCCAGCGGTTCAGTTCGGCGATCACGCGGGCGAGCAGTTTCCTGCGCTGGCCCACCTGGTTTTCCCCGCCACCGCCGCCTCCATCCTGCTGGTAGCCCACGAGCCGGGCGTTGAGCTCCATCTCGATGCCCTCGATGTTCCCGCGGGCGTTGCGGATCTCGAGGCGTCGCCCGCCGGGCATCAACAGCGTGCCGGTCGCCCGGGTCACTTCCAGCCGCTCGGAGTCCGGGTTTTCCGGATCGACCGGCAGATCGAGCCGCGCGTTGTTGAGCACCAGCTTGCTCAGGCGAACCTCGCCGCGCGCCAGGCGGGTATTGTCGAAGTCCAGCAGCACGCGCTCCAGCCGCGAGATTTCCGAAGTGCATTCCGGATCCGAGTAAACCCGGACGTTGGTGGCCGAAACACCGCGGAAGGGCAGGTAAGTCAGGCCGCCGATGCGGACATTCGCGCCGTGTTTTCCGATTTCCCGCTCAATGGCCGCGCGCCACGACTCGGGCAGCCCGGTGCGGTTGGCCCACCACAGCGTGCCCGCCGCCGCCGCCAGCGCCAGCGACACCGCGAGGAACGCGAGCGTGCGCAGATGACGGGAAAGGTGCAGATGATACATGCGGCGTGCGGGCAGGATATCCGGACGCGCCCGGAAAGCAACCCACCGGCACGCGCGGCCTGTCACCGGATGATTGCAAAGCCCACGTACAAAAATTTCCGGCCGTCGTCACGAGGGCGGCGGCCGGCGGTTCGGTCTCCCGGTTTCCGGTTTATTGGACCGTAGGAAGTAACAAAAAACATTGATATTTCGTCCGGGTATCCAAAAGGTGCGCAATATTCTTGCCAATCAGCGCGCTTTTCCGCACTATCCCGCGCATGGCCAGACAGAAGAAAAAACCCGATCTTGTGCATTGCAAGGTGACATCCACGTCACACCCGAAAGCGCCATGGCGTGTCTCTTGGCCAGTTGAGCGCGACGGGAAGGCGGTCCGTGCAAACAAGCGATTCGCGACCGAGGCCAAGGCACTAAAATTCGCCGAGGAAAGGGAGCGCGACATCGACAACCACGGCGTGCGATTCGGCGAGCTGCCACCGGAAGCGCGGAGAGCATTCGATTTCTACCGGGACGCCGTCGTTGAATTGTCCGAAGCTGGCGCGACCGTTCCACGCTTTGAGCAATTGGTTTCCACTGCCATCGCCGCGATTCGGGAGTCTCACAACGCTCGCGAGAAAAACGCAATCACGGTTGCCGATGCCGTGGCGGAGTTCACCGGCTACAAGTCAACCCGCGTCCGAGACCGGCAGCTTGCCGATTTAAAGGACCGCCTGAATCGTTTTGCTCAGTCTTTTGGTGATCGTCCCGTCAGATCCATTACGACGGCGGAAATCGAAGCATGGCTCGCTAGCCTACGCAGTCGGAAGAATCCCGACAGACTCCCTGTCCCACCGTTGCTTGGTCCTCTTTCCCGCAACCACTACCGCGCCACGCTCCATGCGTTTTTCGCGTATGCCGCCGCGCCTCGCCGTGGATGGTGCGACCGAAACCCGGTTTCCGACCTTGAGCCTGAGACGGTGGAATCCGGCGAGCCTGAGGCATACGCGCCCGAGGATGCCGCCAAGATCATGCAGACGGCGCTTGAACACCGGACCGAGCTTGTGCCGGTGCTTGCCCTTGGAATGTTCGCCGGTCTACGTGTTTCCGAGGCAACGGAAATCGACCTCGCCAAGCTGCCAAAAGCCGGTGGTGAGTTTCGCACCACTGGCAAGACCGGTCTGCGCCTGGCACCGTTCACCGAGGCAGCCGCCGCATGGATGGCAGCGCAACCGCGCCGCAAAGGCAAGGCGTGGACAAAGACACGGCAGATGCTGGTTGATTCGATGCAGGAACTTCTCTCGCTAGCCAAGGTGAAGCCGATCCATAACGGCGCGAGGCATTCGTTCATCAGCTACCGCACCGCCGAATTGCGCGACGTTGCCCGCGTTTCGGACGAATGCGGAAACAGCGCCCAAACAATCAAAAAACACTACCGGAAGATTGTGACGGCGGAAGCGGCGGAAGCGTTCTTTGCCATACGCCCGGAGCAACCGGCGGAGAACGTCACCAGCATTCAGGAAGGGAGGGCATCAGCATGAACTTGGTAAAGGTCAACACTTCGGGGATCTCTTATGAAGTCGATATTGATCAAGAGTGGAAAGAATTCAAAGAGTCTGAATTCGATTGTCAGCTTGAGAGTGCATCATCTTGGAACTTTTGGATGACACAACTCTTCGGAGTAGATCTTCCCCAAGAAACCAAGAACAAATTCTGGAATGAATTTCAAAAACCGGCAGCGGGAAAGGCGAGAATTATCGCGGTTTATGGCTTGAAGTGGGCAAACTACGCCGATCATTTCAGCCTGCTTAAAAGCGCTATTGATCTTATCAAGGACCGTGATGATGGAAAACTGGCAGACAAGGCCGAGGATGCCTTATTGCATTTTGCGTCAATCGGTATGCGGTTTGCAGAGATGACAGCGCGGCGCGACCATCGCGATTTCAGGCGAATGGCCGAACTAATTAAAGACGGCGGGATTCCATCGGGGAAACGTTGTGGCGAGGACGAACTGAACGCAGAGATCATGCGCGAGTTTACGATTCACTTTCGGAACACAAGAACCCTGCCAACCAAGAAGCAACTGCGCGAGGCCGTAGGCGAAAATGATGCTGAGCGTTTCAGAAAATCTCTTTTTCAGCTTGGATTGTCTGGCTTGCCGCAATCATCAAAGGCCGGACACCCCTCCTAAAAATTGAATTTTTCAGCGGGTTATTGAAAATCACAAGGGCGCGCAAAGTCGCGCCATGGCTAACGCATTACCCACCGCACCGCATCGCGACGCGCTGACCGAAACGGCAACTCGTCACGGATCAATCCTGCCGTTCCGTCTACTCGACACTAACGCCGCCGCCGCGGCACTCGACATCGGCCGCCGCACCTTGCAAGAGCGAGTTGAGGCAAAGGAAATCGCAGTGATCCGCATCGGCAAAAGCGTGCGATTCCATCCGGATGATCTCGCCGCATTCGTGGAACGCAACCGGCAGAAAGCCGCCGGGTGGAAAGGCTCGAAATGAGCGCCACCACCCGCGAACCGCTGCCGGTGGAACAACTCGTTTCCGAGGACCAGCGCCGTCTGGAAATCGCGACCGCATCAACGCGTCCGATCCCGGCGAGCGACATCGAGGAGAAGCGCGACTTGCTCAATCAGCTTCGCGCCCATCGTCCGACGATCCGACCTCTCGCCGATGAACCGCCGCCCGCGCCGGATGAAATCGCGGAGTTGATAGAAGAACTCCGCCGCGCCGAACCACAACCACGGAAAGGAAAGGCATGAACTCACCACTACAAACCGCCTTGTTTGCCTCGCGTCCACTGCCCGCCAGTCACGGCGAGGAAATGAAGCTCGAAACAATCCGCTCCAAGTGCATTTCCCGAATCGTCGCCCATGTCGGACAGGGAGGGCTGAAAGCCTTCCTCCGCGAACGGCAACCGGCGCTTGACGACATGACCGGCGGAGAACTGCTACAATCCTACCCGGAGGAACTGCTTCGGCGATTGGACGAACTCGACCGCGCCGAGGATGAACTCGCGGCTGATCCCATAATTGACCGCGCTCCGCAGACCCGAGCCAAGCACAAGACCAACCGTGTCTTGTCGATCTTGGATGAACTCGACCGCAACTCAAACCGGAGGTGTGAACCCTGAAATGAGCAACCAACACTTAACCATCGTTCGAGGGTTGCGCGACATCAAGGGACCGGCCCGCGCCGTCCTTACCGTCCTTGCTGACCGCGCCAACGAATCCGGCACGGCGTGGCCGTCATGGAGAACGCTACAACGGGAATCCGGTTTTTGCCGCTCCGCCGTCCATGATGCGCTTCGTTCGCTCAGAACCGCTGGTCTGGTATCGTGGACACAACGACGCGATGAGTTCGGCGACCTTACCAGCAACATCTATCGTCTCACCCTACCCAGTCCCGGAGACGGACTAGGTAGTCCACCAGACGGACTAGGTAGTCAACGAGATGGACTAGGGGTAGTCCATCAGGCGGACGGGGGTAGTCCGGGAGACGGACGGAGAAGCATCATTGAAGCAACAAATGGAAGCCACAAAGAAGCATCACTCTTTGGCGATGATGTTTTGCCGCCTAATGATTCAATTCACTCAAGGAAGGAACATCTGCAAGAACTGGCAGAATCCATCTACAGTGAGTATCCGCGAAAGGTAGCCAAGAAAAACGGCATTCAAGCCATTCTCAAAGCCATAAACAAAAACGAACCTGGCTTTCTACTCGAAAGAACCAAGGCATTCGCGACCGCTATTGGCTGGAAGGAAAAACAATACATTCCGCATCCAGCTACATGGTTCAACGAAGAACGATTTAACGATGACCCATCGGAATGGAGTCAATCCGCGAAGCAATCAAACGCAAACCAACCTACCGTTAAAACCACTCTCAGACCATCAAACATCGAAGACCAATGAAAACCGAAACCATTACCTGCGAATCCTGCCAAGCCTCTTTCGAATGGGAACACGATCTTGACGAAAAATGGCGAGAATTGCTCAAACCAAACTATTGTGAACCGTGCCTTGCAATCGCGAAGGAGCAAGAAGAACTAGCGAAGCGCGAGGCCAAACAGCGGAAGCTGAAAGAACGCATTGACGGCTATGTCGAAGGCATCAGAGGAAAAATCCCGCCGCTTTTCCAGAAAACCGACATCAACCACCCGCGATTCAACCGCGCTGGATGG
>Ga0315903_10006305_pt1 | contig 15190 bp, 5 predicted proteins | sample LakEriMetagenome_7_FD_203524 | JGI IMG/M metagenome (GOLD analysis project Ga0315903, IMG submission 203524) | Freshwater fungal communities from buoy surface, Lake Erie, Ohio, United States - Buoy 2 MA119 | ecosystem: Environmental > Aquatic > Freshwater > Lake | place: USA: Lake Erie, Ohio...
GGCTGTCCCTAGACTTGATTGGAAGCGGGTAGCAGAGAAGTTAAAAAAACTTTGTGTTGATTACAACCTCGAAGCCGACCCCGCTCGTACATCAGATGCAGCATCTATCTTAAGAATACCTGAGACCTTAAACTATAAACCCGACCCCCCTGCGCAGGTTCAGTTACAGCACCTCTCGCAACCAGTAGATTTTGAAGCGTTTAAAACTTTATTAGGTGTATCCGACACAGACGGAGAAGCGCCTGACTATGCTACTAGCAATTTAAACGAACTTACCAAAGCTTTGATGGGTAACCGACAGTCTCGGTTCCAGACTATCTGGCTAAAAACTCAGAACAACGAGGGGTGTGCTCAGATAAAACATGCGATGGATAACCAAGAAAGTTTGGAAGAACCGCTTTGGCGCGGCGCTTTATCCATTGCAGCCTATTGCATAGACAGCGACACAGCCGTACATGAGATATCTAAAGGGCACCCAAACTACTCTATACAAGAGACCGAAAACAAAGTTAAGTTAATTAAAGGTCCGTACACTTGTGAAGTCTTTAACAAAAACAACCCCGGCGTCTGTGACAAATGCCAGCATTGGGGGCAGATCAAATCACCTATTGTGCTTGGCGCTGAAATTGCCGAGGCTGCACCGGAAGATAATGTCGTTCAAGTTACACCCCCGGCAGCATTTATGCCGGTTACATACACTATTCCTGAGTACCCGTTCCCATTCTTTAGAGGTAAAAACGGCGGCGTTTATTGCCGCCCTGCAGAAGATGGAGATGATCCAGACTTAATTTATGAGCATGACTTGTATGTAGTAAAACGCATGCGCGACCCCGAGTACGGCGAAGTAGTTTGGATGCGGTTGCATACACCAAGAGATGGGGTCAAAGAGTTTGCATTGGCGGCTATGGATTTGCTGGCAAAAGAAAAGTTACGAGACAAGCTTGCATACCACGGCATCATTGCAATGGCAAAACAGATGGAATCCATCATGTTTTATGTAGTTCGATTTACCAAGGAGTTGCAGTTTAAACACGAGGCAGAGATTATGAGAACGCAGTTTGGTTGGACAGATAAGTACAAGTCTTTTGTAGTTGGGGACACTGAGATCTGCGCCGACGCGGATAAGTACAGTCCACCATCTAGTTACACTAAAGAACTAGCGCCGTGGTTTGAGCCACAAGGTACGCTAGAAGAATGGCAGTCTGTCGTCAATGTCTACAATAACCCCGGGTTTGAGCCACACGCTTTTGGGTTCTTTACGGCTTTTGGTGCCCCTCTTATGAAATTATTAAACCTAAAAGGGGCCATCATTAATCTGATTAACAATGAGTCTGGTACTGGTAAAACCACAACTCTTAAAGCCATGCACAGTGTGTACGGGCACCCGGAAGAACTGATGCTGATTCAGAGGGACACCATGAATGTCCGACTGCACCGGCTTGGGGTTATGAACAATATCGGTCTGGGTTGTGATGAGATTACTAAAATGACCCCGGACGATTTCTCTGATTTTGCATACGCTGTTTCACAAGGCCGAGGCCGTGCCCGAATGAGGGCTAGTGCTAACGAAGAGCGTAAAAACTTTGCCCGTTGGGAAACTATTCTCTTGTGCTCGTCAAACGCATCAGTTGTAGACAAGCTAAAGTCGCTGACCAAATCGGCAGACGGAGAGTTAATGCGGGTTATAGAGTACGAGATCCCATCAGTTAAATTACTAACCAAAGAAGAAGCCGATGAAATTTACCCCAAACTGTATACAAACTATGGTCATGCGGGGCGTATATATCTGCGTGACTTGGTTTCTAACTTGGAAGAGCGGCTTGAAGAAGTTCGCCAAATCCAAAAGATTATTGATAAAAAGGTTGGATTCACGAACCGGGAGCGTTTTTGGTCCGGTGTTGCTGCTTGTAATATTGCTGGGGCTTTATTTGCTAAGCGTCTGGGGCTTTTTGATATTGATGTCGGCAAAGTGTTCAAATGGATGCTCACTCAGTTTGGTGAGATGAAAGAAGAAGTCAAGCCACCCCTGACAAGTCAGGCCAGTGTTATTGGTGAGTTTTGGAATATGCACCGCAACAATACGCTGGTTATTAATGGTGAGGTTGACAAGCGAACCGGGGTAGAGATGTTGCCGATTCTAGAGCCACGCGGGGAATTGATGATCCGCATGGAGCCAGACACCATGAAGTTGTTTATTACGGCTACTGCACTGCGGAAATACTGTAGCGAACACCGGATCACGCTAAAAGACGTTTTAACCTCCCTGACCGCCGAGGGTGTCTATGGGGGTGCTACAAAGAAACGGATGTCCAAAGGCACTAAATTGAGCGCTGTGCCGCCCGTAGATGTGTATGTCTTTGACTGCTCAAGGGGCGATTTCCTTGACCCAGACGTCTTTATTGCCGCCGCTCAGCATGGTTTAGACGACCCTGATGCGGCTCAGGAAGAGGCTCCAGCGGAGGAAACACCGAAAGATGCAGGTTAATGGGGTTAACTACGAGGTTGATTGGACTAAATTTAAGGTAGGCAGATCTTTTTTTGTACCTTGTCTAGACGCGGGGGAGGCCCGAACCGTTGTAAAAAACACTATGGACAGACTGGGATTTAAGGTCAAAGTAAAGTTAGTGGTGGAGGATGGGTTCCGTGGCTTGCGTATTTGGAGAGTTGGGTAGTACACTTCGACCTGACAGTGCCTCCTCGCTGTCGGTGCCTCTGGCACTCCTCTTGGTGGTTGAGCTTCTTCAACCTTGCACCCCCGCCTAGCGCGGGGGTCTTTTTACTCTCTACCGTATTCCAACATCGGGGAAACCCGTGGGCGTAGTTTCTTCTGAACCTGCGCACCAAATACATCGGCTTCCATTTGGTTCTGCCCCCGCCGTTTAAAGGAGTCAATTACATCTTGAGGCTCAACCGCGTACTCTGGGTATTTTTGGTTGAACTTTTGGATATTTTCAATGGTGTCTGCATAGGCATCGGTGTTGCCACGCTCCATCCACAGCCTGTTCATTAGAGTATTACGCTTGTCAATTACCTTTTGCTCATATGTTTTAGCTTCAATCGCAGCTTTTTGCTTTTGTGCAAGGCGCTCAGGCTGTAATCCAATTGCTTGCATAGCAAGTTCCCAAGCCGAGAAATTATCTACTAGGGTAATACCAGATTTAGTTTTGGCCCCCTCATCAGCCATACGATATGCAGAAGCAGGTTTAGCCACAATTGCCGGGGCGGCTTTCTCAAAAGCACGTTGATACTGCCCTTGTTCCATTAATTCAATAGCTTCAGCCCAGTTAACCATCAAACCTACGACTGGACCAGCATTTGCAATAGCGCCTTCAACTACGCTTTCGCGTGTATCAGTAGAGAAGCGAGGGTCACGCAACCATAGATTCACGGGGTCAAGGCTGACACGCTCACTTAATGAGCCACCGGTTACAACTGAAGCCGGACCACGAACAACTGCTTCCATAGTTCCACGACCAGCCTTACGGGCTGAGTCTTCCCCCATACCCATCTTCTTATACATATCAGCTACATAACCACCAAGCTCGACTTCCATGTAATTTTTAAACCAGTTATCCCAGTCAAAAAACTCATCATCGTCCTCATTTGCCAGCATCTTAACCAGTGTGCCGATACCTAAAGTAAAGAATGGCAGTGCTTCTGCACCCCCAAGAAGGAACGTCATACCTAAAATACCGGCTAATCTGCGGCGCCCTTCCTTATAAGTAGCCACTCTTTGCTCGTTGGCTTCGGCTATACGCTGCTCAATAACATCTGGCGCAATTTTATCTTTCTCCATTTGACGGCGAAACTCTTCAATCTCACCTTTGCGGAATGGCGCAGCGACTGTGTAGTAGAAATTACGTGCAACAATATACGTAGCCAATACCGAATACTGTTTAAATTTAGTCAACACCGACAGCAGTGGTGGGGTAAAGTACCGTGGCTTCATCTGCCGGGTAAAGTCACCTAGCGATAGACCGGCGATATCTTTAGCCTCAGTTATGGCTAATTCAAAGGCTTCATCGGGGGTGTTAGATATTGGATCACCCTTTGCATCGCGCTGGATAACGCCACGCAAGTCTTTTTTAGGTTCTTTTAAAAACTTTTCGTAGGCCAACTCAAATGTTGATAGTAATGTTACTTCTCGATTTAGTCGCTCAGACTGGTGGAAAAGCGCTGCAATTGTGCGCTTAACTGTATTGTACCGACCAGTGTAAAGTTCTGATGGGCGCCCACCAATATCCATGATGTCATTGGTCTGCGAGATATTAATGTCGTTATCTTCAACAAACCGGTCTGCGGCACGCTGCAATAGAGGGTCAAGTTTGCCGCCTTCTACAATCGACGGAAACTCCATCTGCATAATTTGACCCTTTAGCGCCGGAGAGATTGAGCGCTTGGGTAGCGTAGCCGTATAACGTCCAAGGTTCTTGAGCATTACTGCATTGGCTTTAGCGTAGCCGTACCGACCACCAATATAAGGCATTGTGATCGCTGCCATACCTAAAATGTTTAGCATAGCCGAGAACGGTGCAGACAGCATAAAGTAGAAGGTAGCGTCGGAAGCTTTACCCGCTACAACAGCAGCCATACTTGTGTCTTCGTTACTTAAAATTGTTGGCGTGCGTTTTTCAATTTCTTTAATGTAGTCATCGTAAACATCCGAATTTGGTAGCTCTTTGATGTAATCTTTAGCATTAATTAAGTTGTTTACAAACTTCTCAGCGTATTTAAAGCGTGATTGCTGGTATGCAGTATGAACTGCCGTAGTGGCAAATACACGGATCATGTCTTCGCTAGCACCCTGAATTGACTGCCGGTTTATAAACATCTTCCGAACACTCTGTTGGGGCAGCAAAATATAGATAAGTTGATCAAGGCTTTCTTTGAGTTCTTTTTTGACGTCAGCAACATTATTAGACGTAACCTTATCTACAAGGTCTTGGGCGTCTTTAAGAACTTGAGTTGAACTGACGTTTTGGTTGTACAACTCTGAAATGCCGTTACCTTTACGCATAGTTTCGGCTAAATCTCGTTGTTGTGCATTACCTTTCTCTAATTGATTCTTCCGTTTTAGGAAAGCCAATTCACGACCAAGCGCTGTCTCAAACTCATAGAACTCTTTGAAATTGCCTTTGCCGACTTGGAACCAATAGTTGCCAAAACGACGTAGAGGGAAGTAAGGCTTAACTAACTTATCTGGCCCAAATTTTTGATTGATCTCTTTGATAACTGCTTGGCGCTCTGCTTTAGGCAACTGCATGGCGCGTCTCTTCATCTCCGTAACCATCGTATTAATGGAGTTAGCGTAGAAATCGCGCACTTGCCGGTAAATCTGTTTAAACTCGGGGTTCAAGCCACCCCAAGCAGCTTGCATTTCTGGGTTTAATGTACCAGCCTTAGCTGTGTCTGGGTCAACTCCACGGATCGTAGCTTCCAACATAATACGTCCCATGAGCCTAGACTGCCCTGCGTTTCTAGCTTGAGCTTTAGTCCAGTCAACAAGGATGTCTTTAGCCTTAGTCATTGTGCGGTTTCGGTCAGCAATCATCTGCTCAATGATCCGAATAGCACCACTAATCTGAGGAAACTTAGTTTTAGTTAAGTCATCAATTTGGCGTAAGTTAGCAAAACCAAGAATAGACCGACGGAATATAGTATTGCCTGCGCCCCACATCGCTTTGGAAATGCGGGGTAGTATGCTGCCCCACTGCTCATGACCTTTAATTGCGGCCTCAACCTCGTCAGTAAGTTTGACACCAACTTGTTCTGCGGTGCGCCAACTCTTTGTAGATACTGGGCCACGGATACGCTTGCCTTTGGGGGCAAATCTAGCCCCTACTGCTGTAGGTGTACGGGTACGAACCGCCGAGAATAACTGTGTAGCCGTAGCCATAGCGTTGCTAGCAAGGTTATCAATCCCAACCATCTGAAAGATTGTGCGCACTAACTTAGTAAAGAACGGCACCCGTGCTGGGGTATATTTAATCTTAGAAAGACGCTCTCTAAAGTTCTTGTTAGTGAAGACTTCGGAGACAAACTCATGTATATCAGTCAGCCCGTATAAGTCCAGCGGAATGTTGGCTACCGCAAAGTCATACATCCTTTGCAACTCTTCTCGAGCAGTGCGTTGTCCTTCCGTTAGAGTATTGGGGTCGGCTTCGAGGATTGCCTCGGTTGCAGCGTGCAAAACTTCATGCAAAAAGACGTTGGGTGTGGCGTTATCTAGGTCGAGCGTAATAGCATCAAATGCAGGGTAATAAGCACCTGCAACATCTAGGCCACGGATATTGTCTTCAAAAGCTTTGTTTACATCTTTAAACTCGGCAATGACCGGCTGCGTGTTGTACTTACCAGAGCGTAATTCTTTGATGCCGTTGTAAACCTTTTCAAGATTTTCTTCTCTATCGTAGTTAGTAAAATAACTGTTGTACAGATCCGGATACGTAAGTTGTACGTAGTTAAACAGCCGTTTTTGCTGTTGATAAGTCTTTAGGTCAATTTGCCGACGCGTTAGGTCTCGACCACCATTAAACACAATGCTGGTAGGCAGGTCTAGTTTTGCTAGAACTTGAGCCAACTCTTTATAGAGAGGGTCGGTGGCTCTGGTAGACAGTATCTCTAAAGCACGTTTTAGATTCCCTTTAGCAATTTCTGTTGCAACTGCAGGGGTAATATTAAGAGCTTTAATTACTCGGTTAACGAGTTGGTCTTCGATGCTTCCCGGCGTAGTTTGCCCAGAAAATCTGGCACGCTCGCGCTCTTCTGCAGCGTCTGCAGCGCTTGGTTCAATTCCTCCAGATACTCCGGGTTCGCGTTCTGTTGCTCCCCCAACTCCCTCCACGCCTTCAGGACGCCTGACATCTGTGGTTTCGTAGGAGCCAGAGTCTTGGAAGCGCTTTCCAATAGGTTTAGCGTTTGCATTTGTGTTTACCCCGTTAATATATTTAAAAAGTTCTTGATTTTGCCGGTAAATTTTTACGATTTCATTATGTAATTGCTTAAATCGGGAGTCGCCTTTAAAGTCAAGTGCGTTTAATTTAATTAAAATCCGCTGCATTTCAGCGGCAAAACTAGCACTGTGGTTGCGTTCTTTAAAATGCGCAAACTCGTGAATCATCGTGCCAAGCACACCGCCTGCGGCTTCTTCCGGATTACTGGTAATTTCAGGTACAGCAGGATTAATAAACATCCCAGAGAACGGAATCTTAATACTTACCCCACGGTACTCTACATCGTAGCTTACGCCGATTCCTTCTTTAGCTAGGTCGTCATACGATGGCCCCATTACGTCCACAACTAGAGCACGTAAATCTTTAAACACAGTGCCGATATCGTAGTTAAATTTATCAAACCGGTCACCAAACTTGTCACGGGCAAGTTGGACTAAAGACGTAACATCTGAAGATTCCTTTTCTTTGCGAATTTGCGCTTCTAGTTTGTCTCGTTGTGTGTTGTATTGCTCGCTATCAATTTCATCTTTAAACCACTTTTCCCGAACTGCTTCAAGTTGTGCTTTTAAATTATCTAGACGTTTGGGGTCAGCCAACCCTATATTGTCATGCAACATGACGCGGGTTGCGTCAACTTTAGATTGGTCAATTAAAAATTCATCAAGATTAATACGTGAATTTTTAAGATCTTCTTGAGTTAATTCGGGGATAACGCGACCTTTGACAACTAAGCGCCCATCTTTTACCTCAATTACATCGCCTTCAGAAATTGCAGATGCGACTTTAATGACCCCTGCGTCATCTTTTGGAGCTAATGTTTCCGGCGCGGTTGCTATGACTTTGCCATTTTTCTCGTATAAATACTGTATTTCCCCAAAGTTTTTAGCGTCGTTACCCAGATCAACAGCGGCATAAACTAGATTTAAATAGTTAATTACTTGGGCAAACCCTTTTTCTGTCGTAGGAGAAAATCTTTGCCGATTTAAGTCAAACGGGTAACTAGAGTCTTCAGGCTTTACATTTTCATTGGGAGATACGTCAAGATAAAAATTTCTTGGGATAATTTTTGCGTCAAATCCGGTGCCAGTAGCAATTTTTCCATCAAACTGCCACAACCCGTTAGAAAGTATATGTAAGTTCTCACCATACATAAATCGCTCTGGGGTTTTTTGAACATAAATTCTAGCAGTGCCCCAGTCAAATTTAATATCGGCAAATTGAGTGTAGTTTTCATACGGAAAACGACTTCCTATGGGAACAGAATCCCCATTAAAACTAACGTCGATATCAGAAAATAGCGGACTTTTTCGTAAAACATCATAGTTATACTCACTATCAGGGATCCGAATAGCAATATCTTCCCCAGTAGTAGAATCTTTATATGATTCAGGCACGACAACCTCAGCAAATGTGCCATGCCCGTCTGGAAACATTTGAAGGTATTGATCGGGGATTTCATCGTTCTTATAAACCCTAATATTTGGTGCTATATCAGGGTTATCCATAGCTTCTTCAAGCTCTGCGCCAAAACTTTCTAAAACACTTAATTTGCCATCCCGATAAGTAACTACTTTGATACGTTCGTTGTTAAACAAAAACTGCATTTTGGCGATCCCTAAACCACCAGAATCCCGGAGACCTTCTTTTTTAGTGCCAGCAATTGTTAAAAATGTAGTCGATAAAGTTTCGGGGGACATACCTGTACCATTATCTAGTACAGAAATAATTCGTGAGCCGGGGTCAACGACAATAGAAATATTACCTTTTACTAACTCACCTTTTTCTTGCATCGGCTTAATGGCGTCAAAAGAGTTTTGCACCATTTCTTTAACCGAAACCCTCGGCATTTCTTTAGGCTCACCATATAACTTGGGGCCAAGAAGTTTAGACAAGCGCCTTGCATTTGCACCGGGCTTTGCCTTAATTGTTTCCCCCGCCGGGCGTAAATCAGCGGGCTTTGAAGTTGCTGCTAATTGCTCAAGGAGCGCTTCGCCTTCAGGTGACAGAGAGTTATCAGATAAAACAAACCCAGCCGACTTCAATCCTTTAAGTTGGGCAAACGGAACGGTCATTACTTTCCCAGCACGCAGTTTGGTAGCTGCATCTAAAAACTGGGCGTCGTTCATACCTTCAGGCAGCGCAGATATTGGAGTCGGCGTTACTGTAGTTGGCGAAGTCCCACGAAGATTTGCACGAGCTTCGTCTTCAATCTCTTTAATTTTCGCTGCACGCTGCTCCATTGGCACTGCAGCAATTTCAGGCTGACGGGCGGCAACTTCTGCGTTAACGGCTTTTTGTTCGTTTAACTTATCAATCTTTGCCTTTACTGCGGGGTCTTTAGCGGCGGCAAACGCACTATCAATAATAGTATCTACGGCGGTAACATCTTCCAAAACTTGTTTAAGGGCCGAATTTACTTTTTCTGAAGACCCACGCTTGTTGCCAGCGGCTAAATCTTTGGACGCACTTACTAGCCGAACCGCTGATCCAGTAGAAGATTGGTAATTAATTAAGTTGGCAAGCGGAGGGGGCAACAGAACGCCCAACCCCATCATCTCTTTGCTAGATGGGATATTTAACTCGTCCGCTATTTGGCTATAAGCATCTTGGGCTTTTTGTAGAGAGCTATCTAACGCGATTAGACTTTGCGTAACCGGACTGTTCGGTTGCGTCATTAGCGTGTTGTAGTGAATATTAGTCCGTTTTTGCTGCGGGCTTACTTCATCGCTAGGCTGAAAAAGTCGATTTAATGGACTGAGTTTTGCCTGCTCTCCAACTCCAACGCCGCTAGGAGGCACCCCAGAAACATCCACTGCTTCGGCTTCAGGTCTAGAAGGCTGTCCGGCAACTCCTTCTTCGGCACTTGGTTCGCTAGGTACTTGAAGGCTAGGCTCAACTCTTCCGAGGGCATCTGGGCCAGCAGTTCGCTCTGCCAATTTTCGTTGATCATAGGTCTCCACCATTGCATCAAGTTCTTCTTTGGTAGCGTCTCTACCGTTTTGCTGCTTAAAGCCAGTAGCAAATGCATTACGAACTACGTCAGGCGTGGGTTCTGTAGGCGCACCTTCTTCGCTTATATCAGTTAATTTTGCATCTAGCCCGGCAATAAGTCGGTCTTCTGTAGTTTGTAGCCCGGCAAATTTTTCTGCACCTTTTTGCATGGCTTTACCAACAACTACATTACCGCCAGTACCAACAATAGTAGCAATTAAAGTTTGCGCTGCAGCAGATGGGCGTTCTGCTACATAATCAGAAAACGGTTTATTGGGGTTAAGCACTGCCCATTCGTTTAAGTCTTGCAGTACGGTAGCAAGTTGCTCACCCGGTATTTCTTTCTTTAATTGATTAATTAACATCCGACCAAAACCGGTCTTTTTATTAATGTCATCTAGCAATGCGCCAAGAGGCATCTTTTCAGTAGCAATCTCAATAACACCTTGAGATGTGGCAAAAGGTAGAGCCTGTTGTGGGCTAAGACCTTTCTCACGAGCTTCTTGATATGCTTGACCACCAGTAAGTCCACCAAACGCACCAAGCACAGCAGGTTGTCCACCGGGAAGTAGCGCAGCGGGTAATAAGGCTAAATTTTGCCCAAAACTTTCAAGACCAGACTCAACACCGCTAAGCAATATTCCTTGATCTGCAGGTGGCTTTATTTTTCTAGCCTCTGATTCACGGGCTTTTTCTGCCATAAATTCAGCAACCCGAGCAGCAGGGTCTTTTTCCCCAATAGTCCCAGTAAGTGCTTGGTAAAATCTACCCGGTGCAGTCTTTTGATAGACATCGCTTGCCTGTTCAGCCAACGCACGAAACGCCCCAGCCGCCCCAATATTCATGCTTTCGGGGACATTCTTAACCACACGCCCTAGAAAATCAGTAATCGGGCTGTCTGATGCCGTGGGAGGAACCGCAACCTCTTCGGGTGTAGTTGGGGCTACTGGAGCCTTTTCTACCTGTGGCGCAGGCGCAGTCGGCGTAGTGGGGGTAGCACTTAACCCGATACGCCCTGCAAAATCTTCAAACGGCAAATCAGAATAAAACTTTTTATGGAATCCGGCTGCTAAGTCTTGGTCTGATAAGTCATCGTATTGAGGATATTTTTTGCGAAGTTCTTGAATATTCATTAACGAATGCCAAGGGGATCATTAACATTTGAGGAACCCATTCTACCACTGCTAAGATCTACACCCTGAACTTGATACAACTTAAATGTTTCTTCTTGTATCTTGTTCTTAACTGCTTGGACTCGAGCTTGGGCAGCTTTATCCCCCTTTGCAGCTAATCTCATATCTTCTTGAAGCTTAGGATCAAATGTAGCCCGCTGCATAAACTCAGCATTAGCATCTTTAGCCGCCGACGACACCGCAGTTCTAGTAGCATTGTAAGTATCTTTTGGAGCCAGTGCTTGCGCAGCTTGAGAAACTGAGTCTAAGTACGACAAGCCGGGATTAGCTTTACGTAATTGTGCTGCCGCTTGAAGGGTTTTATCAGGGATATTAGCAATCGCCAGACGATTCTCCCGATCTAGACGACTTGTTTCTTCACGAGACTCAAGTTCACGCTCACCTGCATACATCCTCTCAGCCGACGTAAGCGCATCAAGTTTTTCTTTCCTTCCGGCCTCATCAAGCTGTAGTTTGAGTTGCATATCAGCCAGAGTTTGTTTACGGCGCTCTTTAACATCCTCGGCAAAGCCCTTAACAGCGGCTTGAGATCCTTTACCAATGTTAGTAAGTGCATACGGAGACTCGCCGCCCAGAATGCCTAGACCTGCCTCTAGTGCACGAGACCAAGCATCTGTCCGTACATCTGTATTTTTACGGGCTTGATCCTCAAGATATTTTTTAATCGCCGCCCGTTCTTGGGATTCTGGCGCTTCTCTTTCTCTAATTGCTCTTGTTTCGGCATAAATATCTTCTAGCGTTCTTCCTTTGCGCGGGGACCTTTGGATGGGCATAGCGGAGCCTAAACCAAGTTCTGGTGACCCAAACCCCGGGGTTCTGGAGTCTATATCTTGCTGAACTGCGGGGGAAAACATAGACGCAAACGAAGGTGCTTCTTGAGTGCTATATAAATTTCCAGCACGACTACGCTCTAAAGACCTTAAGTAATCTTCATCATTTAAGTCTCCGCCTTCCGCAAAAGCTACAATCCCACCACCTGCGTACTCAGAGCCATACATATCATCAGGCACCGGCAATGAAGCAACTCCCGTGTCCATAGGCGGCATTTCTTGCTGGGGTGCCATAGCCATCATCTGCGGCTGCGCTTGAACTTGAGGCTGATTTTTCATTGCTTCAGCTTGAGCGTTAATAGCCATTGCCTGCTCAACTACCGAACGCGGCGTAGGTTGTTGCATCGCCTGCATGTTGGCAGCTTGCTGCTCCATCTGGGCTTTTTCATTAAGAATGATAGACACCATATCAGCAGGGATGCGCTTTTGTTGCGCTAAAGCAAGTATTTGTTGCTGTGGTAATAGTGCCAGAGCGTCGATTGGCCCTTCCTGAAGCTTAAGGGCTTGAGTTATTCCCATTGCCATATTAGTTACCCTTACTTCATCAAGTTATAAAGACTCAAACCAGATAAGCCCAGACCAGCTAACTGACTTGCAAACGAAGGCGGTGGGGTAACAGTGGTCTGAGTTGTATCAGTGAGCGGAATACCACGAATAAAGCCGCTAAGTTTATCAAGTTGCTGCTCAGGATATTGAATACGTTGCAACAAATTCTGATAGTCAATGTCTGTTTTCTGCTGCTGAACCGCTCGCTCATAGTCACCATAAGCGCCGAGAGTCTTAAGTCGGTCAATGTCTGCAGCCTGTTGTTGGACACCGAGTTGCCCAAATTGTTGTCCAAGGGTGCCCAATGTTTGAGCCTGTTGCAGACGAGCAGCACGCTCTGATTCCAACCCTTTTTGCCCAGCCTCATACGCAGCCTGAAGTCCTTTGGCCTGAATGTCACCTAGTTGATTTTGAAGATTGCGCTCACGCTCTGTGGTGGCAAGGAGTTGCCGTGCTCCACCATAGGTACCTTGACGGGCTGCGCCTAAGTTAGTGGCTAACTGGGCTTTCTGTGCATCTGTGAGAGCTTCCCGTTTTTGAACATCGACTACACCCTGTGCATAGGGGGACATGTACTGCTGCAATAATCCTTGGTCTAACATACTTGGCAGGCCAGTGGCAGCAGCATAACCAGAACCTGTCGCTCCCGTACCCATAGCAAACTGACTAGGTGTCTGCATTGCAGAGAGTTGCGCACCTACTTGTTGTTGTCCCGGGGTTAAACCTGCTACTCGCTGTGCACCGGTATAAAGACCAGCCGCCTCTAAGGGACCTTTAATATTAGCTTGATACTCAGCAGGGGTGCCAGCCCCATAAAGTTTAAACGCCTGCGGGATTAACCCGGGGACGCCTTGGGCACCGGTTTTATAAAACTCTTCAAACGCGGTAGGTAGTTGACTGGTTACAACTTGTGATGTGGTTGCCATAATATATCCTTTTAAGCAGGCATCAAGCGACGGGTATTAACTTCAGGCGCCTGACGGGTTTTTCCTGTACGGGACCTGCGAACCCGGTCCATCATTGCATATAACTTTTTAGCCCCGGCATTAGAAGAGCCATTACCAAGGTGAGATACAACGTCGGCGGGGACTACGAACTCACCATCAGCCAGACGGGCTTCTTGCTTACCACCTATACGGGCACGGATGCTGTCAGACATTCCATCGCCACCGCCACGAAGATACCGAGGGGGCAGACCACCTTTGGCTAGAGAAGCAATCCCACCCTGCATCATATTATCATCGCCACCGATTTCGTCATCGTAGGAATTGATCCGTCCACCCATTGCCATACCACGCTCACGGCGAACATCTTCTTCAGTTAAGCGCTGGAAATTAAAGGGATAGTCACGAATAACACTTTGTGCCCACTCAATTTCTTCTTTCTTTTTATTTTCGCGGTCAGCAAGAATACGGTTTGCCTCATCTCTAGCGGCGTCAAGTTCTTTTTTGGTTTGGTAAGCCGTGTAGCCCATATACGCAGCGGTGGCGGCTGTTTTAGGATTAGAAACCGCAAGATCGTACGCACCTTCTGCTAAGGATCCAGCAGCGCCTAAGAAATTTTCTCCAGCAGGATCAAGACCACGGATACCAGAAGCGTCTTCTGCTCTTGGGAGGTTATAAGTTTCAACCGGTGCGCTACCGTATCCATAATCACCCATAACACGGCTCTCAGAAACATTGCCTATGTTATCTACCGCATAAGGATCACTATAAGGAAGGTTGGACATAGAAGCACCCTCAGCCCCAATACCACCACTAGCAGGTATTTGATTTATTTCTATTCCACGCTCAATGGGCGGTGTAATCCCAGCATTAACCACTTCTGGGCCAGTAGCAAATGGTGCACTTCCAGCACTCGATACGGCGGATTCAACTGCGCCTATGCTGGAAGGTTGATAAATAGGATCTCCAACAAAACCAGCAGCATTATCAATAAACTGCTGATTAGCCAAATCGCCTGCCCCATAAGGAAGGTTGGACATAGACGCACCTTCAGTCCCAATGCCGCCACCGCCAGCAGGGGTGCCCATCGCATATTCTTTTACCCCCTGCGCTATTTGCTGCATAGCAGCGGCTTTAGCAGCACCTTTTACGTCAAAACTACTACCTTCAGGGGCTAGACCAGCGTACAAAGCAGCACTAACTGGGTGCAAGTAAGAGGCCATCTGAGCAATCGGGCCAAGATACTTATTTTGGGCTATGGACTCAATACCGCGCTCAATTTCTTTACCAATAGAAGAACCCACTTTGTATATATCTTTGACTACAGGCGTGCTTTTTAAATATTGCCTAATTGACTTAAATTCGGGTAAACCCGTATACGGGTTGATGGTGCCCGAGCCACCCATAAGTTTTAGGATGCCAGCCTCTTGGGGGTTAATATGAGCAAGGATTGTGTCATCACCGCGACCCCTTTGGCGGAGCATCTCAGCGGCGTTCTCTAGACCGTAAGTTCGTTTTTCCTCAATCTCTCCACCACCCTTATAGACGGGCATGGGGACAGGGGCTAGGCCGGGGCCAAAGGCGTATTGGGGGGAAGAGGCGGTTGGGTACATAGTTAGATTATCCTAGATTTGTCAAGTGGTGTCACTGGGTCAGGTCAAAGAAGGATATAGACCCAACCCCGCTTCCTTTGGTGGCTCCGTCCACAGTCCGGACACCAAGGGTATAAATAT
>Ga0315903_10006306_pt1 | contig 15190 bp, 17 predicted proteins | sample LakEriMetagenome_7_FD_203524 | JGI IMG/M metagenome (GOLD analysis project Ga0315903, IMG submission 203524) | Freshwater fungal communities from buoy surface, Lake Erie, Ohio, United States - Buoy 2 MA119 | ecosystem: Environmental > Aquatic > Freshwater > Lake | place: USA: Lake Erie, Ohio...
TTTATCGAAGGAAGAAAAAGAGTGGTTTGAAAAAAATAGAGAGAACGCTAACTTTAAACCTACGGAGCGTGAAAAGGAAGGAGGCTTCTTTAAACGCGTGAGAGATATGTTTTCATGAGAAAATTCGAGTCGGCTTGGGATAATGGGGATTTTAGTTTCGCTAAGGTATTTCTTACCCTGCTGTTAGTGTTCGGTGGCTTCATTCTTGGAAACTTGCCGTTAATGCTACTTTATCCGTCTGATCGCGGACAAACCATGGCCGATTTGGTCGCTTATTTCGGTTTCTCTGCCTTATTCCTCCTTCAAATGATTCCTTTTGTTTTGGGTTTATTGGGCCTGGTCATTAGCGCAATTTACGTACACAAATCTTCTCCATTAACTTGGTTCACAAGTCGGGATAAAATTGACATGAGTCGAATCGTTTTTTCCTTTTTTTTATGGGCTTTACTGGTGATTATTCCAACACTAATTGATTGGTTACTTTTTCCTTCTACCTATACCGTTCAGTCGGATTTTTTGCCTTTTCTTGAAACATTTTTCCTGCTTGCTGTTTGCTTGCCATTTCAGGTTTTATTTGAGGAGTTATTGTTCAGGGGATTTATTTTTCAAGGCTTAGCGAAACGTGCGAAATCTGCAATCTTTGCGGTCATTGTCAGTGGAATCATGTTTGGAATGATGCATATGGGTAATCCAGAAGTGAGGAGCGAAGGGTTTGGATTGCTAGGAATCTACATTACCCTCGGGGTATCAATTTCACTAATGGCTTGGTTAGATCAAGGGATTGAAATAGCCTTTGGGTTTCATTTAGCGAATAATTTTATTACCGGCATATTGGTCACATCGGAAGATCAAGCCTTTCAAACCCATGCCTTGCTGAAAATGGAATCATTAAACGTAAGCCTTGGTTCCATTTTGATGTTATTGCTATCGATCCTCATTTTTTTTGTGGTTTGCTACAAAAGATTTCATTGGGGGAGTAGGTTTTCACTTCGAAATAATCATTAGTTTCGTTAAATGATTGAGGTTAAGAACGTCAGTAAATTTTACAGTCAAAAAAAGGCATTAGACGAAGTTAGCCTAAGTATAGAGGCCGGTAGGATTTTTGGATTGATAGGACCAAATGGAGCCGGGAAAACTACCTTAATTCGCATATTAAATCAGATTATAGAGCCAAGTTCCGGTCAAGTTTTAATCGGTGGTATTCCCTTAAACCCACTGCATGTTAAAGCCTTCGGATATTTACCTGAAGAACGTGGATTATACCGAGAAATGAAAGTCCTTGATCACTTGATATTTTTGGCCAGTATTCGGGGATTAACTCATCAAGACGCGCAAAAAGCAGCCGGACATTGGCTTGAAAAGTTCGAAATCCAGCCATGGTCCAAAAAACGCATCGACTCCTTATCGAAAGGGATGGCCCAAAAAGTTCAGTTCATCGGGAGCATTTTACATGACCCACAGGTAGTGATTTTAGATGAACCGTTAAGCGGCTTTGACCCCTTAAATATTCAATTGATTTTGAATGAAATAAAGGCGATGAAAGAAGCTGGAAAAACGGTTATTTTTTCAACGCACAACATGAATAGTGTGGATGAAATTTGTGATGAAGTTGGACTGATTAATCATGGAAAATTGGTTGCACACGATAAGGTTAGTGCCTTAAAAACGCAGCATAAAACAGGAGCATTCAAGGTACGCTATAAAGGCAATCAGATTGCGTTTGCGAACGCGCTTTGGACAGGGTTTGAAATCGTTTCAACGGAAGAGATTGGTGATCAGTGGTTTCAGTCTGTCATTAGAAGCCGTCAAGGACAATCGTTTAATGACGTATTTTCCTCCTTGTCGCCTGCCCTAGAATTGCAACTAATCGAAGAACAACTCCCAGGAATGCAAGATGTTTTTCTTAAACTCGTAACCGATTCTACGCCATGAGAAATAGCATGTTAATTGCCTTTCGTGAATTAAAAGAACGCTGGGATAACAGGTCGTTTCGGGCGATGTTATTTCTAGGACCCTTGTTGATTATTTCCATGATTTATTTGGTGCTTGAATCTGGGAACCAAGGCGTAACGTCCATGAAGGTCCTAATTGCCGATCCAACCAATTTATTCGAGAATAAAATTGCCTCTAGGCCTTCTGAATCTGTGACCTATTATTTTTATGATGACTACATCGAGTTTGAATCGTTTAAAAACAGTCCGAAATTCAAGGAATTTGATGCCTTAATAGAAATCAATGAAAAGGTGTTGATCAACAAAAAAGTGTTTCTTTTTCATCGCCAAGAACCCAATTTACAGCTCAAAATGAAGCTTAAGTTTGAAGTGGAACGCAGAATGGAAGAGGTAATGATTGAGCAGTTCACGACCCTTGGAGTTGATGATTTTCGTAAAATTAAACAACCATTAAATATTGATTTTAGAAATGTGGATGACCCATATAATCAAGCGGATCAAGGCATCGCTTGGGTTGGTTACTCTTTGGGCTATCTGATGATTTTCTTTATTGCAATCTTTGGAACGAACATTACAAAAAGCATAAACCGTGAGAAAACAAACCGAATTTCTGAGGTAATTCTTGCGAGCGTTAAGGCGCGTGAATTGATGTTGGGAAAGATTTTCGGGAATTTAATTGCTTCGTTTTTACAGCTATTTATTTGGTTGCTTTTGGTAGGTATTGGTTTGTGGGTATTGCAGGCATTTGTAATTCCAGAATTATTTACCCCGGAACATTTATCGGGAGTTCAAGTTTCCGATCAGCAACTTAAGGACCTTGGTATGCAGACCATCTCGCAAGAAAACAACAACCTGGATCTAATTTATCACCGAATTAATTACCTCTGGGTGCTTCCTAATTTTATTCTGTTCTTTCTTGGTACATATTGGATCTTTGCGTCCTTCTTTACCATCATGGGGGCCATGAGTGGCGATGAGTCCGATGGGCAACAATTTTTAATTCCCATTTGGATTTTGTTGACCCTTACAATCTTTGCAGGTTATAATACGCTTTCATATCCCGATTCAGGCCTTACCCAGTTCTTTAGCTTTTTCCCATGGACTTCTGGTATGGTTTCCATGATTAAAATTACCGTAGGTGTTACCGTGACGGAATACTTAGGAATACTCTTTGCGTGGCTTATTCAAGTGTTGGTGGGGACCATGTTGATGCTCCTCGCTGCGCGTATTTTTAAACATGGCATTTTATCTTACAGCCACCGATTGAGTGTCAAACTTTTCTTTGACTGGTTGAAGAAATAAACCCCTCGCATGATTGCCGCTGGAATTGATTTGGGAACAAACACCTTCGATCTACTGATTGTTAACGCATCAACCTCCGATTGGAAAATGTTGCATCAAGAGAAACAATGGGTAGGACTCGGGGTCGATTTTTATGAAACTTCCTGCATTTCAGATCGAGCAAAAACTGCCGCGATATCGTGTTTAACCCAATTTCTCAACACATGCAGCACGTTCCACGTGGATCGTCTTAAAGCCGTCGGAACCAGTGCCCTACGAGATGCATTGAATGGAACAGAATTCGTGAAAGCCCTGCACGATGAACTTAATGTCCCGGTTGAAATTATTACGGGTGAACGTGAAGCTGAATTGGTATTCCTTGGATTGAATTCCTTATCGGATTTTCCATCTAACGGATTGATTATGGATGTTGGGGGAGGAAGTACGGAATTGATAACCTTTCAAGATCGAACGATAAAGGGCTTGAATTCATTGAATATAGGGGTGACCAGGTTGCTGGCGCAAACAGACATTAATCGAGTGCTTACTCCCATGGATGTGGCTGCGTTCGAACGCTTGTTTAATGCGGAATTAAACGATAGTGAACGTCATATTCCTATACTTGTCGGGAGCGCAGGTCCGTTTGAAACCTTCTATCAATTAATAAACAAGGTTTCCTTACCCTTCCGGTCATGTTTTCAGCTTCCGATGGACGAACTACTTCCGCTTTTGGATCAATTAATTTACAGCACCTATCAGCAGCGGCTCACTATGGATTCTGTTCCAGAATTGAGAAAAAAATACTTGCACTTAGCAGCTCTACAAATTAAATGGGTAATTCAAACGTTCAATGTTAATCAAGTTTTTGCTAGTTCTGCGGCCTTATCTGATGGCCTTATTTCAACTCAAATATTGTCCGAAAAGTCAAATTAATTCGTGGTTCCAACACCTTGGGTTCTTTCGGAATACAATGTTTGTATTCATGCTGTGTTTTTCCGTCCATTAGCAAAATAGACCCATTGCCGAGGAGAATACTGTGCTTCTCATTACCTGTATTTGACTTTAATTTAAAGGTTCGTTCTGCACCAAAGCTAACAGAAGCTATTACCGGATTTTCACCCAGTTCTTTTTCGTTGTCTGCATGCCATCCATTAGAGTCCATTCCATTTCTATACAGATTAATTAACACCGAGTTATAGGGATAGCCGGTTACTTCAATTACTCGTTGCAATATTTCATGTAATGGCTCTGTAAATGGATTAGCCTTCAATTCTTGTCCTGAGTACCGGTATGAAATTGGTTTTATGCAATGAAATGATTCCAGTCTAGGAGTATGTATCTGTTTTCCGAACATGTGAATTTTACCCTGTTGTAATGAAGGTAGCGTAGCAAAGTGTTCGAAATAGCGTTGACAGGCTTCTTCGCTAAATATCGAATCCCAATAATATAGTTGATTGCTAAGTGATGTCATATCTTTTTCATCGATTGAACAGCAGAAATTTACTATTTTTGAGGCATAATGTAACACTTTTTATGAGTAAAGACGATACAATTCTAGGATATAAATATGTTGATTTATTGCATTACCTGGCAGAGGTGGGTTTAAACATACTTGTTGCTCTACTCATCTTGATTATTGGGTTCTGGTTATCAAACCGTATCGGTAAAATGATCACTGGAATTATGAAACGCAGAAAAGTAGATGAGGGATTAACTTCATTTATTACCAGTGTTTCCATTATTTCATCAAAAATCTTGGTGGTCTTGAGTGCAATCAGTCAACTTGGAATCGCAATGACCTCCTTTGTTACGGTGTTGGGAGCTGCGGGTATCGCAATCGGTATGGCTTTTTCTGGTACCTTGAGCAATTTTGCAGGTGGAATTTTAATTCTAGTAATTAAACCATTTAAATTACACGATACGATAAGCGCATTATTGGTAACCGGAGAAGTGACCGATATCCAGATTTTTAATACATACATTAAAACACCGGATAATAAAACAATCATACTACCGAATGGTCCGCTTATTAATGGGACAATTATTAATTTCACGAAAGAAGGCAAACGTAGGGTTGATATTATATTCCCTCTAAAGTATGGTTCCGATATTTCGCTTGCCATGACTAAAATCCAAGAAGTTCTATCAGCGAATTCAAACATTTTAAAAGACCCCGCGCCATCGATTTATTTTTCAGAGTTGGAAGCTAAATCAGGTAAATTGAATGTGAATTGCTGGGTAAAAACTGCTGATTATGCGCTTGTCCATAGAGAACTTAATACTAAATTTTTCCAATGGCTAGAACCGATAGAGGATTAGCGTTAATTGATCAATATTGCCGGCACAATGCCTTTGTTGATTTGTTGGGGTTTGAATTTTCAACGCACGAAGATGGTGTAGTAAGTTATTCGTTAAACATTCAGTCCAATCACTTAGCTACGCCCGGGTTTACGCACGGCGGAGTGCTTACCACCTTGTTGGATGCAACCATGGGAGCAGGTGCCTTAACGCTCGTCGCAGATGATGGTCAAGTGGTGTCCACAATTGAAATGCAAGTTAATTTTATTCAAGCTGTACATGTGAATGATGTCATAGTTTGTACGTCAAAAGCAATCCGAAAAGGTAAAAAAGTTATCTTTATGGGCGCAGAGATTCGGAATGAACAAAATCAATTGATTGCTGTTTCTAACGGTTCGTTCTATCCATTCGCTGCTGAAAAAGCAGGATATACATTAAATTAAAAACCTATGTTAGTAACAATTCTCTTATTGATTTTTACGGTGGTTGTGTTACCAATCGTTTCGTTTTATTTCGGCACTCCACTTTCCCCCATGCAGCACAGTATTTTGGTAGACCATATGGTTTACGTGGTGGGTGCAGTTGTGGCATATTGTTTTCTCGTTGGAGAGTTAACCCGCAATAATTCGCAGGTAGACAAACTATGGAGTATAGTTCCAATCTATTATGTTTGGCATATGGCCGCTGTGGCAGGATTCCCTGATCGCATGGTGCTTATGGCAATTTTAGTTTCAATTTGGGGCATCCGCTTAACGTACAATTTCGCTCGAAGAGGTGCTTACACCTGGAGGTTTTGGGCAGGCGAAGAGGATTACCGTTGGGAAATTCTTAGAAAACGCCCAGGGTTTTCGAATAAAATCGTTTGGGGACTTTTTAATTTCTTCTTTATTAGTGCGTATCAAAATGTGCTAATTTTCTTGTTTACCGTACCAATCGTTACTGCCGTAGGAAATAAACCACTCGGGATTTGGGATGCGATTCTCGCAGCAATTTATGTGCTTTTCGTAGCTGTAGAGTATGTGGCAGATCAACAACAGTGGGTGTTTCAGCAAGAAAAATACCGTCGAATCAATGCGGGTGAGCCCTTAGGTGAGTATGCACATGGCTTCGTACGAACTGGACTTTGGGGTATGGTTCGACATCCAAATTATGCCATGGAACAAAGCGTTTGGATTGTATTTTATTTCTTCTCCGTAGTAGCGACAGGTGAATGGATAAATTGGTCAATCGCAGGCTGCGTGCTGTTAGTGATTCTATTTAAAGGAAGTTCCGATTTTTCAGAGGAAATTTCTGCAGAAAAATATCCGGAGTATAAAGAATACCAAAAGCGCGTACCACGCTTCATTCCGTTTACCAAGTTTTAAGCGAAATTAATCGCTCTTTAATCGATTCTAAGCGTTCGATTAACTCTTGTTGTTTCTTTTGTTTGTTATGTTCTGCAGTGGGTTTATTTAGCTTAAGTTGCACTTTTGCTCCCTCTAAAGTGTATCCTTGTATTTTTACCAATTGATACACGTGATTTATAAATGCAATCTCCTTAATGCCATACATGCGATTGCCTTTTGCATTTTTTTTACCTACTTGAAAATCAAATTCCTTTTCCCAAAAACGCAATAAGGATGCATTGACATCGAGCATTTTTGCTAACTCTCCAATGGAATAATATAGTTTTGTGAGTTTGGAAATATCAATTTCTGCCATGCCAAGGGGTAAAGTGTTTTCAAAAATAGTTATAATTTCGTAGGATGAGAGTCTCGCTCATTTTTTGTCTTTTTTTATTTGGAAGTTATTCGGCTGGATTCGGACAAGTGATTAAGGACAGCCTTGCGGTTCCAACCGATAGTCTTGTTAAGCCAGCGAAAGATTCAACCGTAGGCAATGATAAGGTGGCATCCATTATTTCTTTTGCTAAAACCTTTTTAGGAACCCCATATCATTGGGGCGGCACAACACCTTCAGGCTTTGATTGCTCCGGTTTTATAAACTATATATTCGGTTCCTTCGGTTTTTCTTTAGTCAGAACAAGTTATAGCCTTGCGGAATTAGGCGAAACAGTAACCTTGAGCGAAATACAACCCGGGGATTTGATGTTTTTTAGGGGGAGTAGCAATTCGGGTGGAGTGGGGCATGTTGGAATGGTGATTGAAGTTACCCCAGATGCTATTAATTTTATTCATTCCTCGACCAATAAAGGAGTGACAATAAATAATTTCAAGACAAGTAAGTATTATATTTCCCATTATGTGAAGTCTAAACGCCTAGATTACGGAGTTTCAAAACAAGTTAAAAAGAATTAAAATGAATTTTGATCGTAAAACATGGCTTTTTATCATCTTATCCGGTTTGTTCATAACGAACGCGGTTACCGCAGAATTAATTAGCAATAAGTTGATTTCAATTCCGATTCAAGGCGATTTCTTGGGGCTTAAGTTTGGTCCATTTGTTACGGTGATTGGTATTTTACCCTGGCCTTTTGTGTTCTTACTCACAGACCTCTTGAACGAATTTTATGGCTACAAAACAGTTAGAAAGCTCTCATGGATTACTTCCGGTTTAATCTTATATTGCTTCCTCATAGTTGGGATTTCACTTAAAATACCTGCAGTTGAATTGCCTGGCACCTCATTGGCTGATGATAAGTCTTATACCATGGTTTTTGGTCAGGCCCAAATGGTTATTGTAGGTAGTATTATTGCCTTTTTATTGTCGCAGCTCATGGATGCTTATTTGTTTAGTTGGATTAAATCTAAAACAGGCGATAAATACATTTGGCTGCGCAGCACAGGAAGCACCGTGATTTCTCAATTAGTAGATTCCTATGTGGTGCTTTTTATTGGATTTGTTATCACCGGGAATATGAATTTTCAAGATTATTTAGTGATCGCTCCAACAAATTATATCTTGAAGTTGTTAATTGGAGTAGCGCTAACGCCATTAATTTATGCAGGTCATTTCTCCGTACGCAAATATCTTTCAAAAGCTTAAGCAACTTGTTTTGCTTTTATCATTAGTACTTTTAAATGCTTGTTCATTTTCTCAATCAAATAACCCAATGGATTCTACCGAAGAACTAGAGAAATTTGGAGATAAACTTCTCCCTAAAAATGTATGTCATGTAATTAAAGAAGGGGGAACTGAACGTCCCTTTACTGGAAAATATGTGTATCATAAGGCAAATGGAAACTATTGCTGTATTGGCTGCGATGCACCTTTATTCTCAAGTACTACGAAGTTTGATTCTGGTTCCGGCTGGCCAAGTTTTTATGATGTTATAGCAAGCGGTTCAATTAAGGAGGTTAAAGATTTATCTTACGGAATGGAACGGGTTGAAATTCGTTGTGCACGTTGTGATGCACATCTCGGTCATGTATTTGAGGATGGACCTAAACCTACCGGGTTAAGGTATTGTGTGAATTCGGTTTCATTAGATTTTAAGCCAGCAGATGACGGGGTGACTTATGAAGAAATCACGCTTGGAGCAGGATGTTTTTGGTGTGTAGAAACCTGTTTTCAAGAATTAGAAGGAGTTATGGAAGTCTATCCAGGATACGCTGGGGGAAAAACCTTGAATCCAACCTATGAGCAAGTTTGCAGTGGAACAACAGGCCATGCCGAAGTTGCCCGCATTGTGTTTGATCCTAAAATAATCTCTGTAAATGAATTGCTTGAGTTGTTTTGGTGGATTCATGACCCGACGCAATTAAACCGACAAGGAAATGACATTGGAACACAATACCGCAGTGTGATTTTTTATCACAACGAAGCCCAAAAAGAAATTGCTACAGCGTATCTAAAGAAGTTAGAGAAAGAAAAAGTATGGGATAAACCGATTGTAACTGAAGTCACTGAATTGAACAATTTTTATCGTGCAGAACAGTATCACCACGATTATTTTAATCAACATCCAGAGAATCAGTATTGTCAGTTTGTGGTTAAACCTAAGGTGGAAAAATTCAGAAAAATCTTTAAAGAAAAACTGAAAAACAACTAGCGAACTAAGGTCACATGACCTACTTCCATGATTTTCTCATCGTTGTTTAAGGTCTTGAAAACTATTTTCCAAGTGTAAACACCATCTGGAGCTCTTCCGCCTTTTTTACCCGTAGAGCCATCCCAGCCAAATTTGACATTGTGCGTCTCGTAAATTAATTCACCCCAACGGTCGAAGATATACATAACAAACTCATACGGATCATATCCTGAAAAGAATACCGGTTTGAATGATTGGTTGAATTGATCCCCATCAGGTGTGAATGTATTTGGTACCCAGTAAATTACCTCCTCGCCAGTACAATCTTCCAGTACTTCGATTAACAGGGTGTCGCTTCCAAGGCAACCTGCATTGTTTGTTCCGGTTACTATCAATTCATTGGTTCCAATACCTGGCATATATGCCATTCCATTACCCACGGGAACATTCCAAACATATGAATTAGCCCCGGTTGCGTTCAATTGAACTGCATTACCAAAACATACCACTTTGTCAGGACCAGCATCAACTGCAGGGCTCTGTGAAATCGTGATTAAAAAATTATCAATTCCAGGACATACTGCTGCCGGAGAGGTGTACGTCACTAGGTAACTACCAATGGATGATGTTGACAAATCAATGTTTCCAGTCACCGGGTCAATGGTTATACCTGGACCTGCGCTTACAGTGCCTCCTAAGGTTCCGCCAATAGTAGCAATTGGATTAGGATCGGTTAAACAATAAACGGAATCAGGATAAGTGATTGTTGCCGGTTCAGGACCTGTGTAGTTTCCTGTGAATGGATAGGTACATCCTGCGTCGTCTGTAATTGTAAATCCAAACGGACCAGATGCCGTAAGGTTATTCATAATAATGTTACCGCCATTTGTGGTCGTGTTAACCGCAAATCCGGCAGTGGCTGGGACAGGGTTTGATCCTGTGAACTGCGTTCCGTTTAACGAAGGAGATCCACCAGAAACAGTAATGGTAGCCGTAGTGTTTGCACAGTTTGATGTATAGGATGTGGTGACATCTGGTAAGTACTGAACCGCAATTGGATCACCCAAATCGTAACATTGAAGCGCAGGTAATACAACATAACTGTAGGTGCCATTCACAATACTGTACATGGTAATCGGAACGAAATATACCGTATTATCTGTAAAAGTTCCGGCAGGGAATGAATTAATGAAAGATAGGTCGTTAACATCAGATAGGTTTCCATCATTGGTAACTACCCCAACAAAACATGGGTCATCCGGAATGTCTAAGCCTTGTTGACCAGCTAGGACGGGCGTTAAGGCAACCGTAGGTGGACAAGAATAAGCCAACCAAACAATACCCGGGTCATATGGCGGAGCCGCAGGGTCATAATTCGGATCGTTTGGATTCGTCGCGCCAGGGATTTCAGCAGGAACACTGAAGTTATTATTTGTGGTAATGCTGAACTGATCTCCAAAGCAAATTTTGTTTATTGCAGGCATACCTTGTAATGTAGTTGTGAATGTACCCATCATTGCATTGCAATTACATTGGGGAGGAGTAGGGTAGGTCAAGGTTGCTGTACAGCTTGGATCTGCAGAAAACGTAGCAGTAACCACACAGGTATTACCGTTTGCCGATCCTGTTAAACTAAAGTTAGCTGAACCGCCAAAAGGCGCATTGAATACTTGTGAGCCTCCGCATGAGTTCGATAAGGTGAGTGTTCCAGATGCTGGCGCATTCGTGAAGTTAATTGTCCCCGTAATTGTATATTGATTGGTCGCCGGGTCACAGTTTGTAATGTTTCCCGTAAAGTTCCCAAAAGAGCATGGCGTTGCGTTACATGGCGCGGGAGCGGTATAGTTTTGAGACGTATTACAATTGGCATTAGCAGAAAACACTGCCGTGACCAAACAGTTCGCTCCGTTGGCGTTTAAACCCGTTAGGTTGTAATTAATTACAGTACCAAAAGGAGCATTGAACACTTGAGGTGCACCGCCACAATTGCTACTTATCGTTAAGGTTCCAGAATTTGGCGGGTTATTTATGTTTAAGGTTCCACTAACCGAGTAGAGGTTATTGTTGCAAGGACCAGGTGTTGCCGTGAATCCTGTAACCCCACATACGAAAGAACAATCAGCCGAACCCGTTCCGCCCGTTTGAGAGAAACTTATAGTACCGGGTTGATTGGCATAATTGGTAAGTAGTAAAATGTAAAATTGACCAATTTGAGCATTGGGAATAACTGCAGTTTCTTGAGCTGCCGTAGAATAACTGCAATCTATTGGAGAACCAACAGGAAAAGTACCTCCACCACAACCCGCGGCTAAGGAATTGTAAGGACCCCATAGTGCGAAATCAACATCGATTCCAGTTCCTGCCCCCGTTTGCTGACTTATACTAATGGTCATTGGGCCGTTTTGGTCGATTTCCATGAAGTACCATACAGGATTCGGCGAACTTCCTAAGCATCCAACAGAACCTAAATCTTGTACGTTAGTACTGTTTGGAAAAGAATAATTGGTTCCAGTACAAAACGGATTCGCTTGGTTGCACTGTGCATGTGAATTAATTAGTAATCCAAAAAGAAAAAATAAAATTAAGATATTCTTCAAGGCTTGGATTTTTGAGTTAGCCAAAGACGCTTCTCTTCTGTAAGAAGCCGTTTATGTTTTTTCGCCCATTTGAGGACTATTTTTTTATTGTCATTGAAACTTAACTCGTTTTCGTATGCTGGGAAATCACGAGGGATTTTACCCTTTTTAAAACAAGTTTGCAGCGTTTTGATGTCCAAAATATATCGATCTGCAGCCGGACTGCGATCACCGCTCACGCCAAAAATAACCGGTATTTCATCGTGTATTGTTGGTGTGGGGTTAATGGGATGAGTAGGTGTATTGAAACCTTTTGTTTGATTAGAACTTTGTGCCTTTACATTAGAAAATGTTAGAATAACAAAAGTTAGAAGAGCTAATTTGAATTTCATTTCGGTTCCTTGACGTCAAATATAAGCAAAAGTTGCCATCTTTGACGAATATAAAACATCAGACAGTAAAGAGTAATTAACACGATTTATTTGAAATCTTAATCTTTTGGTAATTCAAGGCGTAACATATCATTTTCCTTCTCGTCAAATTGACATTACACCTACGAGTTTTGAAAATAAACAGCAGTTTGATACCCATCAAACCTTTGTAGGTACATTAAAGCTATATCAAGCCCCCGAAGATGTCACGGCAAGTGATTTAGCGTTGAAGGCAGCAATGAAGTTGCTTGTAGATGCTGATCTTAATGACATCGATTTTTTGATTTTCTCTTCATTGACTTTGGATTATCACGCACCATCCACAGCAAGTATATTACATAAAAAACTGGGGTTAAAAGCCTCTTGTGGCGTTATGGATTTACCCCTTGGTTGTGCTGGATTCCCTATGGCACTGATGATGGCAAATGGTTTATTTAATACCATGAATCTTAACCGCGTCTTGGTTCTACTGGGTGAAGTACCAACGCGTGCTGTTCATCCTGAAAATACTTCTATTAACTACGTTTTTGGCGATGCTGGTGCGGCGGTTATGCTGGGTAAATCAATGGACAAGCTGTGTTTTGAATTTGGAAATGACGGGGATGGGTTTTCGAGCCTGAATGTGTTAAGAGGTGGCGCTCGCTTCCCTATGGATGTTGCCTATCTTGAGTCTAATCGTGAGTTTCGATGGTTAAATCAATTTGGGGAATTGTCCATGGATGGTCACGGTATTTTAAAATTAAGTTTAACGCACATTCCTTTAGCTATAAATTCACTGCTTGAGAAATACGAACTCGCACTGGATCAAATTGATCATGTTATTTTTCATCAAGCCAGTAACATCGTTATTGATGCGCTGCAGCGGAAACTAAGTTTACCGAAAGAAAAAGTTGTTAATTACCTGTCGGATGGTGGGAATACCATCTCTTGCGGAATTCCTATTGCATGGGCTAAAGCACAAGCAGATAAGCGGTTTAAGGTAGGGGATACCGTCATGGTTTTCGGTTTTGGTGTTGGTTTTTCTTGGTGTGGAAGTATTTTGAAGTATCATTAAGTTTAGGTTAACTATCTTTGGGTATGGAAATTAATGGATTTATCAACCACTTGACAGAAGAGTTTGAGGACTTAGGTGTTTTTGAGTTAACACCATCCACCGTTCTTAAAGATATTCCCGGTTGGAACAGCATGCATATTTTACTGCTTGTGGCAATGATCGATTACCGTTATCATGTGTTGTTGTCAGGTGAACATTTGAAAATGGTGGTTTCCGTAAATGATTTATTTGAATTGGTGAAACAAAAGCAAGGTGAACACTGAGATTCATAATACACGAATTGATGCAGTGTATGCGGGTGTGCCTGAACATCAAGTATTGACCTCGGATTATTCCCTGTTTTCTCCAGAAGAAGCACGCTTATTTACTAAAAATACCGGCATACATTCCCGGCGTGTTGCTCCGGATGGTGTTACGTGTTCTGATTTGTGTCACATTGCCGCCGAAGCGCTGTTAAACGATTTTGATGTAGCTCATGAAATCGATTTGCTCATTTTTGTTTCTCAATCTCCAGATTATTTTTTACCCGCTACCGCAATTCTCTTGCAAGAGCGATTAGGGTTAAGCGATGCGTGCATGGCCTTTGATATTAATTTGGGTTGCTCGGGCTATGTGTATGGTTTACAAGTCGTAGGTCAGTTTATTCAATCCGGTGCTGTACGGAAAGCCTTGCTTCTTGTTGGGGATAAATCAACGATTTCTACAGCCTACCAGGATAAGAGTACCTATCCCTTATTCGGTGATGCAGGCACTGCGACCTTACTCTCGTTTTCAGCGGATTCCAACCCCTGGTTTGTAAATACTGGCTCGGATGGCTCGGGAAAAAATTCCATCATCATTGAGGGCGGTCATTCAAGGAATCCCTACGGGACCTATTCGGATGAGCTTTTGGATTATGATGGCAACATGCATTCAAAAAGCCATCTGCATTTGGAGGGCCTGGATGTGTTTAATTTTGCGTTACATCGCGTCCCGCAATCGATTCAAGAAACGCTTAATGCTGCAAAAAAATCAATATCGGATGTTGATTATCTCGTGTTGCATCAGGCCAATGGTTTGATTACAAAGACCTTAGCAAGAAAACTTGGTGTGCCCTTAGCGCGCTGCTTAACTTCAATTGAGGAGTTTGGTAATACGAGTTCAGCTTCTATTCCCTTGACTCTAGCTTGTCATGGGGATGAATTATACGGACGCAAAGACTTGTCGCTTATCTTGTCGGGTTTTGGGGTCGGTTTTTCATGGGCCTCACTTTTTTTAAGTACCGACTTTCCAAAAACAAAACTTATTACATATGCTTAACCTATCAGATAAAAGGGTTTTGGTTACCGGTGTATCTTCGGCTATTGGTGCCGAAATCGCACATACCATCCTTGGACTAGGGGGTACTGTCGTTGGGACCTATCGAACCTCGGAATCTGTCCTTTTGGAGCAGCTTTCAACGCAAGATGGTTTTGAATCGTTTCACTGGGATGTATTTACAGAACCTCAGTTTCTTGAAGGACAGCAAGGGTTTGATGCATGGGTGCATTGTATTGGTGCTATTAACCCGCAGCCCATCAAATATTTAAACAAGGAAGGGAGTGAAGGGCTTTTTCAGGTGAATTATTTCTCGGCCTCACGCATGGCTT
>Ga0315903_10006309_pt1 | contig 15183 bp, 11 predicted proteins | sample LakEriMetagenome_7_FD_203524 | JGI IMG/M metagenome (GOLD analysis project Ga0315903, IMG submission 203524) | Freshwater fungal communities from buoy surface, Lake Erie, Ohio, United States - Buoy 2 MA119 | ecosystem: Environmental > Aquatic > Freshwater > Lake | place: USA: Lake Erie, Ohio...
GCCCCCCCCACGCACATGCCCCGTAGGATCCGCATGCGTACAGGACCATGGATGGATGGTTACCGCGCTGATTCGCTTCGACGGTTTGTGGCCCAGCGGGCCGACATATCGGTAGCAAGCACCGGGCCCCCCGTTTTTACAAACCTCGTGTTCGCTTTATCGATGTTTTCCAAGCGATTCTCTGCTAAACTTACCGAGATAATCGTGAGCTCGCCGCACGCATTGAGACCCCGCAATGGACAAAAAACAACTCAGCGAAACCGATATTCGTACCAAATACATCACCCCGGCCATCTGCGGCCTAAGTGAGAAAAAATGGGATCTGATGTCTCAGATTCGCGAAGAAGCCTACTTCACCAAAGGTCGCGTCACGGGACGAGAAAAGGATCTCGCCAAGATCAAGAGCGGCATCGTGCGCGGGCTATTGGAACTCCGGGAGATGATCAGATGAGCGATTCGGTACCTTCGCTCGATACTCTGGCCGAACTGGTTCAGCAAATCCAGCAAACGCACGAGGAGTTGTCCGCACAAGCTGGTAAAGCGGTCAACATCAGCCTGACGCTCCGCAATTGGCTGATCGGACATCACATTTCCCAGTATGAGCTTCGTGGTAGCGACCGAGCCCAATATGGCGAGAAGCTATTCACGGAACTCGCCAATCGTCTGAAGTCGGTTAGCAATTGCAACCGTCGTCAACTCTATCGGTACGTTCGGTTCTTTCGGCTCTATCCGGCAATTGTGGGGACACTGCCTCCCAAATTTAAAAACCTGCCTGGCATTGCAGAAACGTCGAAAAACCAGGGCGAATTAAAAGTGGGGACAGCGCCCCCACAATCCGACCAGCCCGCCAGTCAATTGATTTCTCGGCTTTCCTACAGCCACCTAGAAATGCTCGTTGACTTGGATAACGACACCGAACGCTCTTTCTACCAAGCCGAAGCGATGCAAGGTAACTGGTCGGTCCGCGAGCTGAAGCGGCAGATTGGCAGTCTGTACTACGAGCGATCCGGTCTATCCGAAAACAAACGCAAACTATCCAAGCTGGCCCACGAGGGAGCCGAGCAAAGCTCCGGCTTGAACATCCGCGATCCGTACATCTTCGAGTTCCTCGGCCTGTCTCCGACCGAAGTGATGAGCGAGTCGCATTTGGAGCATCAGCTTGTCGACAAGTACCAGCTGGAACTGCCAAAGAAAGAAGAGATGCAACGCTTCATTGATGAACAGCTGAAGGAAGCTAGAGTGGCGTACGATGACCGCTAGGCATTTCCAGCCAACAGTGTGCGAAGGATCGAATCATGAACAATGATCCAGAGCGGGTGGATGGCCCCCATTTTTGCGAATCTCTTGTTCGCTTTACCGATGTTTTCTCGGGGATTCCCTGCTAAACTAACAAGTCTTCTTTCGAGAACACGTAGAGATAATCGTGAGCTCGCCGCCCGCATTGAGACCCCGCAATGGACAAAAAACAACTCAGCGAAACCGATATTCGTACCAAATACATCACCCCGGCCATCTGCGGCCTAAGTGAGAAAAAATGGGACCTGATGTCCCAGATTCGCGAAGAAGCCTACTTCACCAAAGGTCGCGTCATCGTCCGTGGTAAAACCGTCCATCGCGGAGAAGCGAAAAAAGCCGATTACCTACTCTTCTATAAACCAAACCTCCCGATCGCTGTCGTCGAAGCCAAAGACAACTCGCACTCGGTCGGGGCTGGGATGCAACAAGCCCTCGAATACGCCGAGATCCTCGATGTGCCGTTCGCCTACAGCAGCAATGGCGACGCTTTCTTAGAACACGATCGCACCGCGACCGGCTCGACCGTCACTCGCGAAATCCCCCTGGATCAATTCCCAACCCCAGACGAACTTTGGAATCGCTACTGCATCGCCAAAGGCCTAACGGATCAGCAGAAAACAGTCGTCACCCAAGATTACTACGACGACGGATCCCAAAAATCACCGAGATACTACCAACGCATCGCGATCAATCGAACCGTCGATGCGATCGCACGTGGCGATGATCGTATCCTGCTGGTCATGGCAACGGGCACGGGCAAGACCTACACGGCGTTCCAAATCATCTGGCGACTTTGGAAAGCCGGAACCAAGAAACGGATCTTGTTCCTGGTCGATCGCAACATCCTTGCCGATCAAACCAAGACCAACGATTTCAAACCCTTCGGCAAGGCGATGACCAAAATCACCAACCGAACGGTCGACAAATCCTACGAGATCTACTTGTGCCTCTATCAAGCCGTCACCGGTACGGCTGAAGATCAAAACATCTATAAACAGTTCTCACCGGATTTCTTTGACCTGGTGATCGTCGACGAGTGTCATCGCGGTAGCGCCGCCGATGATGCAGCTTGGCGACAAGTCCTCGAGTATTTCTCATCGGCAACCCAAATTGGACTAACAGCGACCCCCAAGGAGACCAAAGACGTTTCCAACATCGAATACTTTGGCGAACCGATCTACACCTATTCGCTCAAACAAGGGATCGCCGACGGCTTTCTGGCTCCCTACAAAGTCGTCCGCATCGGACTCGATAAAGACCTCGATGGATGGCGACCCTCAAGCGGCCAAACCGACAAATACGGGCAAGTGATCGAGGATCGCGAATACAATGACCGCGACTTCGATCGGACGTTGATCCTCGAGAAACGAACCGAGCTGGTGGCTGCCAAGGTGACCGAGTTCTTGCGCTCGACCGACCGCTTTGCAAAGACAATCATCTTTTGCGAGAACATCGACCATGCCGAACGCATGCGCCAAGCGATGGTCAATGCAAACCCCGACCTTGCGGCGGCCAACAACAAGTATGTGATGCGCATCACCGGGGACAACGACGAAGGAAAAGCGCAACTCGATAACTTCATCGATCCGGAAATTCCCTACCCCGTGGTGGCTTGCACCTCGCGCTTGATGAGCACCGGCGTCGATGCTCAGACGTGCCATCTGATCGTGCTGGACCGTCGCATCAGCTCGATGACGGAATTCAAACAGATCATCGGACGCGGCACTCGGATCAATGAAGACTACAACAAGTTCTTCTTTACGATCATGGACTTCCGACGCGCGACGGCTCTCTTTGCAGATCCGACGTTCGATGGCGATCCAGTACAAATCTATGAGCCTAAGCCGGACGAATCTCCACTCCCTCCCGAGGATGTCGACCCAAGCGATCCGACGACCGACTCGGATTCCAACGGAGAAACCGAGGATCCCGAGTTCTCTTCGGATCTGGGTTTTAAAGTCGGAGTGCCACCAGTTCGTTACGTGGTCAACAATGTGCCGGTGCGTGTTGCAGTCCAGCGCGTCCAGTATCTCAACCAAGAGGGCAAGTTGATCACCGAAAGCCTTACCGACTACACGCGCCATGCGATCTTCAAAAAATATGCGTCCCTCGAGGCGTTCCTCCATTCATGGAACGATGCCGATCGCAAACAAGTGATTCTCGAGGAACTTGCCAGCCAAGGTGTCTTCTTCGAGGAGTTGGCCGCTGAGGTTGGACGGGAGTTCGATCCGTTTGATCTGGTCTGCCATGTGGCCTTTGACCGACCGCCCTTGACGCGACGAGAGAGAGCCAACGGGGTCAAGAAACGCGACCTCTTTGGCAAGTACGAAACCAAGGCCCGAGCAGTGCTCGAAGCACTGCTTGAAAAATACGCGGATGCGGGGATACTCAGCCTCGAATCCATGGAGATCCTCAAGGTTGATCCATTCCGTAGGTTTGGAACACCCATCGAGATCGTCAATCTCTTTGGGGGCAAATCTGGATACTTACAAGCATTGCGGGAATTGGAATCCGCTCTCTACACAAAGGCTGCTTAATCGATGCCCAACGTATCGAATCTGGTCAAGACGATCCAAGACATCATGCGCAAGGACGCGGGGACTTACGGGGATGCCCAGCGGCTCGAGCAACTGGGATGGATGTTCTTTTTAAAGATCTTCGATGACCGCGAGACGCAATTGGAACTCTTCCAAGACGATTATCGATCCCCCTTGCCAAAGAATCTGCGCTGGCGCCATTGGGCCGCAGACGAAGAAGGGATCACTGGGGATGGGCTGCTGGATTTCATCGACAACACGTTGTTGCCGAAACTGAAAAATCTTTCCGGTTCCGACAGGATGAGCACGCTCATAAGAATGGCGTTCGAGGATGCCAACAACTACATGAAAAACGGGACGCTCATGCGTCAGGTGATCAACAAGGTCAATGGCATCGACTTCAACGTCTCGGACGATCGGCATCTGTTTGGCGATATCTATGAGAAGTTATTGAAAGACTTGCAATCGGCGGGCAATGCTGGCGAGTTCTACACCCCCCGTGCAGTGACACAGTTCATCGTCGACCAAGTCAATCCACGGCTCGGTGAGACCGTCCTCGATCCGGCTTGTGGCACGGGAGGTTTTTTGGTGTGTGCTATTGAGCATTTGCGCAAGCAGGCCAAGACCGAGTCCGACGAGCGCAGCATCCAAGATTGTTTTTCGGGGATTGAGAAGAAGCATTTGCCGCACGTGTTGTGCATGACCAATTTGATGCTTCATGGGATCGATGTGCCGTCGAATGTGAGGCATGACAATACGTTAGCAAGGCCGCTGCGCGATTGGGGTCCGAAGGAACGAGTCGATGTCATCGTCACCAATCCACCATTTGGGGGAATGGAAGAAGACGGGATCGAGGCGAACTATCCTGCGGAATTTCGTACGCGGGAGACTGCCGATTTGTTTTTGGTGTTGCTCATGAAGGTGCTTAAGCCCGGGGGTCGGGCGGGATTGGTTTTGCCGGACGGGACTTTGTTTGGGGAGGGAGTTAAGACGCGGATCAAGGAAGCGTTGCTCAGCGAGTGCAATTTGCACACCATTGTTCGGTTGCCCAATGGGGTGTTCAATCCGTATACGTCGATCCGCACGAATTTGCTTTTCTTTAGCAAGGGGACCCCGACCAAGGAAGTGTGGTATTACGAGCATCCTTATCCACCCGGGGCCAAGAGTTACAACAAGACCAAGCCGATAAGGATTGAGGAGTTTGAGGCCGAGAAGAAGTGGTGGGGCAAGCCTGACAAGGCTGGCTATTACAGCAAGCGGCAGGAGAGCGAGGTCGCTTGGCGGGTGTCGATCGATGCGATCAAGTCCGGGAATTACAATTTGGATTTGAAGAATCCCAATCGGACGGATGAGGGCCCTGGGGATGTGGAGCATTTGTTGCCTGAGTATGAGCAGTTGCTTGAGCAGATTGCTAAGACGCGAGCAAGATTGAGGGAGGAGTTGCACCAGGCCTTGTCCGCGACTTCGCGAGGGGCTCCATGAGTAACGATTGGTTCTTCGAAAAATTTGCATTGATCGCCGACGCCCCAGGTGCGGTGGAGAGGATGCGGGAGTTGGTGCTGGAGTTGGCCGTACAGGGGAAACTAGTATCTCAGCAACAGCAAGATGAATCAGCGACTATTTTACTCGAGCGAATTCATGCAGGTAGTAGTCACACAGCAACCCGACGCGGCATAAGGCGTAAAGACACACAAGCAAATGTCCGACCACCGTACCAACTACCGAACAACTGGACATGGACGACCCTTGGAACCATTGCGGACTGGGGATCAGGTTCAACGCCGTCACGGGGAAACCCAGAATTTTTCGGGGGGAATATAACCTGGTTGAAGTCAGGGGAACTCAACGATAATCGAGCTCTCGTAGGCTCTGAAGAGCATGTGACTGAATTAGCAATAAAGCAAGGATCTTTTCGCAAAAATAAACCGGGTGATGTACTTTTTGCTATGTATGGCGCGACTGTAGGCAAGGCTGCAATTCTCGCTGAGACCGCTGTAACAAATCAAGCAGTATGCGGTTGCACTCCTTGTCTTGGCGTATTGAATACTTACCTCTTTTTCTATTTGGTTTCCCAACGACAAAAATTCAGGAACGCAAGCGAAGGGGGTGCGCAGCCCAATTTCTCCAAAGACAAAATCGTCACCTTTCCGTTCCCTCTCCCACCTCTTGCTGAGCAAAAGCGTATTGTGGCCAGGGTGGATGAGTTGATGGGGTTGTGCGACGAGTTAGAGGGGCAGCAGCAGGAGCGAGAGTTGCGGAAGTCGGTACTAGTTCGCTCATCGCTTTCGCGATTTGCCGAGTCGCCTACGAGGGAGAATCTCGGCTATCTGTTCCACAACTCCTACGACATCCCACCTTCGGAGTTACGCAAATCGATCCTCACCCTTGCCGTGCAAGGCAAACTAGTGTCACAAGATCCCGAGGATGAACCAGCGTCCTCAATCCTTAAAGCTACACAGTCTTTTTTCAAACGATTAGTCGCTGAAAAAAAGTTATCAGAACCGAAACCTTTGCCGCTTATAGATGATCAGGAGGAGCCTTTTTCCTTACCACCCGGATGGGAATGGTGCCGTCTTGGTCATATCATACGAATATCATCCGGCGATGGATTAATCGCGAAAGACATGGTCAACGGACCATTCCCAGTCTTCGGTGGCAATGGAGTAAATGGGTATCACAATCAGAATAATGTCACAAAACGAACGCTTGTAATCGGCCGCGTTGGCTTTTATTGCGGCAGTATCCATATCACACCTGCGAAGGCCTGGGTCACGGACAATGCCTTCATCACCACATTCAATGACGAGAATCTGGACCTTGATTTTTTGAGTTGGCTTCTTAAAGCGACAGACCTTCGCAAAAGAGATAATGCGACGGCCCAACCAGTAATTTCCGGCGCCAAAATCTACCCAACAGTACTCGGTTTACCACCCCTTGCCGAGCAGCACCGGATCGTTGCCAAGGTGGATCAGCTCATGGCACTGGTTGACGAATTGGAGCGTCAGCAAGCAGCCTCGCGCGAGAAAGCATCAAATTTGCTCGACGCGATTGTTCACGAAATGACCAGCGGTGTGTGAGGGAAGCGGCAGTGTTGGAAGCATGATCAAATGTCGGAGATCGTGTTCCGGGTTGGTTGTCACACGATTTGCGACAACGTGAGTGACTGTGATCCGCCATTGTTTTCCAGTCTTAGTTCATCGACAAACGAACCAGAACGCAGGAAATAATGTCCTAGGATTCAAGGAGTCGTGGAATGCAAGGTTCAATTTTGATTGATAATCGCTTGGAAGCGTATGGGCCATTTTTTCGCGACGACTTTGCTAGAAGAGTGTTAGACGCGTCAAAACGCTCGGAACAGCTCGAACGGATTGCTTTCGATTTAGTCTCGGCATGGAGAAGTGCCTCATATTCAGGAGCACTTCCAGCCGTTCTCGTAATGACTCTGAAGAGCTTTCATGACGGATATGCGAAAGAACCTCGGTCGGCTGGGATGCTTAAATATTCCGAGTTCGTGCTATCGCAATTATGTTTGGCTATCCCTGCTCTCACCTCAAATGAAAAACTCAGCCGAGCCATCCAGTCAAGTATTTTGGATATATCTTGTCAGATCATCGAAGTGGATAAGTCCGTCAAGCTCGACTTCGATCTTCAAGCCGCATGGCAAGACTACTTGAAGACCACTCCGTTTCAAATGGGAGTTCATGCCCTGATGCGGCAAACTTATCTCGCGATTTTCAGTGCCTACGAAGACTACATCATCTCGCTATTGAAACTTGCATCAGGCGATCCAAATATCCGTATCACAAGCCAGGAATTCAACAAAAAATTTCGTGGCACATTCGGTGAGCTGGTTGAATCGGTGTGGTTTGACTCGCGAATCCAAAGGGCGAAATTGGTGCGCCATGCGCTGATGCATGCTGGCGGACGTGTTACCAAAGAACTAGAGTGTCAGGAAATACCAGTATTGGTACACGAGGGATACTTGCATGTTTTTCCCGAGCACAATCAAGCCTTATATGACTTACTAAAAGTTCCCGCATTGGCGATCTTGCAATCAGGTTCATTCAATGAATGAAAAAACCGGTCCGGCGTAAGATGCAACGACCGCACAGTCGATTCGGCAGGGAATCGGGGTTAGACTCCACGTGGTCGGCTTGGATCGATAAATGCTAGGCGGTTGAAGGTTCCAGCCGTTGTCTTTGAGATACCTTCGATCGACGACGGCTTTCCTCCCAGCAAAAAATTTCCCACTTGTTTTGCCATCGGAATCCTCCAGGAAACAGATTATGTAAGCCTAATCAGAGGGAATTCCACTTTCAGGAGAGGCAAAACAAGGGGTTCTGCCCCGTCGCTCCATTTCCTTTTACCCTCTCTCTATCATTCACCTGTGTTGGTGCTGCGCTTACCATCGAATGATGGCCTGGACCCGTCATGAAACCCGCGAGCGCTGCGGTCGGGGCGGGATATCCATCTAAACTTGCTGCGCAGGTCCTTCTGCCGCGGATCGGACAAGTAACCCGGATAAGACTCCACGCGGTGGGGGCGGATTGACAGATCATCGGCGATTGAGTGTATCGGTTATTTGTCTTTGAGGTGCCGTCAAACGATGGCGGCCTTCTGCTCAGCAGAGAATTTTCTAGGTTGCTTGGACGTCGGATATCTAGCGGAATCAGGTTCCGTTAAACGGAATGTCAAAATTCTACGCTCTAGGGAGGTAAGCCAGACTTTCGCCACCGGGACAGGCGAGCCGCACTTAGATGCCGGATATGGCTTGTATCGTCACGGGTTTCCGGGCAGTATGGGATTGAAACGCGTTTATCTCAATATCCCATCCAATTCAGCAATCGGCTACCCGACTAGTGACGCACATGGAATCTCGAACAAAAAACGCCAGGACTGTCACAAAGAGTGCCACGCTTTCGGCTTCTCTACGCTATACTTTTCGAACAGCGTAGACGTTGTAGGACGTCGCTAGTAACCACACAATATCTACAAAGTTTGATTTTACGGTTTCAAGAACACGCAGTTTCGGTTGGTTTCAGAGAGATTGTTACGAGTTGCCCACGGTACGAATCAGTAACTCCTGTACGTCGCGTGTACGCGATAGTCTGCTCGTGACTGATGTGAAACGGGGCTTTAATTCCCTGGATCACTTGCGAAATTGATCGCAACGTGGCTGATAAACTCAGTTGGATCTGTCAATCGCAATTTCGGAGGACCAAATGAATATTGAATTTTTTGAAGTGTGTAACTTTAGGAAGCTGAAGTCAATACGAATCGACGTCAGTAAGAAAACGACATTGCTCGTCGGTGCGAACAATAGTGGAAAGACATCCGCAATGGTTGCATTAGGCCATTTTTTGGTAAACCCAAATCGGATTACCACCAATGACTTCACGCTCTCAAACTGGACAACCATCGACGGGATAGGCACCGCTTGGGAAAACTTGGGGTCTGCCGAAAACGCTCAAAAACCGACGCTAGAAGCGTGGGACGCGGTGCTACCTTCACTTGACATTTGGTTGAATGTGAGAAAGGACGAAATTCACTACGCTCGAGAACTGTTACCAACTCTTGATTGGAATGGAGGTCTATTGGGGGTCCGCCTTCGGCTTGAACCGAAGGCGATCGACGAACTGTACAAAGATTACCTGACGGCGATCAATTCTGCCAAGGAAATAAAAAAGACGGGGACCAAGGATAACCCAGATACGGCTGAATTTACGCTGACACTTTGGCCGCACAATATGCGGGATTTTTTAAATCGAAAATTAGCTTCAACGTTTACTATTCGCGCATATTTGCTTGATCCTGTGAAATGCATGCCCCCAGTCAATGGGATCGCTCGACCACAACCGCTCCCCGGAGGAAGTCAGCCGCTAGACAGCAATCCTCTCGTCGGCTTAATTCGAGTAGATGAGGTTGCGGCACAACGAGGACTCGGTGACTCTGGTAGTAACCGAGGAGATCCTGATAGCCACAATGCACGCATTCAACGTGGCAGTCGAAAGCTGTCCGAGCAGCTTCGATCCTATTATTCAAGACACCTGGACCCATCGGATTATCCCGATCCAGCCGACCTTGTTGCGTTGGAGGCGATAGAGCAAGCGCACAAACTCTTTGATGAACGGCTGGAAATTGGCTTCTCACCAGCATTCAAAGAATTGTCCGGGCTAAACTACCCAGGCATCACTGATCCAAGGCTTAAAATCGCAACACGATTGCGACCTACGGATGGACTTGATCACAGCGCAGCCCTTCAGTACGAAGTTCTACCAGGAAGTGTGACTCTGGGTAGGGAATCGGTAACGCTGCCCGAAGAATACAACGGATTAGGATACCAAAACCTAATTTCTATAGTCTTCAATCTAATGAGCTTCCGCGATGCTTGGATGCGCGTCGGCAAGGCTGGTCGGGTCGATCAACAGACATCAGCAAAAACATACTTTCGCCAACCGATTCATTTAGTTCTCGTTGAAGAACCGGAGGCATACCTTCACGTACAGGTTCAACAAGTCTTCGTCCGAAAAGCATATGCTGTCCTACGCAATCACCCTGATCTGCAAGACAAGCTAACTCTACAGACACAATTGATCGTCAGTACTCACTCAAGTCATGTCGCTCACGAGTCATCGTTTTCCTGCCTACGGTATTTCCGCCGACTCCCTGGTACCCATGATGATCCAGTCCCAACCGTAGCGGTGATCAACCTGTCTGAGGTTTTTGGTACAAGTAATGAAACGGAGCGCTTCGTAACCCGGTACCTCAGGGCATTCCATTGTGATCTCTTCTTTGCTGACGCTGCAATCCTCGTAGAAGGGTCTGGAGAACGTTTACTGGTTCCGAACTTTATCAGCCAACATTTTCGCGAACTAAACTGCTGCTTTGTCACGTTGTTGGAAATCGGCGGGAGCCATGCCCATCGATTTCGTCGGTTGATAGAGCATCTTGGTCTTACCACATTGATAATCACCGATCTTGACTCGGCGGAAGAATCAGGACATCATCGTGCCGTTGCACCGAAGCGAGGTTGCAACCAGGTCAGTGGAAATACAACGCTGAAAGATTGGCACCCAATGAAGCATAAGCTTGATGAGTTGTTAGATATTCCTTCCCAAGACAAGATAAAAACATATACCGAAATGCCGTTCTTTTCCGTTAGAGTCGCATATCAGATACCTCGCAACGTGGTATGTACCGAGAACGGCACACCAGAGGAAGTCCTCGCTACAACTTTTGAAGATTCGTTAGTTGTCGAGAATTTATCTCTGTTCAGAAACCCCGAACGGTACGGGCTCGAAGGTAACGCGATGGTAAGGTCGCTCAAAGATGCAATTGGAAATGATTCAGGGCCCGTTGCCCTCGGTGCTGCGATATTCGAAATAGTGAAAGGCGGGGACAAGGCAGCTTTCGCACTTGATTTGCTGTCACTTGAAGAATCGAGTGAACTCAACGTACCGCAATACATTAGGGAAGGGTTGCTTTGGCTTGAGGAGCAACTGAAGAGTAAACTCGAAGCTCTTCTTGTCCCGAACGCCATTCCGGTACCTGAGGGAGAGAAGTGATGGAAGGCACGAATCCTATTGGTGACGATCACGTAGATGAGCAAGTCAACGCCGAAATTATTACGTGCCTGACGGCTGATCCGCCAAGGAGCTTCTTTTTGTATGCAGGTGCAGGTTCCGGAAAGACTCGCGCTCTCGTCACTGCGTTGAATCGATTACGCGAGTCGCAAGGAAATCGCATGCAACTTCACGGCCAGCAAGTTGCAGTAATCACTTACACAAACGCTGCTACCGACGAGATCAAGAGGCGACTCGACTTCGACCCTCTTGTGACCGTCTCAACAATCCACAGCTTTGTCTGGAATCTGATTAAGGGTTTTAATACGGATATTCGACAATTCTTAAAAGCCAGTCTAGCCGTTGACATAACCGATTTGCAGGAACTGCAGCGGCGAGGAAAACCGGGTACAAAGACTGCACTCGACAGAGAACGAAGTATTGCTTCCACGCAACAGCGACTCGCACTACTAAATGAGATTAGGACGTTCACGTATAATCCGAATGGAGGCAATCGGGACCGTGACTCGCTCAGTCATGCGGAGGTGATTAAGATCGGGGCAAACTTCCTCACCTCGAAACCGGTCATGCAGCAGATTCTCGTAAGTGGATTTCCAATATTGTTAGTGGATGAGAGTCAGGACACGAATAAAATGCTCATGGAGGCGCTATTCGTCGTTGAGCGAGCGCATCGCGAACATTTTCGGCTCGGTCTTTTCGGTGATACGATGCAACGCATTTTTTCTGACGGAAAGATTGACTTGGGAAAGGATTTGCCGCCCGATTGGGCTAGACCGGCATTGGTGATGAACCACCGATGTCCTCGTCGTGTTATTCGCTTGATAAACAAAATTCGGGCAGATGTCGATGGTCACGAACAGCAACCCAGGTCAGATATGAATGAAGGCCATGTGCGTCTTTTCGTTTCTTATGGTAACATAACTGACAAGATGCGTCTGGAGGAACAATCCAGAAAGATAATGGCCAAGACGACTGGAGATGATCTGTGGAATCAACCCGAACACGTCAAAACGTTGATTCTTGAACATCATATGGCAGCAAGGCGCATGGAATTCTTTCAGATGTTTGAGCCTCTGTACAAGACAGAAGAGTTCAAAACAGGACTCCTTGATGGGACGCTATCAGTCGCACGTTTTTTCTCGGAGCTAATTTTACCGTTGACGCGGGCAGAGGAAGAAGGCAGCAAATTCGGAGTAGCAGCTATTGTCCGGAAGTCATCTCCGCTCTTAGGAAAGAGTGCCTTAGAGTCCGCTGGAGCGAATCAACTCGATCAATTAAACGCAGCAAACTTGGCATTGGAATCGCTGATGAAACTCTGGTCTGGCGATGCTCAACCCCGATTCATCGATGTGCTTCAATGCGTGGCTCGAACCAGATTGTTCGAAATTCCGGATCTATTGCGGCCGTTTGCCGGGACAGAAGCTGAGTCGACTGCGAGCGACGAGGTAGCCGTCGTAACGGTCGATCCGGATGATTCACGCTCCAAAAGTCTCGACGCCCTTCGCAGTTTTCTTGATACCCCCTTTGCACAGATCAAACCGTATTCCGACTACGTGAAGGGAGAAGCTGCGTTCGACACTCACCAAGGTGTTAAGGGGCTCGAATTCCCTCGCGTTCTTGTGATTATTGATGACGAAGAAGCAAGGGGTTTCATGTTCACCTACGAGAAGCTATTCGGTGTCAAAGAAAAAACAACTAGGGATTTGGAACAGGAGATTGCTGGAGATGAAACGGGGATTGATCGCACTCGCCGACTGTTCTACGTCACATGCAGCCGCACCGAGAAAAGCCTCGCGATTGTCTCGTATTCCTCGAATCCGGAGAAAGTAAAGGGCCATGCAATTCAGCAAGGATGGTTTGAAGATAATGAGATCGAATTTTTGAAGTGATGACGAAAACCAGTGACAGACTCCGCTTAATTAGGCAAAAAGCAGCCAATCTGCAACAATCGCTCACCGTGAATGGGTTCAACGGGTCTATGGCCAACAACAAGGTATAGGACATACCTCCACAAGGGAACTAGTGGTTGGGGGCCGTATCAATACCCAATAATGACAAGAAACCAAGGACCGTCCCTTCGCGGTGCGCTATGGCGAAAACTTGCTCATTTTCGTGGAGCTTAGTGGTATGCCTGTCCGTTGAACCAACATAGCCACACTCACATGCTAGATCGTGTAGTGGTGGTGACTGGCGACGAGGATCCTTACCCAGTTTTCATCATTGTGTCGCGCAGTATAAACAACGTAACGACATAAAATGAAAAACCCCCAGTGGAGATCGATCATCCACTGAAGGTTTTGTAAACCGGCCGGTTTTTTAACTATCTCTATTCAGTGCTTTGTAAGCGATCCGATTGCGTCATATGTTGTTTTTTGATTCAGCTGGGTTGTTAAGTGGGTAACAAGCGACGAATCTCTAACTCAGTTATGCTCCGAGCGAGCGGACAATTGCGGTCACATAAAAACATATAAGCAGATCAATGATTATAACTGCCCAAATCAACGAGTGATCTGCATGGGAACTTTTTAATTTTACCTTTCTTGATCGATGATGTTTCCTACGGATTGACGACATTTGCACCTCACATCTCTCGTGCCAGCGCACATGTCCGGAATGGACAAGTGACACGATCGTGATTTGAGAGTGCTTCGGTGCGAAATCTACGTGTTGTGGTTCCTCATGCCACGACGCAGGGGAAATAAAAAGTAAAACGACTCACCAACAATACGTATTTGCAGTTCAAAGTCAATCGTTTTGGGATTTTTTTGCTCATTTGCAAAATTGGTGGGGCCGAATCGGCTCGAGAAACCCACGAAACCGATAGAATCCCAAAAAAACGCGGTCCCTCCCATCAAATCCTTTCAAGAAATCGGGGACAGACCCGCGCTGTGGGCTGGCGGAATTCTCGCTTTGTTTCCGTCGCTGACGGCCGATTCGATCCCGAAATCGAACGTTTTGAGAAGCTCTGCCACGTCGTGGAAGCCCCTTTTGCGCCTCTTGCGACATCATCCACCGAGGGTGTCGCTGCGCTTACCTCCGTCTAATGGCTCGGTTACCTCCTGGATCCCCGTGCCGACTGCGGCAAGGACGGGATAACCCTCTAAACGCGTTCCGCAAGCGATTCAGCCGGATCGGACGATTCGGACGGATCGGCAAGAAACCAGGGAAAGACTCCACGCCAGGGGCAAGGTCGTGTGTTTCCCCACCGTAGGCTCTTGCTGAACCGATCGCCCCATTCTCTTGTCGCCTCTTTGAAAAAACAGGGGACAGCCCCTGCGCGGTTGGCTTGGGGAATGCTTGCTTTGTTTGCGTCGTCGACGGCCGATTCGATCCGCAAAATCGATTGGGATTAGGGGATCCGCCTCTTGCCTCATTCCCTGGTTGCGGCTCTGGACATGATCCACCGGAGGTGGCGCTGACGCTTACCTCCGGCTAATGGCTTGGATCCCTCCGGGATCGCTAGTGCGGCTTGGGGGCAAGCGAGTAGGTTGATCGTGGCTCAAGTGTTCTTTGCGTTTGCGTAAAACGGGCTCAGAGACCCGTTTTACGCTAAGTTTCTCGTAGCATGGATCTGCGATCCGTGCGTAACAGAAAGCGGAGACAGACCCTGCGCGAACCAGTGCTGCTCCACCCTAATACCCCCCCGCTCCTTGCTCCCGCCAGCGGGAGAAGGGGGGCCAAGCAGTTGTGGGTTTTGCAACTAGCGAATTTTCGAAACTGATCGGGCAACCTTTTTCCGATTTGTACACTTTCATTACTTCTCAAAG
>Ga0315903_10006311_pt1 | contig 15177 bp, 21 predicted proteins | sample LakEriMetagenome_7_FD_203524 | JGI IMG/M metagenome (GOLD analysis project Ga0315903, IMG submission 203524) | Freshwater fungal communities from buoy surface, Lake Erie, Ohio, United States - Buoy 2 MA119 | ecosystem: Environmental > Aquatic > Freshwater > Lake | place: USA: Lake Erie, Ohio...
CGCGACGTCGGCAGCTCCCACGCGTCTACAGGCAAGATCGGAAATGCGCTCATGCTCCAAACTCCAGGGCGTCCGAATCGGACGCGGTGTTCTCTGCGATCTCGTCGAGTTTCTTATTCGCGTTCGTCTGCAGTTTGACCATCGACTGCAGCGAGTTGTTGACTCCGCCACCGCCGGCCAAACCAGCACCGAAGCCGGAGAAGGTGCCGACCGCCTTTTGAGCCTCGCCCATGGCGGATTGCATGGCCGGAGCGGTCAGGTCGGGCAGATTGAATTTTGGCTTTTCGAGGTCCTGCTGCTTGGCCGCGTCGCGAGCCGCTTGGCGAGCTGCGGCCTCGCGGTTCACATCTTCGAGCGTGGTGGCGATCTCGTCGCCAAGTTGCTGGATGCGAGCGTCGAAGGCCGATTTGCGTTCGTTGGCTTGGTCGCGGATCCCTTGCGTGACGCCGGTTGCGAATTCGCTGCGTCGAGCGTTGGCGTCGGCGAGCGCCGCGTCCCGTTTTGCGGTCGCGTCTTGAAGCGACTTGAGCCGGTTGGCGTTCGCCTTGTCCGTCTCGGTCTGGAGTTTATTGTTCGCCGCGTCAAGTTGTTTCTGGCGAGCGTCGGCCCGTTTCGCGGCATCGACGTCCATCTGCTTCGCAGTCGCTTCGTAGTCCACCGACTTGTCGAATAGCGAATACAGGTACAGCAGTTTTTTCGCGATGTAGTTCACCGTCGAATCCCACGCACCGGTCAGCCAGGTGATCGCGGTATTGAAGCCTTGCATGAGCGTGCCGGGGATGGCCGCGAAGATGTTCGTCAGCCACGTCGTCGCGGTCGCGAACCCGTTCACGACACTGGTCCACCCGGACGCGAACGTGTTGGCGATCGTGGCCATTAGCGATACGGTGGTGGTCGCGAGGAACGAGTAGACATCGGTCCAGATGTTGTAGATGGGTTGCGTCCCAACGCGGATCGCTTGCTCGAGCGCCAGCATCGCAATTTTTGCAGCCGCAGCCCATTGCCCACTCATCAGAGCGTTGGTCACCCCCTCGATGATTGGGCCGATCCAATCTCGCAATTGGGAAAACTGGTCGGAGATGTATTGGATCGCGGTCGCGCCAGCACCGGAGAAGTAGACGAACGCACCGGCGGCACCGATCACGCCAGCGAGGACCAGACCGAGCGGGCTGAGGACAAATGCCAATGCACCGCCGAGGAGCGTGAACACGGTGGCCACTGCGCCACCGATCGCGGCCAGGCCGGTCATCATGGCGGACAGGGCGAGTCCAGCGGTTCCGATCGCGGCCAGTCCTGCGAGTAGACCAGCACCGAGCATACCCCACTTAGCGAGCGTCATCAGCAACTCGCGATTTTCGGACACAAACGCAGAGACGTTGACGACCACGTCGGTGATGATTTCCGCGAGCCGAATCAGCAGCGGCGCGAGTGCGGATCCGATCCGGTTCCACAGAGCCGACATTGCAATCGTCAGCTTGTCGATCCCGTCCCCCAACTCTGCGGCGGCAGCGGCGTCGGTGCCGCTCATGACTACACCCATGCGAGCCGCTTCGGCGTTCAGTTTGCGGATGCCGTCCGAACCACCCTTGAGCATCGGCAGGAGCGACGCGCCCGACTTGCCGAAGATTTCGATCGCCATCGCAGTCTGCTTGGCGGGATCCTCGATCGCGGCGATCTGGTCGGCGTAGTGCATGAGCGACGCCATCGCGTCGGAGGGGATGGCGTCGGATGTCGCAGGTGGTGCCGGAGGTGTGGGCTGTCCGGGAAGCGAGGGCGTGATTACAGGCCTCTGTGCAAGCACCTTGCCCGATTGCTGCATCTTGCGGATCGCCTTCTCGACCGCACCGATGTCGGTGCCGGACATCTGCGCCGCGAACCCGAGGGCACTGAGTTCATCGACCGCGACGCCGGTACGCTGCGACATGTCGTCGAGTGCGGAACCAGCGTCCGCAAACTGCTTGACGATCATGCCGACACCTGCCGATCCGACCATGGCGACGAGTATCGAGCGTGTGTTCATCAGACCACCGGCCATCGTTTTCAACGCGCCGTTGGCGGCGCCGAATCCCGACGAAAACGAACGGCCGATGGTCGATGCACTGGCAGCCAGGCGAGTCATGGAGGCGCGCACGGCCTTGATGCCACGATCAAAGAGCGTTTGATCGGTGCCGATCTCGACGAATGCGCGTCCTGCGCGGATGCCGGCTGCGGACATGGAAGGTTCCTACTTGATACTGTTCCCGAACAGGTCTGGGAATTTAGGGGCCTCGGCTGCGAGTGCCGGGGCCATGAAAGGGCGGGCTGGGTATTTCGCGGTTCGGCGGCGGGTTTCCGTGCGAATGGTTACGGTGGGGCGAGCGCGTCGCCGGGGAGCGATTCTCCACGGAGTTGGTTGGCCAACACTCGGGACGCGTCGCGATTCGAGGATGGCCGCGGATTGTCCGAACTCATGCAACGCCGGGACGGTGGTTTGGGCGGTGATGGCGTTGGTGGATTGGTTGAGTTGTACCGGCCCGACGATTACGGAATCTTTGCCGCGATCAAACGCGAACAAAATCGTTTTCAGGCTGGGCCCATTCGTCGCGCGTGCGGTCGGTGGTTGGCCAGGTGCGGATGATTGTTTCCGTCGTCTCATGCTGGAGCGTGCTCGCCGGCGAACAAAGGAACCGGCTTTTGATAGTGCACGGGATCGAGCACGACCCAGAGCCGAGACGACCTTGGGTCGATCGAAAAAGGATTCCTTGATCACAAACGTGATCCGCATCATGAAAATTTGTCCGCAACGATCACACCACGGCCGGATCGCACGGGGGTAATCTCCGTGCCGCCCGATCCGACAATCTCGACCGACCATTCGTATTGGCGACCGGTCAAACCGGCGGTCTGCGTTCGCGTCAAATCGAACGACGCGGTCCAGGTCCCGTTGCCGTTGTCGGTCACGGTGCCGGTAACTTGCAGGGTCGATGTCCCAGATTGAAATCCGAGTTTCGCGGTGCTGGCCCCCGCACTCATGCCAGTAATGGCGGAGAATGTCCAAGTCAACGCGCGACCGTTGACGGCGAGGTAATCGTCGCCACGAATGATCGGCGAACGGATGACACCCGTCGGATCGACTGGCCCGGAGTAACTGACGGACCCAACCACGAGCAGATCCAGTTTACTGATTCCGAACGTCTCGCCGTTGGTCGGGTTCGCCGCGGTGAAGACGACCGTTTTTTCGACGGGGACGGCATTGGTCGCGGTGAACAGATACGATCCGTAGTTCGCGTTCGTGTCTGCCTGCGAGAGATTGAATCGGTATTGACCGTTGCCTAGTTCGGTGACGGTGCCGGTAGCGGTCGCTTGTGCGGTCGCATCGAGGGCGCGGCGTGCGGTCACGGTCGCACCGGTGAGAGCTCCGCCGGTCGATGCGTTGATCATCGCGAAGTAGATCGATTGGCCCGCAGTGTTTTTTCGGTACATCAATAGACTCCAGAGCCGACGACAACAGGCGATCGAGAAAACGCACCGACGGACACATCCCCGATCACAAAGAGATCCAGAGAGCCTATTTGCGGCGATCCGGTCGCGAGTCCGACCGGGGCCAATCCGTGATTTTGGGTTAAGGTCGTCGCACCGATCGCCGGCGCACCGCTAACAATTGCCACCGGTGCAAACGGATGCGTTTGCGTCAACGTGGCCGTGCCGATGGCAGGAGCGCCAGCGGCCAGATTGTTCAGCGCGAGCGAGTGAACCTGGGTCAGCGTGGATGTGCCGACAACCGGCGTTCCCGCTGCCAAGTTCGTTGGTGCGATCGTGCCAGCGAGCGAGACGGTCAGCGTCTCGAGGACCGGCGTTCCGGCTGCTAGGTTGCTCGGTGCGACCGCGTGATTTTGCGTCAGTGCCGACGTGCTGAGCACCGGCGATCCAGCGGTGAGGCCGGTTGGTGTGACCGCGTGATTTTGAATCAGTGTTGTCGACCCGACAACCGGCGTTCCCGCTGCGAGGCCAGACGGTGAGAGCGAGTGGGTTTGCGTGAGGCTGGTCGTTCCGAGGACAGGCGTCCCAGCGGTGAGATTCTCGGGGCTGAGCGTCCCGGCGAGTGTGACGGTCATCTCGCCGCAGACTGGCGAGCCTGCGACGATCTCGACCGGCGCGACTGCGTGGACCTGGGTCAGCGTTGCGGTTGCGAGGACTGGAGTGCCAGCCACAAGGTTGTTTGCGGTTAGCGAGTCATTGCCGCCACCCGCTGCCGCCACAATCGGCAGCAGGCCGAGTTCTTCTTGCGCTCCATCGAATAGTCTGCGTGATGCCATGGGTTAAGCCTCGGCCAGCAGCAAGGTTCCGTTAATCGACTGCGTGACGGGCGTAAAGGCCATTAACGTCAGGCACGCATCGTCGTCGAACTCGGCCATTGAACCGATCATGCCGCCGCTACTTACTGCATCCATCGGAATCGTGCCGGTCGTCGAGTCGAGCGAGAAGGTCATCAGCGGCTTGAACAGACACACGCCGAAGTTGCCTGCTGTGCCGGTTGTCGCTGTCACGGTCACGCCTTCGACCGAACGCGCCCCGGTGTCTCCGGCTTGCAGCGGAATCTGGATCAGGCGCGCGGCCTCGCGTAATCCGGTGCCGCCGAAGCTTGTGACCGTGGATGTGCGGCTCCCAGTCCCGGCTTGGTTGGTGTACCGCACGGAAATCGTGGTCGCAGTCGTGCCAACTTGCGTATAAATAATGATACCGATAAACACGCCGTCACCGCCCGTGTGTCTGGTCAATGCAGCGGTCGGAAGGTTCGTCGTCTGCTCGGTCGTTATGGTGCCGCTCAAGCCGCCCGAGACATTGAGCAGGTCGATGGCAACGACCGTCGCGCCTGCGGTGCCGGAGGTGTTGAACCGCCCCCCGAGAATTTGCAGTTTGCCGCTGGCCGCGCCCGGAATCGGGCCGATGCTTTGACCGGCTGTCTTGTCAAGAGCAACGCTTGCAGTTGGCGCGGCTGGGGCGGGCAAAAAGAACCCCCACATCGCCATAGAGCGACCGACTACCGTAGTGATTGCGCTGGTCTGAAAATCCGCAGCGCGGTTAATCCGCAGCGAGTCAACGTAGGCATCAAAATCTGCGAGTGCCATGGCTACTTCTCCACGGTGGCGAAGCAGCCCCAGATCTCAGGCGCAGTCGCTGCGGCGGGCAGGAACATCAGCGCCAAGCACGCATCTGGGTTGATAACGGGGATGCCCGGCAGCCCGGTAGTATAGTCGCGCCAGCCTGCTGTACCCGCTGCGCCGACCGGAATCCACGCGAGGGGCTGAGCGATGGTGATGCCGAAGTCCCCCGCCGTCGCGGTGCTGGCCGTCAGTTTGACCTTTTCGATGGCTTGAATGCCGGTGTCACCCGCCGCTAGCGGGATGCGCTGCGCTCGCGTAACCTCGCGGAAGCCCGTTGCGCCGATGTTGATAGTCGAGGTCTGACTTCCGGTGCCCGCTTGGTTCGTGTACGTCATCGTCAGCGTCGTGCCCGTAGTGCCGATGACCGTGTAAATTTCATACCACGCCATGTTCCCCGCGCCACCGGTGTTGCGTGTCAAAGCAGGCGAGGCGGGCGAACCCTGTACGGTCTGGTCAGCAGTCGAGGTTCCAGACAACCCGCCTCTGTGGAACAGCCGGTCGTAAAGCAGATACACGCCCGCAGTAAGCGGCGTGACGCTTGCCCCGATCAGATGCAGATCGCGCCCGCCCGTGGCTGCGACGAACGGCAGCGCGCCGGTAGTCGTGCGGTCGGGGATCGCCGCCGAGGTCGGCACCGCGCCACCGGCGGGCATCCCGTCATACGTCCAGAGTGAGCATCCGCGACCGGCAATCGGCGCAGTCGCAGCCACGCCCGCCACGCGAGGAACCTTGTAATAGAACAAGTTTTGCGGCGTGCCAGAGTTGCCGCCAGACTGGCGGTTGATGAGGTCTGAAATGTCAGTAATCGCAGCCATTAGTTGCCACTCCAGTTGATGCCGTTTGCGATGGCGTGAGTTTTGGCGGCCACGATCAGCGAGGCGAGGTTGTCGAGGTTGAACCCGCTTGCGTATTCCAGCCCGCCAACTTGCGGCTGAATCTCAAAGCGGCCATCGGCCACCACCAGCCGCCAATCGCCTGTCGAGGCGACGTAGGTGAACACGCCGGGACTGATGATGACTTCCATCGGCTAGCTCGCTTGTGGAATTCGGATCGTGAACGAACTGGTCGAAAACGTGTTGCCATTGGTCACGGCTTGCGATGCGGTTAATGCACCGGTCGCCAGTAGTCGGCTGTTGCCGGTGTCGGTGATCGCGTAATGAGTTGCGGTTCCCGTCGCGGTGACCGATCCGGCAGTCAAAGCCGACACGGTGACCTGCCGACCGTTTGGCGAACCAGCCGCAGGTGCACCGATGTCGCCCGCGCCAAGCGACTTGTTGCCGAGGCTGGCGGTCGTTGTTGCAGCGGTGTAGGTAGTCGGCTCGCTGCTGCAGATGTCCAGCCGATTGGCCTCAGTGTCGAGAATTGTTAGGCCGTTGTCGAAAACGCGATCGTTGAGAAATGGCATCGGTGGATCCTATTTGCGAAGGACGAGAGTGAGCGGGCGCGCGGACGGCTCGGTCGAGCCACTGACGACGCGAAGGAATCGTGCGGTGCCGACGACTGCAGGGTCGAGGGCGATGTAGCGGCCCGACGGCGAGGCAACGCTGTAGAGCGTGGTCCCCTCGTAGAGCGTGAAGTAATTGCTGCCGTCGATCGAGCCGAGGAACGTCATCGATGTGCCGGTCATGGTCGGTACGTCGATCCCGGCCAGGTACATGGCCATCGGGATCGTGGCAGCGTCCGAGGTTGTCCCCGATGCGGGGATGCTGATTCGCAACGTCGGCGGTTCGGTGCCCGATGCGCCAACGGTCGCGACCACGGCGCCGGTGGAGCTGACGGTCACGCCGTCGAGTGTGCGAACAATCGAGCCGGTCGGGCCATTGGCAACCACCGCAGTTGTCGACGATGTGACGTCGGCAAGCGTGCGAGTGATCGAACCCGACGAGGAGTTCGGGATCACCGCACCGGAGACCATGGTCACATCGGCGAGCGTTTCGACGATCGTGCCGACCGGAGCAGCTGCAGAAATGACCGCGATGGGAGGGACGCGGTTGCGTGTTGGCATGTCAGTCTCCGATCGACGGAGGACGCAACGCAAACGGATGATTGCCGGGCAATGCGTTCGGCAGTCCGTTATTCCATGCCATGACGCCCTCGAGCAGTTGCCGCTCGCGGGTTTGTAGCTCGCGGTTGAACGCGACGGCTTCGTAGCAAATCTGATCGGTGTTGGTTTCAACCGTGAAGGTCAAATTGTCCGAGCTCAATCCGTTGTCGGTCTCAAACGCGGTGCCGCCGTTGCAGTGCAGCGTCCCCGTTTGCGATCCGTCCAAGTACGTGAGCACGGCAACGAAAGGCCGACCCGTCACGATGGAAATGTCGGCACTATTAGTTCCCACGGTCGCCCGCACTACGGGGCCGGTTACGCTTTCCAATTGCAAATACGGAAACGCCCCTGAATCTCTCACGAAAACAGTCGGCGAATTCCCAGTGCTGGTGGAACAGAACCAAAGAACGGCGATTGTGACATCGCCGAGAGCTTGCGCCGTTGAGGGAGTCGCGAGCTGGTTGGTCGCGCTCTGCCCTGTGATACCAACACGCCCGGCAGTAATTCCGCGAACAGGTCGAATGGAGTCGTTCGACTGCTGAAATTCCAGCGCCAGCCCGGTGTCGATTTCGGAGATGCGCCCAGTGCCGGAGGTGCGAGCCACTCCATCGCGTGCGTGCGCCCAGGCGATCGGGCGAAGATGCGGAATCGTCAGCCGCCGCGATTGCAAAACCGCATCGTCGAACGCGCTACCGGTTCGCATCTAGGTTACGTCCTCATTGTAGGGCCGAACATATAGCTCGTTCCCGGATGCGGCGAATGCGACGCCGCTGTTGTTGCGGACGCTGATTCGCATCGAGAACGGATAGAGCCGAACCATCGGAATCATGACGACCTTGGCCGATGCACCACTGTTCAGTTCGGCGATGTAGACGTCGCCCGCTGCACGGTCGGAAGTGTCGGTTCCGTCGTTGAGCGTGATTCGAACCGCAATTGCGCCGGCCGTCGATGGCGTGATCGACCCGAGCTTGATCGTGATGATCCCGTACAGATCGCGGTTGGTCGAATTGTCATACGTGACCGCCGTGGACTCGGATCCGTTGGCCAGGCTGTTCAAATTGGTCGACGCGATGTTCGATCCGCGCGCCGAAGGAGTGGCCCATTTTGCGACTGCCATGGTTAAGCGTTTCCGTCGGTGAGGGTCATCGTGCTGACCGTGAACGATTGACCAGCGGTCACCGACACGCTGGGCGAGACTTCCATGTCACCACCTCCACCGGTCGCGGTGCAGGTGCCTTGCAAATGGCAGGTCGCTCCGGCCTTGATCCGAAAGTGGCCTGCGTTTCCAGTCGCATCGGCGGACAGGTCTTGCCATGTGCCGCTGAGTGCCTTCGAACCGGATGCGGCGTTTGCCATCCAGTCCGATGGCAGGGTCATCGTCGCCAGTACGGTTCCGATGTCGGCAGCGGCGCAGTTCGCGGGGGGTGATCCGGTGCGAATCTCAAGCGTGGGAGCGGTGCCGATCGTGGACTCGATTTGATCGAGCCTCGCATTTCGGACCGAGACGGACAATTGAATGGCCATGGTTTAGGTTGCTGATTGAGTGGGGAACATTGCTCGCAGTGCGTGCAGCTCCGAGACGGTGATGCCTCGCGACGTTTGCGGGTCTTTGCGGTACGGATGGAATCGAAAAAACGGAAGCGGTCTGCTTTTGGGATCGCGGTAGGTGTTGGCTTGCTGGCAGAGTATGGACGCGGTGTGGTCCCACTGCTCGCCGCGGACAGCGTCGGCCATCCACATCAGCTCGCGGAGGGAGTACGGTCCAGGCTCGATTCCAATGATGGCAGCGAGTCGGTAGAGGACTTCCCAGAGCGTGGGCGGAGCATCTGGTCGAGAGTCGCCATCTGCTCCGAGATCCCCTGCTCGATCAGTCCATCGCGGATCGCGTTCTGGATTCTCATCACCGCTTGTTTCTGCGCCGCTCGGTTGCCGTCGATCAGTTGACGCAGCACCGCGCGGCGGTCGCGCTCCGGGAGGAAATCGACCACCGACGTCTCGAAGGCGAGGACCGCACTCTCGAGCACATCACCCGCCAGCGATTGACCGAATTGAATGTCGGACACACCGCGAGCGTCGGCGGTGGGTTTGACGATCGCAAACAGCACGTCGACAAAAAGGATGATGTCGCTGTGCAAGTTGGCCAGTTGCTGCGGGTCGGAAAACAGTTTGCCGAGATCGACGCTGGTCAGGTCGCGGACTCGTCGCAGCGTGGCGACGTCTAATCGCAGCGACCACTCGCGGCCTTCGGTGTCCTTAAACTTTGCTTCACTCATTTATTCGCCGATCACGATTTGGATAACTCGCAGCGCGCCCTCGCTGGATCCGCTGACGATTTTCAGATGCTTGACCGATTGCATGACCGAGGGATTTAGCGCGATGTAGCGAGAGGCGGCAACAGTCACGCTGTAGAGAGTCCCCTCGTTGTACAGGGGTCGAAATGTGACGGCGTCGATCGAGCCTTCGAAGGTGAACGACGCGCCGGTGAGAGCAGCCGGCGTGATGATGCCAAGCGCGTACTGAGTCGTGGGCATCGTGACAAATCCCGACGTGGTGCCTGCGCTCGGGATGGTGGCCGTCAGTGCTTGGAGAAATTTTGCCATGGCTCAGGCGAGAACTCGGTAGGAGATGACGGCATCGCGCGCGATGGTGAAGGTCTCGACGTTAGGGTCGTTGGCGAGAGATCGCCGCTTGGGTGGCTTGATGTAATCCCAGACAGCGATCACCCAATCCGTCTTGGATCGCTTGACCAGCCGGCCCCAGACGAAAAACACGATCGTCTCGTGGCCGTGTGCGTGATCGCGGAATTCGATCTCGACAATGTCGCCGATCCGCATAATGTCCCTCGCTAGCGCGTCGGGTTGTTGTTGTGTTAGCTGGCAGCGACCAGCAACCAAGCAGGATCAACGAGCGTGCCGCTTACCTTGGCGCGGACCAGATCGACCTTGATGTCGACCTTGACATTCCCCTCAAGCGGTTGGTCGATAGGGAACTCGGTGATAATTCCGGGGAAGGTCAGGCCCTGCGAACCCTTGACGCCTGGCGTGGTCAGGATGTTGTCCATCACTGCCCAGTGCCACACGGTGCGTGCGAGAAATGCCGTGCGAAGTGCGGTCTGGGTTGTGTCGCCGACGTCGCCATTCCACAGCAGGGAGAACGTCAGCGACAGCTCGGTGAGCGTCGGCAGCTTGGCCTTGAACAAACTCAGCCGCGATGCTGCGTCAGCGGTGCCAGTGGTCAGCGACAGGTTGACGTCCTGAGCTTCGCCGATCAACACGGCCCCCGCAGTCGTGAACGTGGTGGCCAGGGTGGTCTGGTAGTAGAGCTTGCACTCGTTGCCGGCGATCGGTCCGATGATGGATGGCATACGTGACGGGCCTTTGTGGGTTACGTGGTGAGTCGGTAGGTGACGGTGATCACGGACCGGAAAACGGAATGCTGTTCGAGGGCGGCGATGTCGTAAAGCTGCGTCGAGGACTCGACGTAGTTGGCTCGGTACGTCGCTCCGTTGATCACGGAGGACAAAGCCAGCCGCTGCTCAATGTCGTTGGTCATGTCGATCAGTGCCGTGAACCGAGCGGAGTCGTCGGTCGCCGATTGCATGATCGCGACCTGGATCTGCAAATCTCGCTGACGCGAGGCGCGGGATGCGACGGTGGTGGATCGGGTTCGCGGCGCGATGACGATTTTTAGCTCGTCGAGATCCGCCGGTTCGAATCGCGGCAAGTAGTCGATCGTCACGTCGGCGGCAGTGATGCCTCCGAGGTTGTCGGGTTTCGCGATCGAGCCCGAGACGATCAACGTCTTGATGTCGTCGCAGATCAATCGGTCGACAGCGACAGGCATGGTGGGCTATGGTTGTTTCTTGGTGTGGATCCGCAAGAGCGATTGGCCTGGATCGCTGTACCGCCACGGTCGCTCGCCGGTCATGGAGTGGACGAGGTAATAATCCTCGCCATCGCTGATGATGTCCCCATCTCGCGGCATGTCCGAGAATGGAAACGTGTCGGCTCGCATCAGGTAATCGCGTGCGATGGTGCGATGTATGATTCCGTCGGCATCGCTCGATTCATACGGGGTAGATCCGCGAATCGCGGTCAACCCCGAGATGCTGGTCATGCCTCGCGAGTAAGTGATCGGAACCGACGCGTGAGTGTCGAGGATCGACGCCAGGGCAGCGGTCGCGTTCTCGAGCATTCCCATCGATCAGCCCTTGGGTGGTTCCACGGGTACACAGCACAGGCATTTACAATCCACGCACTGGCAGCAAACCGGTGCATGGGTACAGGCGTCGCCGCAGACCGTGGACATTGCCGAACACTGGTCCACGCACGTGGCACAGCAATCGCACTTGGTCGCCTGGCAACCGCACAGAGTGGCGCATGCCAGAACAATGAAGACAAAGCAAAAGGGTCGCATGGCGTTACGCTTGGTTTAAGTTGCGGTTGAGGTCGATCAACATTCGCACGGTGCCAACACCCGCAGCCGCGACAGCGCGACCGCAAAGAATGTTCGCTCCGGTCGGGCTGCCCGAGGCGAGGACCGAGGCGACCTGTGTGGAGGTGTTGATCTGCATCCGAGCGCCGGCAGCGATGTTGTCGGCAGATGCCTTGTCAACCTCGACGACGCCTTCGATTCGGATCAATCCGGTCTCGCCGTTCCGGATCCCGCGTTGAGCTTCGACGTATCCGGCAAGGCCGTCGGTCGATGCGACAATCGTGCCGCAAACCAAATCCGCAGCAGCGGTGATGGTGCGGACCGAGGTGGCGCGTACAAATGTGGGGGCTGGCATTGAGTGGGTTCCTTGGGCGTGGTGTTACTTGGTCCGCTTGCGTCGCGGTGCGGGTGGCGGTTCGGGGATGGGTTCGGGGATGGGTGGAATGTCGGCAACAATTTCGACGATTGGATCTGCAACGGGTTGCGCGATTGGTTCGGCGACCGGATCAGCAATTGGCTCGACAACTGGGTCGGAGAACACGGGAACGATCGCGACCGGCTCGTCGTCGTCGACCGGCTCGCCCCACATCCAATGCACGATCGCGTCGCCGTTCGCGCCGATCGCGTCGGGATCGATGACGGAGCCCGCTGGGTAGGGGACTCCATCAAAGTAGACGGTGGTGGTCAGTTTGATTTTCATGGGTTCGCTTAAGCGTTGAGGCGATGAAATCCGCGCCAATCGAGAGCGGTGGCTCCGATGTAGTGGCGCACGTCGATCGCGAGTCCGAACTCGCCACCGGTGAGGGTCTCGGATCGAACGACCGGGGTGCGGCCTGCACCTTGCAGGTAGGTGACTTCGATCGTGCGGGACTTGTTCGAGACGCCGTAGTATTGCGTTGGGGAACCAGCCAACGCAGCGCCGGTGATCGGGTGCGTCAGACCGTTGCTGAGGCGTGGCTCGCTGACGGGTGTGATGCCGTAAGCCTTGAGCGGATTCATCTCGCCCGCGCCGCTGTCGTTGCTGATTACGACCGAGTAGCAGAGCTGCACGGCGGTGTCGAGAATATCCGGAGGAACGAGCAGGTGAGTGACAGGCAGGTCGAGCGATGCGTCGCCGTCACGTCGCTTTCGGATCGCAGCGATCAACTCGGACAGCGTTGCACGTGCAAGGGCCTTGCCCGATGCGACCATGTTGCCGTCGGTCGTGTTGAACAGGGCGCGACTGGTTGTGAGCAAGTTGGGGTTGCTCAAGAGGACCATCGCGACCATGTCCGGTCGAACGCGACCCGCGGCAAGACCGAAGTCGCGCGGGGTGTCCTTGAATTTGCTGAAGTTGTCGCCGAGGATGTCGGCCTCGTCGATGCGCATCTGGCGGCTGAATCGGAACACTTGAGCGCGTTCGCTGGTCACGGTGCGACCGGTGTGGGTCGCTTCTCCACCGACCGGATGGTAGACCAGCGACTGGGCCGCTTGCGTGCGATTGCGGTTGTGTTGCTCGAGGTCAGGGTTCTCGTCTTCGCTGCACCAGCCTTGGCTGAAGTCGTCGACTTCGGCGTAGGATTCCAGCATCTTCGCGCCGATCGTTGCACCGAACAATGCGGCAGCAGAACCGGAGCTAAATGCAGCTTGGATCATGTCCATGCGTCCTGCGGGGACGTCAACGCCGCGAGCTTGCAGGCCGAGACGACACGCGTCTACGAGGCTCATGTCTGCGGCAGCGTGTCCGTTGTCCATCGCTCGTTGCCGGACCGGATCATTGATACCGGCCTGCAGCCACTTTGGCAGCTTGGCCTTAACCCATCGGTTCTCGAGTTGCTTCGAGTCAAGATTGCACCCCGCGCGGAGCAGCATCCCGGCTTGCAGCGCGTCAAGAGACTGCCGCTCATCGCGCGAGTGAGAGTGAATTGCGGGCCCGCGTGGGCGTGATTCGCGGGCCGCTTCGAGATCCAGATGACGTCGGGCCTCGAGTTCGGTCTTGTCTTTGTCCCAACCATTGGCGATCGCATGCGCGGCGAGGTCGACGTTCTTGCCGTCGATGCTGATTTGTGGGCTACCGAATTTGGCGCACAGGTCGCGGACCTGGTTGGATCGCTCGACCTCGGCTGCGAGTGCGGCGCGGTAGGTGGAGACATCAGCGGCAGCGAGATCGACGGGCGAATGGGCGTTGGCCATAGCGGGCTTTTCCTTGTCCTGCGGGACTTCGGGCGACGGTTGGGCCGATTGCATCGGCATTGGGGCGGGACCCCCGCCGCCGGCATCCATGCCAGCAGGTGGGGGCGGAGAAGGTTCGGGGGAATCAGGCTCGACGGATTCGGCGTAAGCCATCTGCAGAGCCTGCAGCAGTTCGGGAGAGGCGGCGGCGGGATCGACGCCGAGGGATTGGCAGTAGGATGCGAAGTCTGGGACCATGGGCGTGGCTTGGCTCGCGGCGATGGAAATGGTGGCGGAATCGTCGCCGGGGATGGTGACGAGGGAGATTTCTTTGAGGACCGATCGTTTGACCCACAGAGCTGGGCCCTCGACGATGCGACCGTTTATGCTGGCCGTTTGACCGGCCTGGAGCGTGGTGTAGGAAACGATCTTGACGCCCACAGATGGGCGCCAAGGAAACCCCTGCTTGGCCGACTCGACGATCTCGGAGGTATCGATTGAGCTGACGCTGAAAACCCCGGAGCAAACCAATCGCGTGCCGTCGTTGTCCACGGACACGGAATGACCGATTGGCTTCCCCTCGTCATGGTCTCGGTGAATGGGATTCGTGCTCACCGATTCCATGCCAGCCAAATCGACGTACACCGGTCCATTCCATGCGATAGCCAGCTTTGGGTACATTGGCCCGCCCGTGTAAGCCACCGCAGAAAAGCGCGGCAGCGTGGGCGTGTCCAAGGTCTCCGAGGCACACAACGACAGAGGCTCACCGGTGGCTCGCAGGTCGAGCCCACGATCCTCGGCGGCGTGGAGCCGATCGCGATTTCGGGCGAGGCGCTTCTCGCGTCGTCGCCGGGTCCGCTCGAGGCGTTCCCGTGTGGTCGATTTGGTCATGCAATCGACCTTACCACCACCGCCTAAAAACCCGCCCAACGGCTGTTACAAATGGGGATCGGTGGCAGTCCGCCAATGCTCGTCCGTGACCATGGCATAGCTACGCATCGCAACCGCGGCGCTGTTGCCGACCCATTGCGACGCGGTGGCCAGCCCATACTGCTCGATCAATTCCGTCTCGCGAGTAGCTCGCATGGAGTGCCACGGCGCAGGCCATGGCGTAACGCCCGCGATCGCCATCAGGTTAAGCAGCCGACAGGCCATGCCGGAATCGCTGCCGTCGATCAGATCACCGCATAGCGGCACATCGCGAGGATGACGCTCGAGGGCCGAGGCGATCTCGGGGAATAGCGGGATGGTGCGAGTTGTGTCTCGTTTGTGGTCACAGATGGCAATCCGTTTTCGATCCCAGTCGATCGCGTCCCAGGTGAGGGATCGCAGCTCGGACGGGACGCGGATTCCACCCCATCGGCTCATGGCGATCGCGACCGCCATCGAGGGCGTGGCGATCTC
>Ga0315903_10006316_pt1 | contig 15166 bp, 8 predicted proteins | sample LakEriMetagenome_7_FD_203524 | JGI IMG/M metagenome (GOLD analysis project Ga0315903, IMG submission 203524) | Freshwater fungal communities from buoy surface, Lake Erie, Ohio, United States - Buoy 2 MA119 | ecosystem: Environmental > Aquatic > Freshwater > Lake | place: USA: Lake Erie, Ohio...
CGAGCGCCGGCCGGGCGTCGATCGGCACCGACTGGCCGAGGGCCCAGGAGACGTTGCCGAGATGGGCCAGAGCGCTCGAGAGGTGTCCGTCCTCGATATCGAGGTGGAGGTCCTCGTGACGCCGGCTGCGGACCGCCATCACGAAGTTGGCGAAGTGTTGCCGGTACTGACCGCCTTCCCATTGCCCGAGTTCGTGACCGTCGTAATCGAAGGCCACGCCCGAGGTGTAGTTCGGGCAGACCACGAAGCCGTCGGTGCCATAGATCACGGCCGTGGCCTTTTCCAGTGGCTTGGCGGCCTTGAGGCCGAACGTGACCGGCGTCTTCACCGGCAGGCCGCGGACGTCGGAGATCAGGACCGCGTCGTCCCACTGGAAAACTGTCACCTGGCTGTTCGCCACGTCGCCGTTGTCCACGTAGCCGAGCCGGCCGCCGAGGCTCACCACCCGTTTGGGCAACTCCTGCTTGCCGATCGCCCAGCGACACTTGTCGAGTTCGTGCGGATTCTGGTTGCCAAGGTCGCCGTTGCCCGTGACCTGGTTCCAGTGCCAGTCGTAGTGGAGCCGCTTCCGCACCGGCACGACGGCAGGCGCCGGGCCGGCCCAGAGGTCGAAGTCGAGGCCCGGCGGGAGCGGGGCCGGCGTGTCGACGAGGCCGATGCTCTCCCGCAGCCGGAAGCAGATCGCGTGGGCCGCCTTCACGGAGCCAAGCTTCCCCGACTTCACGAACTCCATCATCTTCCGGGTGCCCGACATGCTCCGGCTCTGCACGCCCATCTGGCAGATGCGACCGAGCTTCCGGGCCCACTGCGTGATCACCCGTCCCTCTTCCACGTTGTGGCTGCAGGGCTTCTCGAGATAGACGTCCTTGCCAGCCTGCATTGCCATCACGGCCATCAGGGCATGCCAGTGGTTGGGCGTGGCAATCGACACGGCGTCGACGTCCTTGCGGTCGAGGAGCGACCGGAAGTCCTTGATGTATTCCGGCTTGGTGCCGCGGACGGCGGCCTGATCGGCGTCGCCCTTTTCCAGCCGCTTCATCTGCGCCTCGTACGCGTTCGGGTCGCAGTCGGAGATCGCGACGAGTTCAACCTCGGGCAGTTTAAGCCATTCCCGAATGTGGCCGCCTCCCTGGCCGTTGCAACCGATCACGGCCACTCGAACCTTCTCGGAGAGCTTCGTCGTGGGTGGTGGGGCGGGCTCGTCGGCTGCGCGGACATTCGTTCCCGCGAGGGCGACGCCGGCCAGTGCCAGCGCGTGCTCGACGAAGTCGCGGCGGGTCGGATCGAGACGGACGTGCTTCGGCATGGGGAGGTGCTCCGGGTGGGCTGGCTTGACGCTCGATCTCAGAGGGCGAGCGCGCGGATGTTTCTGTATTCAACCTTCATCGGCAGACCCTTGTGGATCTGCAGGCCGATCGGTGCGGGCCCTGCGTACTTCTCGTTCGTGTACTGCGAGACCTGCTCGCCGTTGAGCCAGACGGTGAAGGTGTCGCCCTTTGCCTCGACACGGATGCGGTTCCAGTCGTTGGGCTTGAGGAGGTCGGCGGCCCGCGATGCCCGAGCCTCCTCGGGATACGTGCCGTTGTAGAAGGAACACGTCATGTCGCGCTTCAGGCTTCGCGACACGCCGATCTGGACCTGAAGCTCCGGTTTCCGCAGCATGATGCCGCTGTCGATCTCGCCGGAAAACCGGCAGTCGGCCTCGACGACGACATCGCCGTACGCGCGGTCGGTGTGGAGCATGGAGCCGGTTTGTGCCGCGTCGTTCTCGCCGATGAGCACGCCGTCTTCGACCCGCCAGAACGTCCCCTCGGCGGGCGTCCAGCCGGCCAAGTCCCGGCCGTTGAAAATCGGTTCGAGCGGCAGGTCGGCCGGGGGTTCGGCCCGGCATGTGAGTGCGGCCAGGGTCATTACGATCGCGGTGGCGGTTGTCGACGCGAGGCGGGACAGGGTCATCGGGCGGATCGTCCTGGCAGGTGGAGGTGCGGAGGGACGAGCGTCTCTCCCCCGCATGGCAAAAGCCTACCGTGTCGCTGTTCTGCCCGCATCGTCCATTTGGCCAGGGGGCTTTTGCCCCTCCCGGCTGTTGCGCTCGTCATAAGGTATAGGGCCTGCGGGCCTGACCAGCACTAGCGCAACGGTGAGCGGCCATGGCGGCCCTGATGGATGTGACGGTCGTTCTGAAGGACTCGTTCAAGGCTTCGCCCGCCTTGGGGGCGGTGGCCCGCTGGCTGGCCCGGCACCGTCGCGACGAGCCTCTGCCCGCCCGGCCCGCCGTGGTGGCCGCGGCCTGCCTCGCCGCCGGCTGCGGCTTGATCCGGTTCGTCGAGACATGGTCCGTGGCGAGTCTGGCGATCTCCTGTTGGACGGCGTCGGTGGCGTCGCTCATCGCGTGGGGCGTCGCGTCGTCGCTCGGCCGACCACGGCTGGCCCTCGCGGCCCTCTGCACCGCGATCGTCGCGTGCGGGGCCGCCTGGGCGGAGGCGCGTTTCGACCTCTTTCGTCGCGACGACTTCGCCTGGCAGTTGACGGAGGCCCCCGCGCCGGTCGCCATCCGCGGCACGATCGAGCAGGCGTTCCGCGAGGTGCCGGCACGGGGCGATCCGCGGCGCGCAGCTGCCATCGGGCCGTCGAGCGAGTGCGTGGTGAGCGTCGAGGCGCATCGGGTCGGCAGCCGGTGGCGGCCGGCGTCGGGGCGGGCCATGGTGATCGTGGACGGCAGTCCGCCGCCGCTGGGGGTCGGCGATCGGGTTCGGGTGCTCGGCCGCGGGCTGCGGCCTGCCGCCGCGCTCAATCCTGGGGAGTTTGATTTCCGAGCCCGGGCCCGCGCGCACCGCTGCCTGACGGTCATCCGTGTGGCGTCCGCCCGTGGCATACGCATGCTCGCGCCCGCCGGGCCGCTCGTCGTCGCGCGGTGGATCGAGGCCCTACGTGCCCGCGGCCTCGCCGTGCTCGAGCGCCACGTATCGCCCGCCCGGGCCCCGCTCGCCGCGGCACTGCTGCTCGGCAGTCGGGAATCGCTGCCCCGCGACGAGGCCGACGACTTCCTGGCCACCGGCACGATCCACATTCTTTCCATTTCCGGGCTGCACGTCGGCCTGCTCTCGCTGGCGCTCTTCAAGCTGCTCAGGCTCGCGATCGTGCCCCGCGGCTGGGCGCTTGCCGCCGTGGCCGCCGTGACGGGGGCCTACATGCTGCTGGTGCACGCCGAGACCCCGGTGCTGCGGGCGACGCTGCTCGTCTGGCTGTCGTGTCTTGCAGCGGCCGCCGGCCGAAGATCGCCGGCGATCAACGGCCTCGCGGTGGCGGCAATCGTGGTGCTCGCCCTGCGGCCGGCCGACGTGCTCGGGGCCGGGGCGCAGCTCTCGTTTCTCTCGACGGCCGTGCTCGTCGGCATCGCCGCCGCGCTCCCTGGCCGGCGGTCGTCCGACGACCCGATCGACCGGCTGATCGAACGGAGTCGGTCGCGAGCGGAGCGGATCGTCCGATCGGCGGCCTGGCAGTGCTGGGCGGGGTTCGCGGCCGGGGCCGCGGTCTGGATCGTCACCACGCCCCTGGTCGCCGCCCGCTTTCACGTGGTGAGCCCCGTGGGGCTGGTCGTCAACGTGCTCGTCGCGCCGCTGGTGGCGCTGGCGATGGCGTGGGGGTTTCTGTGCCTCGCCGTCTCGATCGTCTCGACGACGCTTGCTGCATGGTGTGGCGCGGCATGCGACGCCATGCTGGCCTGCATCTCCGCCGTGGTGCACTGGTCGGCGCGGGTGCCTGGCGGCCATTGCTGGGTGGTCGGGCCGCCGGACTGGTGGGTGATCGGCTGGTATGCGGCACTCACCGGCGCCCTGCTCTGGTTTCGCCCCGAGTCGCTGCGGCGGGCACGAACGTGGGCCGTGGTCGCAGGGGCGTGGATCGCGGTGGGACTCGTCGTGGAGGGGATCGGTGCGGCGGTCGCGACCAAGCCCGCGGGGTTGCGGGGCGTGGTGGCGGCGATGGGGCACGGATGCGGGATCGTGTTCACCACGCCGGCGGGTCGCACGCTCGTGTTCGACGCCGGCCGGCTGGGCGCGCCGGCGGCGGCCTCCAGGTCGCTGGCGGCCGTGCTCTGGAGCGAGCGGACCAGGACGATCGATCACCTCGTGATCTCTCATGCCGACGTCGATCACTTCAACGCGGTGCCCGAACTGCTCGAACGGTTCGTCGTTCGCGAGGCGGTGGTCACGGAGCCCCTGCTGGCGAGCCCCGCGCCGGCCGCCCGCGAACTCGTCGCGGCCCTCCGCGACCGCCACATCCCCACGCGGATCGTGCAGGCGGGCGATTCGTTCGCCGTCGATCCGCAATGCCGGGTGCGGGTGCTCCATCCCGCGGCGGGGGCCGCTGGTGAGGCCGGCGTCGATGGCAGCGACAACGAGCAGAGCCTCGTGATGGCCGTCGAGGCGGCCGGCCGTCGCTGGCTGCTGACGGGCGACCTCGAGGGCCGGGCGATCGACCGGTTCGTCGCCGCCGATCCCGATCGCTGCGACGTGCTGGTGGCGCCGCATCACGGCAGCATCACGAGCCTGCCGCCCGACGTCGCCGCCGCCACCCAGCCCGCGGTCGTGCTCGTCAGCGGCGCGGAGGGGCGGTCGTGGCCGCTGGTGCGCGCGGCCTACGCCGCCGCGGCTGGCGGCGCCACGGTGCTTCAGACCGGCCGGGCCGGGGCGCTCGCCGTCGAGGCCGACGCGGCCACGCTCGTCGTGCGGCGGTTCAACGGCGGCCGCTGGCGGCAGGTGCCGTGACGGGGCCCGCGAGCAGCAGGCCCGCGGCGATCAGCGCCACTTGGCTGGCGACGTAGCCGGCGAGCAGCATCAGCACGCCGCTGGTGAAGCCGTAGCTGTGCAGTCCGATGCCAAGCTGGTTGGTGCCGAACCAACTCCAGGCGGTGACGATGTTGCCGCCGATCGCAAAGAGCGCGAAGCCGCGGGGCCCGATCCAGCGGTCCCAGCGGGCGTGGAGGACGGCGGCGTTCCAGAGCACGATCATCAGCGCGCCGTTCTCCTTCGGGTCCCATCCCCAGAACCGGCCCCAGGAGTCGTCGGCCCAGAGGCCGCCGAGCACCGTGCCGATGAAACTGAAGAAGAGCGCGAAACAGACGACGCCGTAGGTCATGCGGTGGAGGCGATCCTGGATCTCGCGGTCGGCCTCGTGGGAGGGCGTGTGGCCCGAGAACCTCGCCCAGAGTGCCTGCACGATCGAGCAGGTGCCGAGCAGTCCCGCGAGGAACGTGGCACCGTAGCCGAGCGTCACCGTGACCACGTGCGTCGAGAGCCAGAACTGGGTGTCGAGCACGGCCTGAAGCACGTGCATCGTGTCGCCGGAATCGAGCCCATACGCCACCATGAGCGTGAGCCCGCCGCTGAGGGCCGCGACGAGGTTGCCGATCCCGAGCCGATGGAGCGTCTCCAGCGCGAGGCCGGCGAGCACGCAGGCCCAGCCGATGAACACGGCCGACGAGTAGAGGTTGACCACCGGCGGCCGACCGGTGAGGTAGATCCGGGCGGCCAGGGCGAAGGTGTGGAGCACGAGCGTGCCGACGAGCATCCACCAGATGAACCGGTTGAGCCGGGCCTGGCCGAGGAGGAAGCTCGCGAAGCAGAGCACGGTGGCGAGAACGTAGAGCCACTTTGCCGTGTCGGTCGGGTTGAAGGCGTTGAGCCAGGCTTCGAAGGCGGCCTTGCCCGACGACTCCCTCACCGCCGGAAGGCTGGCGATCGCGCCCTGGTAGGCCTTGACCGCCGAGTTGAACTCGGCCGCCGGACCGTCGACCTTGGCGAGCAGGTCGGTGAACGGCAGGATCGCGGGATTGAGACGAAACGCGGGCTGACCTTCGCGGCCGTCGAGGACGCGGCCCACGAGCGCCGTGACCACGGCGGGGTAGAGGGCCTGCCAGGTCGTCGCCGGCCCGCCCGCGCCGTCCGCAGTCGGGGCATCGGCGGGCGGGATCGCTGCCGGCGGATGGTTGTCGGTGATCATGCGGGCGCCCTGCACGAGGCGGCGGACCTGCTCGAAGAGTTCGCGGCGGGCCTCCTCACCCTCCCCGCTCGGCCGCGGCATTTCCGGGGTGTCGTAGGCGAAGCGGACGAGGTCGTAGGCCATCAACTTCTGCTCGAGTTCGAGCAGCTTCTTCTGTCCGAACGTCCGCTGCTCCGCGGGCGTGGACCGCACCGCCTCGAGCTGCTTCCGCAGGCCTTCCCTCCCCTTCTCCAGTTCGGACGCCGAGTAGCGATGCCCCTGACGGCGGGTGATGTCGAAGAGGTCGAGCACCTCGAAGGCGTCGATGCGAAACACGGGAGCATCGGCCACCCAGTCGCTGCCGGCCATCAGCGAGAGCATCCACTGCGTGGCCGTCACGCTGCCTCGCGGCCCCTTCGCCACGTCGTCGGGCAGCCGCACGCTGGCACGGTTGCCGAGCAGCTGCAGCGTGTTTCGCGCCACGGTGTCGAGCGGCTTCACGCGGCCCTCGTGCATCACCGGGATCGCCCCCGCGGCCCGCCAGTCGAACTCGCCGGATGACGCGGGGCGTTCGCGGAGCCGCGGCAGCACCGCCGCCGCCACCAAGGCGAGGCCGAGCGCCGGGCCGAGCCAGCCGCCGGCGGTCGGCGTTCGCGTTGCGGCCGCCATCCGCTCGTGGCGGTCGGCAAACCGCACGAACGTGAGGCCGAAATGGGCGAGCATGCCCCAGAAGGCGAGCACGCAGGCCACGTAGGGAATGAGCCAGCCCGCGTTCTCGACGACCTGCAGCCCCGTCATCTCGCCGGTGCGGCCGTTGCCGAGATCGACCTGCGAATACTGGCTCTGGTAGAAGGTTTCGCCCCGGTAGCGGACCGGGTTGTTCATCCAGACGCGGCCCTTCTGCTCGGCCTTCGTGGCCCGGTCGGTGAAGGTGACGTACGACGAATAGTCGCGGGGCGTCGCGCTGGCGGAATAGTCGATCCGGCGGACGTCGTCGAGGGTCACGCTGTACGGCTTCTGCTCGCGGCGAAACCGCAGCGCCAGCCGCCAGGCTTTTCCGCCCGCCTCCACCGTGTCGTACTCGTCGCCGCCGCCGCCCATGAAGATCCGGCCCTGGTCGTTGAGAAACTGCGAGACGAGGTAGGTGCCGAGGTCGCGGCCGGTACCCCGCTCGACGAGCTGCACGTAGGCGGAGGCGATGTTGGATCGCGACGACGCGCCCCCTTCGGGCGGCCGGCTGTCGGCGAGCCACTGCCGGCCAAGGCCCGCGGTGGCGGGATTCGGCGCCACCGGCCCCACGCGGATCACGCTGGAGTTCGGAAACCAGTCGACGACGCGGATGTCGAACGGCAGGGAGTCGATCGCGATCGCCGCGCCGCCCGCACGGGCCGCGAGCAGCCGTCCCGAGATCGCGGTCACGCGGTCGTCGGCGGTGTCGCTCGGGTCGATCACGGCGAGTTCGGTCTCGTCGGTGCGGTAGGCGACGCTCGTCGTCTGGCCCTCCACCAGCGAGATGCGCTCCTCGATCTGCCGGTCGCCGAACAGAAACTGTCCGACCATCAACAGGCCCACCGCCACGTGGATCAGCACGTTGCCACCGCGGACGCCGAATACCATCACGAGGCCGGCGAGCAGCACCACGGCGGCGACGCTCGACTGGATCAGTTGCCACATGATCCGCAGCCCGGGATCGTTCATCCGCCACGACTCGCCGCCGGCGATCGTGAGGGCCACGAGCGTTCCCACGGCCACGGCCGCCGCCCAGAGCGTGCCGGCCACCAGGCGCCGACGGGCCAGCCACGCGGCTGTTCCAAGCCCGCCTGCGAGCACCGCGCCGCCGAACTGCACCATCTGCCAGACGGTGTCGTAGTCCACCGGCGGGCGCCCCTGGAGGCCGTCGGTGCGGTGGCCGGTGAGGATGACGCCCGTCGTCAACAGGCCGCCGAGCAGCGAGATGATCGTGCCCCAGAGCAGCCGCTTGCCATGCGCGGCGACGTGGAACCGCGTGACCTTCGCGGCAATGAGGTTTGCGAGGAGCACGAGGCCGATCGTGGCGCCGCCCGGAAAGGGGAACCAGCCGGGCACGTTGGTCTCGCCGAACACGGTGACCGGCAGGAAGTCGGCGAACGGCACGCGGGCGAGCCAGCTGTTGAAGTACTCGGCCTTCACCTCGGGGAGGTTCTTCTCGTCCTGCGCGAGCGTGCCCACGAGCAGCAGGAAGGTCGCGGCCAGGAACATCACCACCGTGATCTTGAGGGAGCCGGCAGCCCGCAGCAGCCGCCAGAGAAAGCCGCCGGCATCATCGGCCCGGGGGGCGATGGTGTCGGCGTCGAACGCGAGGCTGCCCGTTGCCACGGCTGCGCCTACTCCTTCCACCGGATCGACGACACGAACTGCGAGAACCGCTCCCGCTCGCGGGCGGCCACCGCGGCTTCGCCCTTGAACTTCACGAACAGTGCCCGGTTTTCGTCGACGGGGATCATGGCCCCGAGGATCGCCTGTCCGGCCGCTTCGTCATCGGTGGCCTCGGCGTCGCGAAGCAGCACCACGGAGGCTGATGTGCCGTCGACATCGAGCGTCTCCGCGGCCGCGATCGCAGCCGCCGCCTTTTTTGCGAGGTCGGCCGGATCGGCTCCCGCCTCGAGCTGCCCCTGCCACCGCTCCACGTTGCCGGCGAGGGTGCCAGACGCTGGGATGATCGTCACCTCGCGCTTGTCGGCCGGGTCACCGATGAAGAGCGTGGCCAGTCGCATGCCGGAGGCTCCTCCGTCGCTCCAGCCTTCGGGCACCTCATAGCGAATCGCCGAGCCGCGATCCCGTGAAGCTCCCGGACCCGACGTGGCACCTGGCGACGAAGACGGCTCGGTGGCTGCGGCAACCGCCACGGGCTCCGCGTCTTTGGGAACCGTGTACGAGCGGATGTCGCCCGGCCGGATTGCCGCCGCCGGCTCGCAACCGCACGCCGCCCCGAGCAGGCTCATCAGGCCGGCGCGGGCGATGCGGGACGCCAACGCACGAATACGCGGACGGGCGGGACAGGGCACGCGGCGGGCTCCGACGGCTGGAAGGACGCCGAATTGTAGCAGGCTGACGGCCACCGTCCGCCGAGAGCCGCTACCGCCACGAGAACAGGTCGGTCAGCGCCTTGAGCAGCGGGCTGGAAATCGGCACGCCCGCCGGGGCCCGGATCGACCAGACCAGGTCGACCATCACGAGCGCTGCGGTGAGCAGGAGGAGCGTGCAGCAGACGAGGCCCACGATCTGCAGCGTGCTGAAGGGCGTCGCGCTCACGAGTTCGATGTCGTCGCCGGCCACGAGCGCTGCGGCGGCCGAATCACCGATCGATACCGACCCCGAGTCGTCCGAGAGGTTCCCGAAAAAGCTGGAGTCGCCCGAGTCCTCGGTCGAGATCACCACCGAGGCGCTCTCATCGTCGGTGGTGGCGTCGCCGAGTTCGAACGCGTCGCCGCCGAGGCCGCCCCCCACGTCATCGATCCCGGAGCCGATGCCGCCGCCGAGATCCGAACCGAGCGCGACTCCCGAACCTCCCAAGGCCGGGCCTGAGCCGCCCAGATCGAGTCCCGAACCGCCCGCTCCCGACCCGAGCGCGATGCCCGATCCATCCAGGTCGAGCCCCGAGCCTCCAAGTTTCACGCCCGACGCGGCGAGGTCGCCTTCGAGAGACAGCCCGCTCTCGCCGATCGCGCCCGACAGTGCTGCGGCCGCCGGGCCGGAGAGTCCTGCGATCGATCCAGAGCCGAGGTCGATGGAGAGCGTGCCTGAGCCTCCCAAGACGTCGGAGTCGGTCGTCTTCGCGGCGGGGCCTCCGCCCTTCGCCACCGACGGCGACGACGCTTCGATGATGGAGTCGAGTTCGAGATCGGAACTCCCCAGGGCGCTGCCGCCGTCGCCGAAGGAGAGGTCATCGCCCTTGGGCTGGACGATCGTCCGCGACGGTGTCGCCCCGGCCTTGTCGTCGCCGAAGATCGATTCGGTCTCCTCGATCGCGTCGCCGAGGACAAGGTCGTCGAGCCCGCTGCCGACGGCCGACCCGCCGCCGAGCGAAGGCGACGAGAGGTCGATGTCGAGACCGCTAGCCCCGCCGGACGCCTCGTCGGCCAAGTCGGCGGCGACCCGTTCGATCTCGTCGAGCTTGAACTTCACGTTCGCGCCGTCGCGCATCGGAAAGAGCTTCTTGCGGTCGACGAGACGATTGATCTCGTCGATCGTCACGCCAAGATGGCGTGCCGCTTCCTCGAGCGACAGAAACTTTCCAGCCATGGCTGCCGTGCTTCCCGCGTGGCCGGGCTCGACCCACGAGCCCATTTCGTCTTTCGACGCAACCGCTGGTGCATTCTATCCCCAACCGCCATTGGCGGTGCAGGCGTCACGGCCGGCAGAGCCTGCCGGGACGGGGCCCGGCATCAGCGGGAGGGGGCGTCCCCGGGGCCTGCCGCTCCGGTTTGGATCAGCCGCTTGAGTGCCGCAGGCCGCGGTTCCTGGGCGTTGAAGTCGTCCACGAGCAGGTCCCAGGTGATGTCGCGGGTGCTCTTGAGCACGAGCGAACCGGTGGCGTTGTCGAGGTGATAGACGGCCGCATGCCGCGTGGCCGGGTCGACGACCACCACCAACCGGCGGGCGTCATCCACCGCCGTGTCGGAAATCCAGAGGCCCGTGGCTTCCGGGATGGACCTGCCTGCCCGCTGGGCGGAGAGTTCCCGCGTCCCGATGAGGACTGCTGCGGCCAGGATCGCCAACGGCCAGCCGGCTGCCAGCCAGGGATGTCGGACAGGACCTGAGGACGAATCGTTCACGGCTCACTCCCGGCGGGATCCCGGACGGAGGCTGGACAGGGTCGGGAAGATAGGAGGCTCGCCGCCGGGCAGGCAAGGCCATTGAGCCCCGGAAATCCGGCCCCGGGACGTCCTTCGCGGCTTGCCCAGAGTGCATGGTTTCGTGAGTCCACCGGCGTTCCGCCCTGCGGAATGTTTCGGTTCAATCGCCTGGGCAAGGCGTGACGATGGAAAGGATCGAGTGGGTGCCGCAACCGCGCCCGCGTCGCGTCCGCCTGAACCGCCTCGGGAGTCCTCCGGTGTCGAAGCTCAACGCCCTGTCCGCTCAGCTGATGCGGTCGCCCCTGCTCTGGGGTGGCGCGATGTCATTCGCCTTTTTCGCGCTCATCCATGGCGGCGTGATCACGAACACGCTCGTGATCCGCTACCTCGCCGGCCACTGGGTGGAGTACGTCGAGACCGCGATGTTCTGCGTGGGTCTGGCCTTCCTGGCGATTCATGCGGAAGGGATCCTCCGTCAGCGGCGCCGCGTGGATGAGCCGCTTCTCGAGGCGATTCCCGAAGGCGGCGTCGACCCCGCCGATGCGCCGGCCCTCGTCGCGACGATCCCATCCGAGGCCACGGGCTTCCTGCCGAGGCGGCTGCGGGAGGCGCTCGACTTCGTGGTTCGCACCGGTTCCGCGGACGACCTGGAAAACCACCTCAAGTACCTCTCCGACCTCGATGCCTCGAGAGCCTCGCAGGGCTACGGTCTCGTGCGATTCGTGATCTGGGCGATCCCGATCATGGGCTTTCTCGGCACCGTCATCGGTATCACCGAGGCGATCGCCTGCCTCTCGCCCACGCAACTCGACAACATCTCCGGCGTGGTCGCCGGCCTCGGCACCGCGTTCGACACGACCGCCACGGCACTCGCGCTGTCGATGGTTCTCATGTTCCTGCAGTTCGTCATCGATCGTTCCGAGCAGGCGCTGCTCTCCAAAGTGGACGACGCCGCCTGGGCGACGCTGGCCGGCCGGTTTCAGTCGCTGGGCGGTGGTGACGGCACGGCGCTGGCCGTGGCCCGGCTCGGCGAGACGCTCGGTCGTGGCACGGCCCGGCTGCTCGAGGCGCAGGAGCAGGCCTGGTCGTCGCTGGAGCGGACGGCGGCCGCCGGCATGCGGCAGTTGCTCGACGAGAGCGGTGGCACGATCCAGGCGTCGCTGACCGCGGCGCTCGACAAGAGCCTGGCGTCGTGGGCCGAGTCGTTCGCCCGCACGCAGGACGAACTCGCCTCCCGGCGCGAGGATCGCTGGGTCGACGCGGCGTCGTCGCTCGCCCAGGCGGTCCGCGGCCTCGAGGCCCGGCACGAGGCCATCGAGCGGCAGACCGTCGCCATCGCCGGGGTCGTCGAAGCCACCCGCGACATCGCGGCGCTCGAGCGGTCGCTCGACGCCAACCTCGCGACCGTCACGGCCACCGGGCGGTTCGAAGAGACACTGGCCACGCTGGCCGCCGCGGTCCAGCTGCTGGCCGCCCGCGCGGCCGACCACAACCGCGACGTCCATGCCCTCCGCCGCACCGGAAAGGCCGCATGAGCCGAGCCCGTGCCCAGTCGGGCCCGTCCATCTCACTGTTTCCGTTTCTTGCCGTGCTGCTCTGCACGATGGGGTCGCTCCTCGTCGTGCTGGTGATCTTCAGCCGTTCGGCGAAGCAGGCGGGGATCGCGGCTGCCGAGCAAGCCCGGGCGGAGGCCGCCGCGGCGGCGGAGGCGGAGCGGCAGGAGCTGGAACTCGCCCGCGACGAAATTGGCTGGCGGATCGACCACGTGCGATCGATGCGGGATCGGACGGCCGACGACCTCGCCAAGGCCCGCATGCAACTGGCCGGCACCGAGGAGAATGCGCGGCAACTCGCCGACGAACTCGACGCCCTCGCCCGGATGGTCGAGGCGCTCGAGAGCGAGGCCGCGACCGCCGACGATCAGGCGATTCTCGAGCTCGAGCGAAGGCTGGCCGAGGCGCGCAAGGCCCTCGACGAAGCGAAGGAACGACTTGCGGAGAAGCCGCCCGCCTACGCCGTGGTGCCCTACGAGGGTGCCAACGGCACGCATCGCAGGCCGCTCTACATCGAGTGCTGCATCGACGGCGTGTTCTTGCAGCCGGAGGGAATCCGTTTCGGCCCTGCCGACTTCGAGGGGCCGCCGGGCCCCGGCAATCCGCTCGCCAGCGCCCTGCGGGCCGCCCGCGAGCACATCGCGAAGCATCCGGGCGAGTCGGGGGACCCGAACGTGCAGCCCTATCCCCTGCTCATCGTGCGTCCCTCGGGCGTGATGGCGTACTACGCCGCTCGCGAGTCGATCCAGTCGTGGGGCAGCGAGTTTGGCTACCAGTTCGTCGATGAGGACTGGACGCTCACGTTTCCGCCGCGCGACCAGGCCCTCGCCGAGGCGGAGATGCGAGCGGTCGAGGAGGCTCGCCGCCGGCTCGAGTGGCTCGCGCAGGTGCGGCCGCCGAAGCGGACGAAGCCGGCCACGCAGTATCGCGCCGCGACCACCCGCGGCGGCGTCGTGTCGAACAGCGGGCCGAGCGTGCTCGGCGACCAATCGCGGTTCGATTGGACCAAGGAGCAGGCCGGCGACAATGCTGGCGGCCCGCCCGGCCGGGGCTTCAATGCAGCCGGCAGCGGCGACGGCGACGGCGGACTCGCCAGCGGCCAAGGCGGCGACGCGATCCTCGGCAACCGCTACGCGGGGCCGTCCAAGTTTTACTCCGGTGGGCCCGGTGGCGGTGGCCTCGCGGCTGGCGGCTCGGGCGGCCCCGGAGACGGTGAACTCCAAGAAGCCCCGAGCGGCAGCGAGGGGATGGGGGGCGGCAGCTCTCTCGGCGGCGGCAACGCTGCAGGCGGTCGCGGCGGCCTCCAAGAAGCCCCGGGCGCGAGCGAGGGGATCGGCCCCGGCGACCTCGCCGACTCCGCTGCTGGCCAAGGCGCATCGGCGGCGGCTGGTGGATCGGGTGCTTCCGGAGGATCTCCGGGGGTGGCTTCGGCGAGTGGCAGCCAGAGCGCATCGACCATGGCCGCAGGAACGGCGGGCGGCTCTAGCTCAGGCGGTGCGGCCGGCACATCTGCCGGCGGCGGCGCGGGGGCCGCGAGTGGCGGTGGCGGCAGCGGGCCCTCGATGCCCGGCCTCGCGCAAAGCGGCGGCGGCGCGTCGGCCGGCACGGGTGCCTCGGGCGCATCGGCAAGCATGACGGCGTCGCTGGCCGGCAAGCGGGGCAGCAACTGGGCGAGCCTCGCCACCGCGGAGACGCCGGTGCCGCTCACGCGGCCGATCAAGGTGGAGTGTGCCGCCAGCGAGTTTCGCATCCTGGGCGACGGCGGCCGCGTGCAGTCGCGGATCCCGATCGGCACGCAGACGGTCGACTCGGTCGACCTGCTCGTTCAGGAAGTGCACGCGACCGTGGGCCGCTGGGGTTTGGCTGGTGACCGGATGTACTGGAAGCCGGAACTCGTGCTCTCGGCCACGCCGGATGGTGTCGGCCGACGCGAAGATCTCGAAAAGCTCCTCGCCGACAGCGGTCTCGACACGCGGCGGAGCGAACACAAGGACAAGGTCCAGAACCTGCCGCCGGTGGAACGCACCGGCAGCCTCTTTCCCCGGCGGTAGACGGAGCACGCGATGGCACGACCCAGGCAGGAAGAGGACCTCACGGCAGGCCAGGACTCATTCCTCGACGTCATCACCAACATCGTCGGCATCCTCATCATCCTCGTGATGGTGGTGGGGGCGCGGGTGCAGAAGATCTCGCTCGACGCCGCCGTGCAGGCTCCCGAGGCTGCGGCCAACGGCGGTCTCGAAGCGGAGGTCGCCGAGCGGGCGCATACGCTCGCGTCGGCGGAAAGCGAGATCGTGGACCTCCAGTCGCAGACGCAGATGGTGCAGGCGGCGATCGACGGGGCGTCGAGTGCGCGGCTGCAGCTCGCCACGGCGGTCTCGGCGGCGAAGGTGGAGGTAGAGCGGCGGAAGCAGGCAGCCGATGCGGCGAAGGTGGCCGAAGCCGAACGTGCCGCGAAGCAGCGGCAGCTCGAGGAGGCGATCCAGCAGTGCACGCTCGAGACCGAGTCGATCCAGCACCAGAAGGCGACCACGGCCGAGGTACTCGCGTATCCGACGCCGATCGGGCGCACGGTGAATGGCGAGGAGATCCACTTCCGGCTGGCCGGCGACCGGATCGCCTACGTCCCACTCGAGGAGCTCTTCGAACTCGCCAAGCGCAACACGCAGCGGCACGCGGGCTCGATCGCGGAGATGTCCGCGCGGATCGAGACGGTGGGGCCCGTGCAGGGCTTCGCGCTCGACTACGTGATCGAGGCGAAGATCGACCAGGCGCGGGGCCAGATCCTGATCCGGT
>Ga0315903_10006317_pt1 | contig 15166 bp, 9 predicted proteins | sample LakEriMetagenome_7_FD_203524 | JGI IMG/M metagenome (GOLD analysis project Ga0315903, IMG submission 203524) | Freshwater fungal communities from buoy surface, Lake Erie, Ohio, United States - Buoy 2 MA119 | ecosystem: Environmental > Aquatic > Freshwater > Lake | place: USA: Lake Erie, Ohio...
TTGCGGGTGATGAAAGCCGCCACTAAAATGCTGATTCCGGGCAACACGATTGAAAAATACCACAAAGAGGTTGGTCAGGTGATGGAACAGGAACTAATCGGACTAGGGTTACTAAATAAGGAAGATGTGGCTAAGCAGCACCCTGATTCACCTTTGTACAAAAAGTATTTCATGCATGGCACTTCTCACTTTCTGGGACTTGACGTTCATGATATCGGCGACCGGTATGCACCTATGCAGGCCGGAATGATTTTTACCTGTGAACCCGGAATTTACATTCCTGAAGAAGGACTCGGTATTCGTCTTGAGAATGACATTCTGATTACTGAAAAAGGACAAATTGACCTGATGGCCACCATTCCACTTGAAGCGAATGACATCGAAAGCCTGATGGCAGAATTTGTAAACTCTTAATTCGGAGTCATCCCCCACCACCCTTTTCTTCCCTTGAAAACCTGACGGATTATACCGGGTCGGGGAATAGCTTTGCATTCCCTGCTGCCGGGAGTAAAGACGAGTGACATTCCAAGTGTCACCATGACATCATCTTTATCAGGATTTCCTCTAAATCTTCCCCCATCCGGAAAGCCCTTTTCCCTGCGACTTGCAAAAAGAACCGCAACCGAGCCTTTAGGAGTGGCTGCTAAAGCTGTTGAATCGGGATACTTGAAACTGGTATCATCCAGATAGTCTGTAAAAGTCAACTGGGGCGCCCCTTCAATCCTGAGTGCGAAGTTGTGGTTCAGGCGGATCTGCACACCCAAACCAAGTGCAAAAGAGCCACTTGAAAGGCTGTAGGGCGCAGGGTATCCGCCTCCTTCAATAAATTGCCCTTCCGTTCCCAGCGGCTGCAGTTCATAAATCTTGCCATCCAGTTCAGCCTGAGGATTGAACCAGAAGTATCCGATTCCGGCCATTGCGTAAGGATTGACGATCAGCCGGCTCTTGACACTGAAAGCTTTCAGCCGCAACATCAGCTTCACTTCATCAATAGGGGAAAAAAAAGACTGATTTCTGACCTTGTTATCATTTTCATTACTCAAAGCATCATCACCGGCAATGTTGCCATGAAGGTAATGGAGTGACAGATCAAGCCGGTCTACCAGCAGCATCGAGATGTCTGCGCTGAAATAACCCCTCATGAGTTCCAGGGGAGGCAAAGGGCGGCTGTCGCTCAAATCACCGTTATAGTACATTACTCCACCACCTACGGCATAGTTAAACAACCCCTGCGAAAACGCCCTGGTCACCGGGAACAGGGCAAAAGCTGTAAGAATTAAAAAGAATCTGATTCTGTTCAGTTTCATCTCAGGCATGGTGTCGGACAGTACAAAGATACCCACAAACGAATTAAAATCTTTGAAATCTGATCAGCGTATTGCTTCTTTCACCACCAGCACATTTCCTGTCATCTCCTTAGGAATCTCCAGCTCCATCAAAAACAAGACCGTAGGTGCAATATCAGCCAGCCTTCCGTCCTTCAATTCAAATCTCTGATCTACCTTGGAAACAAAGTAACAGGGTACCGGATTGGTAGTATGTGCGGTATTGGGGGACCCATCGGCATTGACCATTAAATCGGCATTGCCATGATCGGCGGTGATGATAAACTGATAGCCGTGTTTCAAACCGGCATTGACCACATCTTCCACGCAGCGGTCAACCGTTTCGAGCGCTTCTACCACTGCGGGGAAAACACCGGTATGACCTACCATATCAGGGTTCGCAAAATTCAGACAAATAAAATCGAACTTTTCTTTAACGATTTCCTTAACCAGTGCATCCTTTACCTCATCGGCACTCATGGAAGGCTTCAGGTCATAGGTAGCCACTTTGGGTGATGGTATCATGATCCTTTCCTCACCTGGAAAAGTGGCTTCTCTTCCGCCGGAAAAAAAGAAAGTGACATGAGGATATTTTTCGGTTTCGGCAATACGAAGCTGTGTTTTACCCGCAGATGCAATGACTTCTCCCAGCGTTTTGCTGAGATTGTCTTTCTCATAGATTACACTGACATCTTTAAAACTCTGATCGTAATTGGTCATGGTCACATACTGAAGCTTCAGTTTTTTCATGCCCAGATCAGGCATATCGCGCTGGGTAAGCACCTCTGTGATCTCTCGACAACGGTCCGTTCTGAAATTAAAACTGATCACCGCATCACCTTCCTGGATGGTAGCCACCGGAGCCCCGTTTTGAGTAATGATACAAGGTTTGATGAACTCATCGGTTACGCCATGCCGATATGAATCCGCAACTGCATCAGCCGCTTTCTCAAACCGCTTGCCCTCCCCTTTCACTAGTAAATCGTAGGCAAGCTTAACCCGTTCCCAGCGCTTGTCGCGGTCCATGGCGTAATATCTTCCCACCACAGTTGCTATCCTGGCTCCTGTATCGCGGACTGCTTCATCCAGCTGGCTGATAAAATCCAAACCTGACCTGGGATCAGTGTCACGACCATCTGTGAAGGCGTGTATGTAAATTTTCCGTAGCCCAAAAGAGTGGGCAACGCGGCAAAGATGGATCAGATGATCAGTATGGGAGTGAACTCCGCCATTGGAAACAAGACCGAAAAAATGAAGCGGCTTATCGAACTTCAAACAATAATCGAGTGTCGCTTTCAGTACCTGATTGTCATCGATTGTTTTTTCCCTGATAGCTTTGTTGATCAGGGCCAGCTCCTGATATACCACACGACCTGCACCCAGATTGAGATGGCCCACCTCAGAATTACCCATCTGACCAGCAGGAAGTCCGACATCTTCACCGGAAGTCAACAGGTGGCCATGCGGATATTTCTTCACCAGACTTTTGACGAAAGGTGTTTGGGCTACGGAAATGGCGTTAGATGCGGAAGGTGCTGCATCTCCCCATCCATCCATTACAATCAGAACGACTTTGGAACTCATGAATCAGGCGCTACCGGGTTTCTTCGGCAAAGTTACCCTAAAAACGGCTCCGGTAGGATGATTATCCAGCACTTTGATGTCACCGGAATGATAGCTGACAATATGCTTCACAATGAACAGCCCCAGTCCGGTACCCTTGGATTTCCGTGTGTCTTCATTTCCAATACGGTAGAACTTATTGAAAATCTTTGTCTTTTCTGACTCCGGAACACCTGAGCCCTGATCTGCAACCGTAAAAATCACATGATTTCGGTCAGAGTGAAGGCCAACAGTGATGTCGGTATTCTCCGGGCTGTACTTTTCCGCATTTTCTATTAAATTGAGAAAAAGTGATGCCAAGGCAAAAGGATCCCCGCATAGATATAAATTCGGCTCAATATCTGTAAAATACTTTCGGTTTGTTTCTCCCGGAATGATTCTGCTTTTCACAATTGAATCAAGAGAATCGGAAATATTAAAATCCTCTTTATGGAAATTGTAGCTCTTACTGTCGATGCGCGCAGCTAAAAGGGCGTTCTCAATCAGGTTGTTGATCCGGTCTGCTTCAGATACAGCCCTGTTTAACATCATATTCTGCTGCTCACGGGGCAACTCTCGTCTTAGTAATGTCTGAAGATTTAGTTTGACCGCTGCCAGAGGTGATTTGAATTCGTGGGTAACCGAAAGCAGAAAATTTCTTTGCTGCCGGGCAAGTGCAAACTCTTTCCTGAAAGCTTCCCGGGTTTTGTAAATACCGAAGATTAAAATAGCCAGAAATACAACACCCTCACCGGCTACCATCAGCCAGCGCTCTTCAAGCTTTTGCTTTAAAATAAGAGCATCATCAGGAAGACCCTCATTTCGGATCATTTCCATACGCTGCTCATAAACCTCACTGTTCAGTTCAATCAAGAGGTATGCCCACCATGAAAACTGCAGCAAAACATATAAAACCAGAAGATAAAAAAATACGAGAGGCCTCAATGCTGTGACTTTAATGAAGCAACAAATTTAATAAACTTGTTGTTCTGAAGCACCGCATTTAATTATTCATCAAGTACCGTTTCCTGGACATTCCCTCCGACGGTTCGTATTTGTTCCCACTGGCCGTTGGAATTTTGTTTTTCAATGATGTAGTAATCGACACCTGTATCCCAGTCTTTGTAAGGTGTCCACCAAAGTCTGGTTTTTTCGTCCCTTCCAAAATGTTTCGACTGAAGCCACACGGAAGAACTCATATTACTGGATGTACCGGTGACGTCACAATCGCTCACCACTTCGATCTTGTAGTAGTACTCGGCTGCATGTACATCAACGTCGGTATCAATATAACTGTAGACACCGGAAGGCACCACCGCCACAAAAGTGTAATTCACTGCGTCATAGGATCTGGTAATAACATATTCCTTGACCCTTTCAGGAGAAAGAACAGGTGGCAGCCACTCTGTCAGTACATCTCTGTCGTCAACAACAGTAGACCGCACCACTTCAACCTTCTGGTTTTCCAGAATATTATCAGGAATGGCATTGGAAGTATCACTGAGAGAGGTATATGGATTTCCGCAAAGCGAAGTAGCCATGATCCGGTATGACTGTTCATGAGGACACAGGAAATCTTCATCGAGATACTCTCTCACCGAGCCGGGCAATGAAGCCACCGGAGTGACTACTCCCGTAACAAGATTGACCCTGCTGAGCTCATAGGTAGCTACACTGCATCCGCCATAAGGGGTCCAGGTTACCCTGATATCATTTCCGATTGCATTTGCTGTGATATTGATTGTGGTGTGAGCTGTGAGGGCATCGAGTGGCAGAGTGAAAGCACAACGATCAATTGCCTGCAGCTTATATGTATAGGTATTGCTAAGAGTATTCAGTCCGTTATCTACATATGAAGAACTTATATTCATAGAGGAATTCAAGGGATTATTTTCCCTGAAGATTTCAACAAAAGCTCCTGTGGAAGGATCCAGTCGGTATAAGACATAGGAATCCAGATCGGTGTCAGTATTGTTCATCCATACAATCTCGACCTGAGATGCACTTAATACAGAAACACTTAGTATAGGACTGACAGGAGGCGGAATAGTATCATACACTTCGATAAATGCGTTCTCAATCAGTGTATCCGAACACCCGTGAATATTCGTAACAATCAATGAAACATCATATAATCCTGGTTGTTGAATTACTATAGCAGGATTGATATCTCCCGAAACAACACTGCCAATATTCCACTGGTAAGTACTGCCTGGAAGTGAAATTGATGTATTGGTAAAAACAAATTCCGAACCGGAGCAGGCAGCATTCTGATTAACTGTAAATGATGCCACGGGCACCGGGTTGACAACAACGGGAGTAGTGACATAGAAAGTATCCGTACATCCGTTGTTTGTACCGGCAATAACAAATGGCTGATATGTACCTGGATTGCCATACAAATAGATAACCGAATCAGCAGTTGAGGTGTTTCCATCACCGAAATGCCATGTAACAAAATCAGCATAAAGTGATTGACTTACAAATGTAACCTGATGAGGAGAACATCCTGTTAACGCGGAAGTAATTCCCGCTGCCTGAGGCTTTTCATAAACAACAATACTTGAATACATCGTATCAGAGCAGCCGCCGGCATTCACAACAATCAGCCTTACCTGATAAGTTCCTGGGTCGGTGAATACAACAGATGGGCTTTGCAAAGCTGAAGTTAATCCATTACCGAAATCCCACATCCACTGTGCATTATTCAATGCACTTGAGTTGTCTGTAAAGGAAACCATCAAGGGAGCACATCCGGAAGTGACATTTGAATTAAATGTGGCAACTGGAACTTCGTAGACAGTAACGGCACCCGCAAAGTGAACTGTATCAGCACATCCGGTTGGAGAGTATGCAATGAGGTAAGGACTGTAGATTCCATGAACGGGATAAGTATAAAACCCATTTTCAACATTTGCTGAGTCACCATTTCCAAAATGCCATGAAAAAGCAGTTCCGCCGGTAGTCGTGCTGTTAAAATTTATCGTGAATGGAGCACAACCTGATGTTAAAGGGATATTTCCACTGGCATCAGGTGATGGATAAATCACTATTGGATTGGGAAATGAAAAAAATGATGAACATCCCGTATTGTCACTGGTAATTAAAGTTACCGTATAGCTACCTGTATCGGCATAAAGATGTACAGGATTTTGCTGAGTTGAGGTATAACCATCGCCGAAATTCCAAAACCAGGATGTTGCATTTATGGATTGGTCCAGAAATTGAACTAATGAATTATCACAATTGACCTGTGAGCCGAGTATAAATGTTGAATATGTTCCCGGCACGGTGATATAATCAGTTCTGACAAGAGTATCTGAACAACCATCCTGGTTGTACGATATCAGAGTAACGGTATAAGTGCCCGGAATATTATAGATATGAGAAGGGTTCTCATTTGTGGATGTAGTACCATCACCAAAGTTCCAAAGCCATGAAACAGCATCCACAGACTGATTGACAAAACTTACCAGTGAAGGGGCGCAAACCGAAACAGTGGGTGACATAAAATTTGATACAGGTGCTATAACACGGATTAAATTAGGTTTAACCGTAGAAGTAGTACAACCCGAAGCCAGTGTACAAGTCAGTGTTACAGTATATATTCCTGATTGAGTGTACAAGTGTGACGGATTTCTTAAAACAGAAGTGTTGCCGTCTCCAAAATCCCAAAAATAACTGGCTGCATTGGTAGGAGTAGTAAACTGAACCTGCAACGGTCTGCATCCAACTGAATCATTCAACGCTATTACAGGCACTACTGGATTGGGCTTGGTTCTGGTTTTAGTACGAGTACAGCCGTTAATGTCAGTTATGGTAAGTGATACATTAGTTGCAGGCAGCGTTGTATAAATATGTATTGGATTTTGAACTACGGATGAATTTCCGTCACCAAAACTCCACTGCCACGAAACCGGATTGATGCTCAAATCAGTGAATGCTACGGTTAGTGGCAGACATCCGGTTGAAGGTGTAAATGAAAAATCAGCAACTGCGATATTTGCAGTAATCAGATCCTGAACAGAATATGATCGCGTACAACCATTATTTGTGGCACTTAAAGTAACTGTATAAACTCCGGGAAGAGTGTAATTGTGTGAGGGATTAGTAGCTGTTGAGGTATTTCCATCACCAAAATCCCACAAATAAGAAGTAGATCCCGTTGAAGTATTAGTGAACTGAACATTGAATTCAACGCAACCGGTAGTATTCTGATTGACAACAAATGAAGGTCGGGGATCGGAAACAATAACAGGTAAACTCATTGTATATGAAAAGGTACACCCATCAGAATCAACAACTGTAACACTAACGATATAACTACCCGTTGCAGCATATACATGACTGGGCTGCAAAGATGTGGAGGTATTTCCATCGCCAAAATTCCATATCGCTGAAACAAACGAGGAAGACGGACTGAGGCTGAAATCTATGGCATCTCCAAGACATAAATCAGTGTCGGAAGCAACTATAGGGTTTGCATGACCAAAAGTGACTGTTGTTGATAAACTGGTCTGACAGCCGTTTACAGCTGTCATTAATAATTGAATCGTGTACGTACCGGGCTGAGCATAAGTATGGACAGGATTTTGCTGTGTGGAAGTATTGCCATCACCAAAATCCCAAAACCATTGAGCAACATGAAGTGTATTGTTGGTGAGCGCAACGGTAAATGGTCCGCAGGGGGAAGCAATCAGTGAAACGATTGGTGATTCCAAAAATTCAAGAACTTCAACAATAGCAAAAGGATTGAACGTTTGTGAGCATCCTCCGGCCATGGTTGTTTGAAGCGTAACAGTGTATACCCCGGGTGCCGAATATGTGTGGCTGGGGTTTTTGATATTGGATGTGCCGCCGTCGCCAAAATCCCATAACCAGGTATTACTGCCTAAAGTTGGGTCGGCGAAACTGACTGTACCCGGAGGGAGGCATACCTTTATAGTATCAGGCACGGAATAAGGAATCGAATCCGGATAAAGCTTAATGAATTGGGTATATGACCTGGTTGATGTACATCCTGCAGCAGAAGTGACAGTTAAACTGACATTATAAAAACCGGTGGATGTGTAAGTGTGTGAAGGGTTTTGTAATACTGAAGTATTTCCGTCTCCAAAATCCCAAAACCAGGAATTTGCGGCGGGATTAGATGATCCCGAAAAGTTAACCGTAAGAGGCGCACATCCTACCCTTGGGGTTGCAGAAATATTTGCAGTAACATTGTTGACTGTCACACCCGCATTGATTACCATAGTATCAGTGCATCCCAATGTCGAATAGGCAATCAGTGTTATATTGTAATTTCCTGTGTTGGTGTACGTAAAGGTTGGAGTTGCGTTTGTTGAGGTTTGTCCGTTTCCAAAACTCCAAAGATAAGATGCTGCTCCTGTTGAGTTATTCAAGAAACTTGCAGTATGGGGTGTGCAGCCAGTTGGGTTCGTAATAACAAAATCCGCAACAGGCGCACTTTCTGCTGTAATATAACCGGTTTGTGTCACCGAACCGTTACACCCTGAAAAAGTAGTTACCGAAAGGGAAACATCATAAACTCCGGGTGAATTATAAACATGTGTCGGATTCTCCAGTACCGAAGTTGTTCCGTCTCCAAAATCCCAAAGCCAGCTGGTTGCTCCTGCCACAGTTGAATTAAACGATGCAGCGAAAGGTAAACATCCCGACTGATTGTTGACTGTAAAAGTAGGAACAAGCGCTGCACCAATATTTATAAAAGCACTTTTCAGCATAGTATCAGTACACCCGTATTGATTGGCAACAATCAAACTCACTGTAAAACTTCCCTGAGCCGAGTATGTATGCGAAGGGGATTGTAACTGGGACGTATTACCGTCACCAAAGTCCCAAAACCAATTGGTGATTCCCGTTCCTGTTGAAATAAAGTCAAACACCTGGTTCTGATCACAGGTAGATTGCTGATTAACGATAAACGAAGCACTAGGTTTGGGATTAATGGTAATGTAAGCTGCTTCAGTTTTAACAACGGTACAGCCGTCCGCATTTTCTGCGATTAACTTAACTGTGTATACACCTGGTGTTGAATAATTATGTAGAGGATTGATATCTGTGGAATATGTACCATCACCAAAATCCCATGTATACGAAGTACCGAACTGGCTTTGATTAGTGAACTGAATGCTGTTCGAACCCGAGCATCCGACAACCGGAGCAGCAGTAAAATCAGGAATCGGCAAAACATCAATAAAAATGAGATCATTCGAAATCATAGTATCCCTGCCACCACTCACGGTATTGATTGCTATCAATCGGACCGTATAGGTCCCTGCAGCAAGATAAACAGTAGTTGGATTCTGTAAAGTAGAAGTGTTTCCGTTCCCAAAGTCCCAGAAATAAGCGTTAGCCTGAGTAGACAGGTTGGTAAAGTTCACAGTTAACGGAACACATCCGGTGGTCAAGCTGGCAGTAAAATCTGCAGTCGGCGTTTGTGCTTTAACTTGAGAAGTTGATGCTATGAGTAACAAAAAAAGCCCTAACTTGTATACGAGGGCTTTTAAACCGGCTTTCGGTTCATTAATTGTAATCATTTTGGTTCAGTGAAATAACAAAGTCTTGATTTAGATTTAACGGGCAGGCGCATATTTACTGATTACTTCTTTTCTGTCTCGGTTTCTTTTTGGTCGCCCCGAGCATAATTCGACTTCTGATCGAAACTTGATCCCTGATTGATAATAGTATTGGTGGCTGAAAAGAACTGGGTACCGTCACTGGTGATCTTTTTCACTCTGTAGTATGCAAATCCTGCAGGAGGTGTATGGTCCATCCAGCTGTAGAACAATTCCATTGAAGTTCCAATTCCTTCCTTTACACCAACTGATTCAAACTGGCGACCGTCACCGGAACGCTCAATAATATAAATACAATCAGCCTGTTCATCTTTTGCAGTCCAGTTCACAAACACTTTTCCTGAATTGTAAACGGTGGTATAATTAAAGATGTTAGAAGTTTGTTGCGATTGAGCAGTAGTCTGCAACATGGAATTAGACTGTGCTTCCTGAGCGAAAGAGATTCCCGATGCACCCATGATTAATAGGAACACCATTACCTCCACCAGGAATAAAAACCGGAATGCTGAACCTTTTTCACCTTCACGGTTGTAATACCGACATGGTTTGGAATACATCGCCAACCGGTTGTTCCGTATCATTTGATAGAATTCCGCTGTTTCTGTTTGAGTAGTCATCATTTTTCCTCCGTTGAATTTTAAGTTTTGATACAATTTACTGTAGCAGTTATTTTTTGTTCGGTCTATTCAACTGCTTCCTTGCATTTGTAAGGTTTGGTCGAATTTGATCGGGTTTTCCCGATGATCAGTAAATCCTTCGTCAGGTTACCGGGGTTTCAAACGGAGGCTGCGCGACCAGGGTTACAGTATTCCGCGACTTTGAGTATAAATACCCTACAAACACTTGTTTAACAACACTATAGCACCACCGAAATCATCCACCGGGCCGTGTGATTATATATATAATAAGGAGGGTCTGGGGGTGGGTCTCTAATCTTTAACATGACCATAACCTTATTGAAAATCCGGCGTAGAAAACCCCGATTTGAGCCACAATTTTAACCTTTCACAAAATGGATGTACTAAACAAAACGATTAAAAAACTGAGTGATGAAGAGTATCAGTCATTGCTGATGCAGGTTTCGGGAAAGAAGAAGAATAAGCCATTTATAGTTTTGGAAACTACCCGTTCCCGTAATGTGGATGATTCCGAAATGATGGAGCTCCTTCAGGTGAATGCCAGCACCTATTACACCCTAAAGTCACGTCTCAATTCCAAAATAGCTGCTATTCTTTCGAAGAATGTTCAGAACCCGATCAGCGCACTGATGGATGAAGTAACCAGGGTACCGGCGAATCTTTACGGCACCAACAGAGATTTTTCCATCAGGGCACTCAAAGAACTCGAAAAACAGCTGATCGAGTACGATCTTTCTTCTGAACTGATCATCGTTTACAAAACATTATCGCAGCTTCACCTTTATGACGAGGCATTCGAACAGTACGATAAATTATACAGGAAACACGTTGCATTTTCACTTGCGGTTTCAAAAGCAGAAGGCCTTTTCTATCAGTTTATAGTAGGAAGTGGCAGATACCTGCTGTCCGGAAGTCCTGAAGACCGCGAGAAACTGGTAGACATCCAGCGGGAGATTGCCAATATTTGCGAACTATATGATTCGCACCGCCTCTTTGTTATCTATAATATAGTCCGTCTGAACTTTACGACCATGACAGAGGAGTCAGTTGAAGGTTTGAAAGCACGTGAGCTCGAGGTAGATGGAATTCTTCAGGAAATGAATCGCATTTTCCAGAAGTACAGTCTTGATACTTTTTACCAAAACATCAAATTCATTACTGATTTTATCTATTTCGGTTACTATCAGAAAACAGGCAATCAGGTAAGAGCCGATTTCTATCATGAAAAATGCAAAGAGCAGTTGGAAGATCTTTGCTCTAAGCATATCATGTCGTTCCATATTATAAGGTTACTTGAAAATAAAGTTGAGAAGTACCTTACTGATGGCAATCTTGAAAAACTGACTTCCTGGAACGAAATGATTGTTTCCAGCATGGATGTCAATACCAGTGAAACCTATCAGTTTGTTGCCCTTAAAAGATACCTGGCCATCTGTAAATTTTATCAGCGTGATTACAACGGAGCGGCGAAAACGATCAATGATCTCAGAAATAAGATTTCCCTGAAGCAACACCCGCATACTGACGTAGAATGCAAGTTATTCCAGGCACTCAACTATTGTATCATGGGAGAAGACGGGCTCTGCACACAGATCATTTCAAGTCTTAAGCGTCAGATTTCTGAGACTGATCCGGGGTATGCCAACATCAGGCAATTCATTAAAATCATCAAATCGGCGCTTAAGCCGGCAGATTACCGCAAGAAAATCCGCAAAATAACAGATCTGTGGAATGAATTCCGCAACCTGAATACAGGCAGTAACAGCATCCTGAAATATGTGGTGCTTGACGAACAAACCCTGCGAAAAATGGCCAATCCAATTAAGGAATGACCAAGCAGTGATCAGATCGCTGCGAGATATTTCTCAGTCAGCGGTTTATTCAGATACTTAAAAACATAGGGATTGGCAGAGGCCTTGTTAATGTCTTCAGGACTAATGGATGAAGACAAAACGATGACTCTGCTTTTCTTTTTTACGTCATCGCTGATGGCGTCGAAATCAGCCAAAAATCCGAAACCGTCCTTAACCGGCATATTAAGATCCAAAAAAATGAAATCGGGTATTTTGTTTTCATCCCCGGCAATTTCCCTGAGATAGCTTAATGCACCGTCGGCAGAATTCCTGACTACAATTTGCTCCGAAAAGCCGGACGAGGAGATAATCCGCTCATTGATGAAATTATCGATTTCATTGTCGTCCACTAATAAAACGTGCTTGAACCTTGGCATCTGTGAGTTTTAGAAAGGTGCGATTGAAACAATGCCAACCCAGGTAATCGGGTTTTTAGAGGGTAGTGGTGATGGACGGAATCGAACCGCCGACACAAGGATTTTCAGTCCTTTGCTCTACCAACTGAGCTACATCACCCGCTTAATTTCTTAAGACGGGCGCAAAGGTAACAAAAATTTGATATTGTGTTTGTTTTTTGAATTTATTGAACGCTGATTTGAGCAATCATTTGGAAAGTGATGCCTACCTTTGGTTAAAATTTTTATTCAAGTGGTCAAACTGGTTATTGATGAGGGCAATACTCTGGTTAAACTGGCTGTTTTCCGTGATAACGAACTCACCGGACTGGAAAAGTTGCGGAAGCTCGCCCCAGGTGATTTGATCAAAATCGTTGAAAACAATCCCGACCTGCATTCTGTCATCTGGTCAAGCGTAAGAGACCCGGAGCAATTGCCTGAGGAATTTTCTGAATTGCCGGAGCAGGTGAAAATCATAGCCCTCCGAAGCGGACTGCTGCTTCCTGTTAAGGTGCGTTACAAAACACCTGAAACACTCGGACACGACAGGCTTGCCAATGCCTGCGGCGCCCATGTTATGTTCAGCAGCCAAACAGTGCTAGTGGTTGATATGGGCACCTGTATCAAATACGATGTGGTCACTAACGATGCTACTTACATAGGCGGTGCCATTTCGCCGGGTCTCAATATGAGATACAAGGCATTGAGTCGTTTCACCGAAAAACTCCCCTACCTCAAATATGTGACTCCTGAATTCCCTGAACTGACCGGACAATCTACTGAAGGTTCAATACGTTCAGGAGTTGAACAAGGTATCCTGGCTGAAATAGATGGCATCTGTCAGCAATACCTGGAATTGTATAAAGACCTGAAAATCATCCTGACAGGTGGCGACCACAACCGGTTTGCCGATAAGCTAAAAAGTCCCATCTTTGTAGCCCCTAATCTGACCCTGAAGGGATTAAAAGCTATTTTAGACTATAATGACATTTGATATCCGGAAACTGATTCCGCTGCTCGCTTTTTATACTGTATTTCAAGGAACTTTTACTCCGGCTGCCGCTCAAACCGGCTCCCTCTCCCCCTACTCCCGTTACGGTATAGGAGATATTTACCCATCGGGATTCACCAGACAGTTCGGAATGGGCGGGTTAGGAACTGCGCTATCTGATCCAAACTATATCAATGTATCCAATCCCGCTTCCTATATAGCCGACAGCATGGTGGTGTTCGATTTCGGAGGCCGGGGCGAAATCAGAAAACTTGAAAGAACCGGCGGATCAGTCAATTACAGTAGTGCTTCGCTTTCGCATTTTGCACTTGCATTCCCGGTTATACGAGGAAAAGCATCCATGGCACTCGGTTTACTCCCCTACTCTTCAGTAGGTTATGATATATCTGTTGAGGAAGAAAACACCACTGTTGGGCAAACGGTCCGGTACCTTTATGAAGGGGAAGGCGGATTCAACAGGTTTTTTGTAGGAACCGGATTCAAGGTATTACCGGGACTTCATGCAGGAGTAAACGCATCTTATCTTTTTGGAACAATCGATCAGATCAAAAGCGTTGAATTTCCTTTCGGGACCAATTACTTCAACAGCCGTTATGTAAATGCCGTGGCCATTAACGGCTTCGCTTTCAACGCAGGACTGCTTTACGAGAAACAGTTGAATAACGGTTTGGATTTCAAGGCCGGAGTCACCAGTTCTCTTTCATCTAATGTCAATGCCATCAACAGTAAATACTACTTTAACTATACCTATTCTGCTTTCTCAGGAGGTAATGTTGTGAAGGATTCCGTGTTTAATGAAACGGAAACAGAAGGTAAGATCCGGCTACCCTCAAATTATTCCGGAGGAGTTTCATTGGGCAAAAGAGGTGTTTGGCTTGCCGGTGCCGATTTCAGCTGGTCAAACTGGGAAAACTATGAAAATTTCGACTCAAAAGACACATTACAAAACAGTTATACCATCCATGTAGGCGGGGAAAGAACATTTGAAAAGTTCATATTTCGCCTCGGAGCAAGGTACGGCAACTCGTATCTGAACATCCGAAACAGCCAGCTGAACGATTATGGCATAACTTTTGGCATAGGTGTAAAAAAACTATTTGCCAAACGCCCTCCATCCATCATCAACCTTGGAGTGGAGCTTGGACAAAGAGGCACTACTGAAAACAACCTGATCAAAGAACAATACATTCGATTCCAGATAGGTTTCTCACTTACCGATATCTGGTTCATTAAACCCAAGTACGACTAACCATCTTTAAAAAAAATGAAAAAGTTTCTGTTAATCCTGACTATTTCGATGATCGTTTTGCCGGGACTCGCATCTGCCCAGACCGGAAAATATGGCACCGACAGTATCGCCTGTATCACGAACATCTCCCTGTCGAACGAATATTTTAAACAGGGAAACTATAATGATGCCATTGATTCATGGCGTTGGGTTTTCAATAATTGTCCTGCAGCCACCAAAAGGACCTACCTTAACGGTGTAACCATGTATGAAAAATTCATCGCTGATGAAAAGGATCCTGCTGTCAAAGCCAAGCTGGTCGATACACTTCTGATGGTTTACGATCAGCGGATCAAGTATTTCGGTGAGGAAGGGTTTGTATTGGGGAAAAAAGGTTTGGCGCTTTATGATTACGCGCCCGACAGAAAACAGGATATTAAAACCATGCTTGGTAAGTCCATTCAAACTGACAGCACCAAAGCAGGACCTGTAGTTCTTTACAAATACTTCCAGG
>Ga0315903_10006320_pt1 | contig 15163 bp, 15 predicted proteins | sample LakEriMetagenome_7_FD_203524 | JGI IMG/M metagenome (GOLD analysis project Ga0315903, IMG submission 203524) | Freshwater fungal communities from buoy surface, Lake Erie, Ohio, United States - Buoy 2 MA119 | ecosystem: Environmental > Aquatic > Freshwater > Lake | place: USA: Lake Erie, Ohio...
ACCGCCAATACGCCCTGGATCTAGATAAGAACGATCCGCTTGCTCACTTCAAATCAAAGTTCGTGATTACAGACCCTGCAATGTGTTATTTGGATGGCAATTCACTGGGCCGACTTCCACACGCAACTGTGGTGGCAGTCAGTGATTTCTTAACTCAAGAGTGGGGTCAAGAAGTTGTAACTGGCTGGAGCCACTGGGTAGATGAAGCACAACCAGTTGGAGATCTAATTGGCGAAGCAACGCTCGGCGCTGCAAAGGGACAAGTACTTGCATGCGACACAACATCAGTTAACTTTTATCAGCTCTGCTTAGCTGCGATTAAAGCGCGACCAGGACGCAAAACAATTATTACTGACACCGCTAATTTCCCAACTGATCGATACATCCTTGATGGAATCGCGAAAGAGTTCGGTTTAAATTTAGTACTAATTGATAATGAATCTGCAGGACAGATTAAGCACGAGCGAATTACCGCGGAAATTCTTGCGCCATATTTAAATGATGATGTTGCGTTAGTGACCCTAGAAGTAATTCAGTATCGCTCTGGTGCACGCACAGATATCAAATCAATTACAGATTTAGTTCGATCACATGGCGGATTAGTTGTTTGGGATGCCAGCCATGCAGTTGGTGCCATTGAAATGAACTTTGACGCTAACGGTGTTGATCTAGCTGTTGGTTGCACATATAAGTATGGAAACTCAGGACCAGGCGCACCAGCATGGTTGTACGTAAGTCATGCGATGCAAAAGCAGTTGCAGGTTCCGATTCAAGGTTGGTTCTCACAAGGTGATCAATTTGGAATGGGTCCGGTCTTTGAAAAAGCCGAAGGCATTCGTGGTTTCCAAATTGCAAGTCCATCACTAATTGGTTTGCGTTGTATTAAAACTGCATTTGAAATGATTAAAGAAGCGGGCATTGACGCAATTGCTCACAAGGCAGCAGTTGGCACTCAAATGATGATTGATTTATACGATGCATGGTTGGCGCCACTTGGCATGGAACTAAATACATCACGTGTTCCAAAAGAGCGCGGCGGACATATTTCATTGGTGCATCCAGATGCAGCGCGTATTTGTGTTGCACTCCGTGAATATGCCAATGTAATTCCGGATTACCGCACACCTAATTCAATTCGCTTAGCAATTTCGCCGCTTCCAACTTCTTACGTTGAAGTTTGGGATGGCTTCGAACGCATTCGCGATTTAGTTTCAACGCGTCAATACGAGAAGGTTAAAGAAGGCGGATCACGAGTCACATGAGCGAATCAAAAGATTTCGATTCAGCTCTCACGTATACGTCATACCTTGCCGTCGATGAGCTGCTAAAACTTCAGCGCCCTTTATCTGATGGTCCAGAGCACGATGAAATGCTCTTCATCATTATTCATCAGACGTATGAGCTGTGGTTCAAACAATTAATTCATGAGTTTCTACAAGCACAACGCGCACTCGAAAATGGCGATACACATTACGCACTTGCAATCTTGGGACGCATTCGCACAATCATGAAAGTTTGCGTCGCACAGATTGATATTTTGGAAACAATGACTCCACTTCAATTCAACGCCTTCCGTGGTTATCTCTCTTCTTCAAGCGGATTCCAATCAGCACAATTTAGAAAAGTAGAAGCGATTCTGGGCAGACGAGATAGCAAAATGGCTGGGCACTTGCCACCAGATATTCAAAGAGAGATTGCAGAAATAACTTCAGGTAATTCAATCTGGGACTCAGCCCTTGTTTATCTACATAAAGCTGGTCACACAATGCCCGCAGCAGTTATTGGCCGCAATAAATCAGAGCATTACGCTCCGAATAAAGAAGTACAAGATGTCTTGCTTGCTGTGCACCAAAACGATCCAGAACGCGCAATGATTTGCGAGCGTTTGGTTGATATCGACGAAGGTATTCAAGAGTGGCGTTATCGCCACGTAAAAATGGTGGAACGCACTATTGGTCACAAGATGGGATCAGGTGGATCAAGTGGAGCGCAGTATTTGAAGTCCACACTCTTTAACCCTGTATTTGGGGATTTATGGGAGATTCGTTCTCGCTTTTAAGCTTTGCGTTTTTTTAATCTAATTAGTGGTGGGTTGTAAGCAATAGTTGCAATCTCTTCGCGACGTTTTTTGTACGCAACTGATGCGCCCGCAATTAAGTGTTCAAATCTGACTGAACCTTTAATTAATCCTTGTAACTCTGTTGGATTTGTTGTTTCACTGAAGATTGGAGCAATTTTTTCAACCAGGGCGGCCTTTGGGTGAGGTCTGAATTTGCGGTACACAAGTGCTAGGCGCTTTAGGCTGATGTAAGCCACATGTCTCATGCCGCGATTGATGTGATCCTGAATCTTAAGACGATTAAATGTAAGTGAACCAGGTTTAACTGCTGATTGTTCTGTCACAAGCTTTAAAAAGATTTGTGCAATCTCGGCGCCACCAGATACTTCTGGAAGCTCTTTACACTTTGCAGAGAGTGATGCACGTACTTGTGGGTCCTGTAATTTCTTAACAGTTGCCGTGATGTCATTGAGATCTGCTTGATCTGCTCGCAGTGCATAACCGAAGTCGTGACACCACTCTGCGCGTGCTTCTTGATCATCCGTACCGCGAATGTTTGAGACAAAAACCGTTGGAATCTGCGCGGGCAATAGTTCGTGAACACCGTTGTAACCAGTTGCGCAAACACTTGCATCGAATGCATGTAGAACTTGCGCAAGTGGAAAATAACGAACAACCTTTAGATCTAATCCTTCTGGCACTAATGAATTACCATTTTTATCAATTGGTTTTTTCGTTAAAACAACTTGTAAATCTTTCCAGCCAATTAGTCCAGAAAGCGCAGCGGTCATCTTTTCATTGACATCGCTATCGCCTGTTCCAAGTTGTACTAATACAGCTGGACGGTCAGGATCTAAACCTAAAATTTTGCGAGATTCTGCGCGGGAAAGGGCTGTATCTTTTTGAAATAATGAAACAGGCGAAGTTAATTGAGAGTCTTTACGTTTAGCAGTTGGGCCGTGATCATATGAACGCGCAATATCACCAGGTTCTACGATGAAATCCATCATTGCCGATTGCAATCCCAAGACAAAACGTTGTGGTTTTTGCTGCCATAAACCACGACGTACCCAGACTAAAGAGATGTGTGGTGCTTTAACTTTCGCAGCAATTACTCCTGGATAAGGAACGACGCCATCAAATGAAATCAGTTTGGCATCAGTTTCTTCAACGAGTGCAACGAGGCGATCTCTTAAGTACTGGTCCCACAAATCGCGGCTCATCCATTCACGATCGCGACCCGGAATGTATTCGGTTCGAATGCCCATGTACTCAGAGATCTCGGCGATTCCGCCAGCCATTGAAACAATTATTGGATTTGCTATTGGTTTAAGCGCCAGCGCAATCGCACTTGCTCGTGCCAGGTGACCCATTCCAACACCATTACTGGTTGCAAGGATGATCGTTGGCTTGTTCACGTCCGCACTTTACTTCAAATGCGATGCATCAGGCAGAAGTGGCGGGCAGATTCCACCAGGAGCAATCAGTGGTTCGAAATGCCACCACTCGTTTTCATAGACACGACAGAGCCCAAAGGTGGCTCCATTAGCTTCAAGCCATGATGCTCCAGATTTATCGTGATTCAGATTTACATCCAGAGCGAGTCCCCATGGATGTCTGGATAAATCTCCGGGTAGCACCCATTTGATCGCCTCTTCAGGAGTTTTGTATTTTTTAATTGCTTCTTGAAATAAATAATTTTGTGTTTCAAGTTCTCGATATCCAGAATCAATTGTCATTGTGACTCCTTCTGCCTTTGCAGCTGCTTGCGCACTTAGAAAACGTGCAAGTAGTTGTGGGTGCAATTGCGTCGGGCGTTCTGTTCCTTCTTTGATTTCACTCTGTCCAAGTGGTTGATCTTCGCCAATAATGCAACCAATAAATTCAGGACGAAGAATTAGTTTTTCACTAGGTTTATTAAAACAATAAACAGGATTAAACTTTATTTCTTGAACAACTTTATTTTCTTTTTGAATAACCGCATCCGCCGCAAGTCCGAAAAGTCCGGCTAGGCCCATTAATAAAACGGTTATAAAAAACATAGAAAAACTGTAACACGCGGAAAAAGTCCGAATTTTCCCGTGTAAAAAACATCTCTTGCTTTAAAAATTAAAGCAGGTAAACTCGGATTTTATAAAGCTGCTGAAAAGGAGCCCGTTTCGCTCATTTCTAGAAATACTAGATCCAAAGCGAAGCTAGTTTGATAAATGAAAACACATGCGAATCATGCGCAAACGTTTAGAAATGTCCCTGCAACATCCAAGCCACTATCTGAATCAAAAGTTGGTGCACTACTAGACCAAGAATGGGCCCGCTTCAAAGAGGGAACATCTGCTTCAGAAAGTGAAAGTAAATTAGCTACTCAGACATTTCCTCTGGGTGTTCCATCAAGTTTCCAACATTGGGATCCGTATCCAATCTCCATTAAGTCTGCAAAGGGCGCCTGGATGGTTGATATGGATGGTCGCGATGTGCTCGATATGTCTATGGGTTTCGGAGCGATGCTTGCAGGTCACCTCAACCCAGTCGTTGTCCAAGAGATCAAAGAGTCTCTCGAAGTAGGAATGCTCTTTGTAACTCCATCTCCAATCTCTCGCGATGCCGCAGAACGCATCTGCAAGCGCTTTAACCTTGATCAGGTTCGCTTCACAAACTCAGGTACTGAATCAACGATGTATGCAATCCGTACTGCTCGTGCATTCACTGGCAAGAACGGAATTGTTAAAGTCGAAGGTGGATACCACGGTAGCTATGACCCTCTAACTGTTTCAGTAAAGCCAAAGCTAGATCTTGTTGGCGATGCTGAAAATCCAAATGTGATTGTTGATCCTGCAACTGTTGTTGGAGATGTATTCGTTGTTCCTTATAACAATGCAGAAGCTCTAGAGCGAACATTTGCTAAACACAAAGATAAGATTGCTTGCTTTGTCGTAGAGCCAGTTCTTGAAAACATTGCGATTGTTCTGCCAGATGCTGGATATCTAGAGCGTGTACGTGAACTCTGCGATCAATACGGAATTGTTTTGATTTTCGACGAAGTAAAAACCGGACTTACTGCAGGCCCACAAGGTGCTGCGCAACGTCTAGGTGTTCAGCCAGATTTAATTACTCTGGCGAAATCAATTGGTGGCGGGGTTCCTGTTGCTGCATTCGGCGGAAAGAAAAAGTTCATGGACGCCGTAACTGATGGGCGCATGGCGCACTTCGGTACATTTAACGGAAACCCACTTGCTATGGCTGGTATTCGTGCAATTGACAAGATCTGCAACGTAGAAACACTTGGCGTTGCAGAAGGCTTCAATATGCAAGCACTTAATCGCATCTCTGAAATCATTGCAGAGTACGAATTGCCTGCGCATACAGTTGGTTTTGGAGTTAAAGGTTGCATCACTTGGGCAACAGAACCAGTTCGCAATTATCGTGATTACAAAGCAACTGATTTCAAAATTGCTGAGCTCTCATGGCTCTGGTCAATCAACCGCGGCATCATGACGCCCCCAGGACTCGATGAGCAGTGGCTCATCTCCTTGGCTCATGGACAAAAAGAAATCGACATTCTTGTGGAGGATTTCCGTAGCCTTGCGGCTGCTATCCGAAACTAGTTTAAGATTTCGCGGTGAGTGTTTTTGATTCAGAGGCAGTGTCCAGACGTGCAGGTTACGTACTGCATGTGATGACCGCTTTCGGCGCAGTTGCCGGAATGGTTGCACTCCAAGCCGTTATCGATGGACGTTATCGCGATGCGCTCTTGTGGTTATTGGCTGCTCAAATTCTCGATGGTTTAGATGGTCCCATCGCGCGCAAACTTGATGTTGAGTTTTACGCAGACAGAATCGATGGGCACATCCTTGATTTAGTGGTTGATTACATTACGTGTGTTCTTGTTCCACTTGCTTTGTTGGTGCGTTTAGAACTTTTGCCTACACACTTTGAAACACTTGTAGTTGGCGCAGTCTTTTTATTCTCAGCACTCTGGTTTGCTCGCACAGATTTAGAGACTGAAGATCATTGGTTTAACGGTTTTCCCGCAGCATGGAACCTGGTTGTTCCTACATTTTTGATCATGGGTTCTACTCGCACAGAAGTTTTGATTGTTACTATTGCTCTATGCATTAGCCAGCTAACAAATCTGAAGTTCCCACACATTGTTAAAGTCGAACCGATGCGTTGGGTTACGTTGCCATTTGCAATTTTGTATCTAGGAAACCTTGCGTGGCTATCGTGGGATTACACACCTACAGAGCAGAGTCACGCTAATTTGTTTCAAGCAATAGTCTTAATTGGTTTCCCGTTGTACATCATGCTTATTTCTATTTGGCGTACATGGTTTGCCCACACACACATTCCGCTACTTGGATGGATTCAGTACGACTAATTAAACCGTCCAAGAAGAGTGAAGTGGACGACCTTCGGCGTATCCAGCTGATGATTGAATTCCAATTACTGCTTTTTCTGCGAATTCGTCGAGACTCTTTGCACCTGCGTAAGTGCATGAAGAACGAAGTCCGGCGATAATTTCATCCAATAAATCTTCAACGCCTGGACGTTGCGGATTTAAATACATACGAGATGTTGAAATTCCTTCTTCAAAGAGCGCCTTACGTGCGCGATCAAATGCGTCCTCTTGAGTTGTGCGCGCTGCAACTGCGCGTGCAGATGCCATTCCAAAAGATTCTTTGAATAAACGACCAGTTGAATCTGTCTGAACATCGCCAGGTGATTCGTGTGTTCCTGCAAACCAAGAACCGATCATCACATTTGAAGCACCAGCAGCTAGCGCCAGTGCAACATCGCGAGGATGGCGAACGCCACCATCTGCCCAAACATGTTTTCCTTTTTTCTTTGCAGCTGCTGCGCATTCGAGCACTGCAGAAAATTGTGGGCGACCAACACCTGTTTGCATACGTGTTGTACACATCGCACCTGGTCCGACACCAACTTTAATAATGTCAGCGCCAGCTTCGATTAAATCTTCAACGCCGGATGCAGTTACTACGTTTCCTGCAACCAAAGGAACCTTTGGATTAAGCCCTTTGATTGCCTTAAGTGCATCAAACATCTTCTTTTGATGACCATGAGCTGTATCAATTACTAGTACATCTGCACCTGAATCAAGGAGTGCGCGAGCTTTTCCTGCAACATCGCCGTTGATTCCGATTGCTGCTGCAATGCGCAGATGATTCTGTGCATCAACTGCTGGTGCGTACAAAGTACTGCGAAGAGCGCCAACTCGAGTCAGAATTCCTGTTAGTTCGCCTTTGCCATTTACAACTGGCGCTAGTTTGCGGCGGTTATCGTGCAAGAAATCAAATGCTTGTCGAGCATCAGCATCATCTTTAAGCGTCAACAAATCTTTGCTCATTACTGTGTGAAGCTGAGTAAAGCGATCTACGCCTGCACAATCTTCTTCAGTAACAATTCCTAGCGGCTTATTATTTTCAACAATTACTACTGCGCCATGCGCGCGCTTTGATAACAAGCTGACAGCATCTGCAACAGTCTGTTGTGGTGACAATGTGAGTGGTGTATCAAAGAATGTGTGGCGCGACTTAACCCATTTAATAACGCTATCTACAACATCAAGTGGAATATCTTGTGGAATAACAGCGAGACCACCGCGACGTGCAATTGTTTCTGCCATACGTCGACCAGAAATTGCAGTCATATTTGCTACAACTAATGGAATTGTTGTTCCAGAACCATCGCGTGAAGTTAGATCAACTTCCATACGTGATGAGAGTTCGGATTTGCTCGGCACCATGAAAACATCGTCATAGGTGAGGTCGTGGCTTGGGGTATTTAAGAATCGCACGTTGGATAACTCTATATCCTGTTACGCTTTTAAGCATGTCCCTCGACAATTCCAATCGTGGACTCTCGCGGCGCGCTCTATTTAAAGTAGGTGCAGGCGCTGCCGCAGCAGTAATTCTGGGATCTGCTGGCTATAGATACCTGCATAGAGGCGCAAGCATCCAGCTGGATAAGTTGGGAATTACATTACCTAAAGCTTTAAATCCATTGCCCGTGCCTCCTGCAGATCCGGCGCTAGAAATTGAAAATCTATCTAAGTTATTTACGCCGAATGACAAGTTCTTCATTATTGATAACGCAATTATTGTTCCGCAAATTAATCCATCGGATTGGGAGTTAACCATTGATGGAATGGTTAAAAACAAAATCAAACTTTCTTACGATGATTTGCTTGCACGGCCAATGATTGAAGTAGATGACACCATTGCTTGCGTCTCTAATTGGGTTGGCGGACCATATGTTGGAACTGCTCGTTGGCTTGGTGTTCGACTCGATGATTTAATTAATGAAGCAGAACCGTCAAGAGATGCCGACCAAATCCTGAGTCACTCCGTTGATAAATTCACTGCAGGATTTCCAACAGCAGCACTCGATGGACGTGATGCAATCATTGCAGTTGGAATGAATGGAGAGATTCTTCCGGTTAAAAATGGTTTTCCTGCGCGTTTAATTGTTCCTGGTTTATATGGTTATGTATCTGCAACAAAATGGTTATCGCGCTTAGAGCTCACACGTTTTGATCTCAAAGAGGGTTATTGGATCAAAAAGGGTTGGGCAAAGTTTGCGCCAATTAAATTGCAATCACGTATTGATACTCCTTATGTGCAAGAAAGTTTTGCTGCAGGAAAGCGTGCCATTGCAGGAGTTGCATGGGGGCAAAACATTGGAGTGCAGAGCGTGGAAGTAAAGATCGATAACTCTTCATGGCGCGAAGCAACACTTGGACCTGATTTAGCAAATACAACGTGGCGTCAATGGTGGATTGATTGGGATGCAAAACCTGGAACTCACACACTCTCTGTCCGTGCAACCAATAAAAACGGTGAAATTCAAACAGAGAAGAAAAAAGATGTGCTTCCTGATGGTGCTGAGGGGTGGCACACCATCACTGTATTTGCCCAGTAAGATTGGAGCATGACAACGGAGTCAGCTCTTGATACTGCGCGTTCCCAATTACGACGCGCTGTAGAACTTTTACAACTCTCTGAAAACGACTGGCAAACTCTTTCAACACCACGACGCATTCTTGAAGTCGCAGTCCCACTTCGCCGAGATAACGGCAATGTTGAAATGTATAAAGGTTTCCGCGTTCAGTATTCAACAACTCGCGGTCCATCTAAGGGCGGTGTTCGTTTCCACCCAGATATTGATATGGATGAAACCGTTGCACTTGCAATGCTCATGACATGGAAGTGCGCGCTCACTAATTTGCCTTACGGTGGCGCAAAAGGTGGCATTGCAGTTGATGCACATACGTTGTCACTCACTGAGAATGAACGTTTAACTCGTCGATATACATCTGAAATTTTGCCAATCATCGGACCAGAGCGCGATATTCCTGCACCGGATGTGGGAACAGATGAACGCAACATGGCGTGGATGATGGATACATACTCAGTTAACGCAGGATTCTCTGTGCCTGGTGTTGTCACAGGAAAGCCAATTGTTCTTGGCGGTTCACTCGGTCGCACATCTGCCACAGGAGATGGTGTTGCAATATCTACTATCGAAGCTCTTCGCGTTAAGGGAATTGATCCAAAGAACGCAACTGTTGCTATTCAAGGATTTGGAAAAGTTGGTTATTGGGCAGCGATTGCTCTAGAAAACTTCGGCCTTAAAGTGGTTGCAGTGAGCGATGTTAAGGGTGGAGTTAAAGGATTTAAGAGCGTTACAGAGATCTGGGATTACTACCAAGCAAACGGAAATCTCAACGCGCCAGGCACAGACAAACTGACACAGGAAGAATTACTTCACCTAGATGTTGATGTATTAATTCCAGCAGCCCTTGCCGATGCAATTACTGAGAAAACAGCGACAGATATAAAGGCAAAGATCATTGTCGAAGGTGCAAACGCACCAACAACACCTGGTGGAGACGCAATCATTAATGACAAAAATATCCTTGTTGTTCCAGATATTTTGGCTAACTCTGGTGGTGTAATTGTTTCGTACTTCGAATGGGTTCAAGATAAGCAGAATTACTTCTGGACCGCTGAAGAAGTTAAATCAAACCTCAACGACATCATGATGCGATCATTTAAAGAAGTTGAAGAGATGGCGAAAAATAAAAAGGTTTCCTGGCGCGAAGCAGCACACATGATTGGTGTTGCACGCGTTGCCGAAGCCCACAGATTGCGCGGACTCTATCCATAAGCGCTCAATCCCATCCGATGGCACTTTCTCCCCTTATTCTTTAACTCTCGTGTTAACGAAAAAAAGGAGTGCTCGTGGCAATTGTTAGCATCAATATCGAATTAATCGCTGAAATCCCTTTAACAATTAATGAATCATCTCGTCAAGAAGGTCAGTCATACATTGATCTCATTACAGAAGCAGCCACCTCATTCATGGAAAACAATGACCTCAACCAACTAGATTTTCAGGTCAAGGTTGTTGGCGACGTTATAGCTGCTGAATAAATGACAATAACGATTCGGCCAATCGCAGTCACAGACAAAGAGCGTTGGCTAGACCTATTTAAGCAATACATTGTTTTCTATAAGTCGAGCCTGACCGATGAGCAATTTGAGTTATCTTGGCAGCGCATTCACTCTGATTTCAATATCAATGGTTTAGTCGCCGAATTAGATGGTCAAGTTGTTGGTCTTGCTCACTACATTTTCAGACCATCTACCTGGGATAAGAATGATTACTGTTATCTAGAGGATTTGTTTGTTGACCCTACTGTTCGCGGTAATGGCGTTGGTCGCGCACTCATTGACGCACTACACAAAATTGCAATTGAACGAGGTTCGAAGCGACTTTATTGGACAACAGCCGTTGATAATGAAACCGCTCGAAAGCTATATGACAAAGTAGCAACAACAGAGCAGATTCAGTACAGAATACTTATTTAGTACTTCTCTCGTATCCCCACACGTCGTAATCATCTAAATCTGGAGCGCTATAGCCTTTGAATTCGAGCGCTGTAACTGCCTGACATCTATGTTCAATTGCATGGTGCGCCGCTTGAGACAAAATCGTTGCTGCTTGCCAGTGCGTAATAACTCCTTCGCGATTTACTTCAACTACGCGATCTGGTTCTTTTGCAAGTTCGATTAACTCTGAATCACACTTTTCTAATCTTTTTGCTAACTCTTTCAAATCTTTCATTGTTGTAGGCACGACTTTTTTATCTGCCTCGTGCCCATTTAGTCGAAACACATAACGATCTGTCGCCACAACAATGTGCGACAGAATCTCTGCGACGTGCCACTCTTTATTGGTGATGTATGAACCTAGGGCTTCATCCGGTAACTCTGAGATAGCCGAAAAGATTTCCTGGTTAGCCCACTTCATGTGGCGCATCATGGTTTCCAGAGATGTAGTCATGGCCAAGAGTTTATGTGATTGAAGTGGCAAAAGATATGGAAGGATTCTCGCTATGAATAGCCGCACTCGTTTTTTGTCAGCCGTCGTTAGTCTTTCGATTCTCTTCACCGCGTACCCTGCCTTGGCGGTTGCAAAACCAAAACCTCTACCCGGCGTGACGGCATCTGATTTAACTACGAACCTTGAAAATCGTCGTTGGAAATGCTCAAAACCTCAGAAAGCTGATGCGAACACAACAACTTTTAATTGTTCTAGCAAAGATAAAACCGCAAACGTGAAAGTCTGGGGCACCAACACACGTGACATCACTTGGATCACGGTCAATGCAAACTCCAAGATAAGTTATGGCTGGCCAAGGTTTATTGCGACTTTGCCAATTGATGGTGTTGACCCAGTTGCTGCTCAAAAATGGGTGACAACCGCGCTCAGCGCTAAGGCGTCTTCAACGAAAACATTTGGTGACATTAAGTTCAGTGTTGTCATCGGAAGCGGTATCGCTCGTACTCTGACAATCGCACACAAGAACACACAGCAGCCTTAGTACCGGCTTATCTGTAATCAGTAAGTGCGCCCGAAGGGATTCGAACCCCTAACCTTCTGATCCGTAGTGTGAAAAGAAGCTGGAGCTTTGCTAACCAGTTCTTTTCTACCCCAAGTGACTCGCTTACGCTCAATCACTCGGACAGATGCTCTATCCGTAGGACTTAGTTTTAAAACTTTAAGTAAAAATACTGACAAAATCTACAAATTTTGAAACAATTAAGTATGAAGAAATTTGCAGTGATTATTTTCTTAATTTCTTCACTATTTCCAACGCTTAGTTCTGCGAATGCCTCTTCGCTTCCAGGTTACCCACCTAATGATCTTGTTAATCTCGCCGAAACAACCACCAAATCTGTCGTTTCAATAATTTGCGGCAGTTCCATCGGTAGCGGATGGTCTGCTTCTGTCAATCTGACTCAAGCAGATTCTCAAAAAGGCTACAAGAGTATTGTCATAACCAACCATCACGTGATTTCTAGTTGTACAACAACCGGTGATGTAACGATTGTTCTCTCAAATCAGACTCGCGTGGCCGGTGTCGTTAGCGCTTGGGACGAAAGCAATGACCTCGCATCCGTTTTAACGACGACCGCAATTCCTAAGCTCCGCTGGGAAGGTCAAACTCCACAACAAGGTTGGTGGGTTGGAGTAATTGGAAGTCCATTGGGATTTCCTGGAATTTTAACAACTGGAATTGTTTCGAGCATTAATAAATCAACCTTCAGAGGCACGACAGATGCGGCAATAAATCCGGGTAATTCTGGCGGACCGGTGTTTGATCGCTCAGGTCGAGTTGTTGGTTTAGCAACTGCAAAGTATATCAATGCTGAAAACTTTGGAATTTTTCACGGCACTCCACTTTTGTGCATAAAGATATTTTCTTGTCCAAATCCAAGTGGAATTTGGACGGGCTCAACAATAACAATTCCGAACCCAACAACTTCTCCTAAATCAGTTGAGCCATCTGCTCAGCCAACAACACCTGCCGCACCTAAGAATCCACAACCTTCGCAATCTCCCTCAATTACGACACCTAGTGGGGGGATTCAGCCAAAAATTATTCACGCAAGAAAAGACTGGTCTGCTCGAATAACATCGTTTGAATACTTAAGTGGAATCAATCCTCTTGTTGGAAACAAGCCAACAACTTTGCAAATAAAAGGTTACTGTACAAAATATGGAAAAAAAATTCAGGCCTACAAAAATACTGGTGGCAACGGTGTTAAGTACCCAAATGGCAGTCGATATGTCACTCCGCAGTGGAAATGTGTAAATGGTCGGTTTGAAGGAAAAATTGAAGTTACCGGAAATACAAAAATGGGAATTTTTGAAGTGCCTTCTCAACATAACGGCACCGAAATAACTTTTAGGGTTGGCGTGGATGTTGGTTTAACGGATACCGAAGATCCGTCGGATCCAGGTCCATATATTGAACCACCTGCTATTTCCGATAAATCTATTGCTCCTCCTTCAATAAACAGTATTAAATTTTTAAAAGGGAGCAATCCGCCAAGCGTCTATAACCCAGCAACTATCGAGATACGTGGCAACTGCAGTTCGTCAGGTCAACAGATTGAGCTTTACTGGAACCTTGTACCTATCAAGAGTTCCTACTGGACATTGCGTGCGAATAATGTGGCCTGTGCTGGTGGTTCGTTTCTAGTGCAAGATATTGCTGTCGGAGGCTCTGTACAGTACAAAGTCAGAGAGTTTCCCAGCAAGAATTTCTCTCAACCACTTGTTCTTCCAGATGGAAAAATTAAGTAGCTATTTTCCAGTTTTCGATAAATCCTGAAGTGCGCCCGAAGGGATTCGAACCCCTAACCTTCTGATCCGTAGTCAGATGCTCTATCCGTTGAGCTACGGGCGCTTGAAGCGTGTGAATCCTACCTTACCCAAAGGCTCTTCTGCTTTCACGGGCGCCGCAGTAAACTCGGGCGCATACTTATATTTAACTTAATTCAAAGAGGGAAATCATGATTGTTACTGCGATCTTTAAAGCAAAGCCAGGAAAAGAATCAGAACTTCGCAATGAACTACATGGTGGCGCGAGCGCTTCATGGAATGAATCTGGGGTGCGCGGATATCACGTGCACGAACTAATTGATCAACCAGGTACGTTTATGAATGTTGAAGTCTATGAAAACGAAGCTGCGTTTCAATCTCACTTAGAAACTGCGCATGTAAAATCATTCATTGGAAAGCTCGATGATTTATTGGCTGAGCCGCTCACTGTGTATCAGGGCAAGGCGTTGTTTGGAGGAGAGAATTCGAAGGCTGCTCTGTAGTCATTAGAATTCCTTGATTATGCGTCGTTTACTATCTGTTGAGCGCCATCAGAAAATTCTCGAAAGAGTTGCATCTGAGAACGCAGTAGATTTTGCAAGCCTTGCCGATGAGCTCGGTGTCTCTTCTATGACCGTGCGCCGTGATCTGCGCATTCTTGAAGAAGCGGGTTATTTGAAAACAACTCGTGGTGGTGCATCTGCGCAGTTAGTTAATACGCAAGATATTTTGCAGCACCCACGTGCGATGGATCAGACCCTTGCAAAGACTGCGATTGGCCAATATGCCGCCTCCCTTATTGAAAAGGGTGAGGTTATATTTCTAGGAACAGGGTCTACCACTGCAGTTTTTGCGCAATTCTTACCGGGCAATCTAGAGCTCACCGTAATTACGCCATCTCTTGCACATGCTTCACTTTTAGCTTCACGCGGGATTGAAGTAATTAGCACTGGTGGAGTTATTGCGACGCATGACTTAGCGCAGACTGGTGCAATCGCTCTGGAAACAATTAACCGTTTCGTTGCGACTCGAACAATTATTGGTTCTGGTGGAGTTTCAAAGAGCGGTGGTTTAACAGAGTTTGATCAGGTGATTGCAGATATCAACCGTTCGATGGTTGAACGTTGCGAAGAGGTAATTGTTTTAGTGGATCCATCAAAGGGTGGCGTGACTGCGAATTACCGCGTTGCGGGCATAGATATCGTCGATGAGTTTGTGACATCTAATGATGGCCGCGAGACCATGCAGCGCCAGCTGGGGGCTGCTGCGACCATCTTGACCCCGAACGGGTAACATTTTATTACATTTTTTGTGTTACATTTTGTCCCTACAGAAGGGGCGAAATTAAGCCATGAGCATCGAATTATCGACGATCTTCAAGTCGGCAAAGCCAATTATTGGAATGGTGCACCT
>Ga0315903_10006327_pt1 | contig 15155 bp, 19 predicted proteins | sample LakEriMetagenome_7_FD_203524 | JGI IMG/M metagenome (GOLD analysis project Ga0315903, IMG submission 203524) | Freshwater fungal communities from buoy surface, Lake Erie, Ohio, United States - Buoy 2 MA119 | ecosystem: Environmental > Aquatic > Freshwater > Lake | place: USA: Lake Erie, Ohio...
TTTGACGCAATAGACTTTACTGCCACAGCAGGAAATATAACATTAAACGCTGAACGTGTACAAGATATCGTAGGAGGCATGATTGATTCTAATACAGAATCAGGAATTGCAGTAACCTATGATGATATAAATGGAAAACTTGACTTTAATGTAGCAGACCCAACAATTACTCTTTCAGGAGATATAAATGGTTCTGGCACAATAACAAATCTTGGTGATGTAACAATCACAACAACAATCCAGCCTAACTCTGTAGCCCTCGGAGACGATACAACTGGTGCTTATATTTCAACAGTTGCTGGAACAGCAAATGAGATTACAGTATCTGGATCAGGCGGAGAAACAGCAGCAATTACAATTGGTTTGCCAGATGACGTAACAATTACTAACAACCTTACAGTTGGCGGTAACTTAAACGTAACTGGAACAATTAACTCAGTAAATACCACTCAGGTAAATATTGTTGATAATAAGATTAATCTTAATACCGACTTTACAGGAACACCAACAGTAGATGCTGGTATCCGTGTAGAGCGTGGAACATCTACAGACGTAGAGATCCTCTGGAGAGAAGCAGCGGGTTCAACTCAATCTGCAACTACATGGGGACTTACAAATGATGGTACTAACTACCACTCAATTGCACGTAAATGGTCTTCTGATGTAACAACAACAGAAGTTGCACCGTATACATTTACAGCAACACATAATCTTGGAACAAGAGATGTTACGGTTGCAGTATATGCAAACTCTGCTCCTTACGGAGAAGTTGAAGTAGATGTAGATCACACATCAACAAGCGTAGTAACGCTAACATTTGCAGCCGCACCAACCGCTGGAGCATACAGAGTCGTAATCACTGGATAAGGAGAGGTAAATGTCTGTAAAAAGATTAGTCTCCTTAAATACAGTCAGTTTAGCGACTGACCCAGCCAATCCCCGAATAGGTGATCTATATTTAAATAGCGTCACCAATAAAGTTCGAGTATATACAAATACTGGATGGATTGAAGTAGGAGCAGGTTCAGCAGGATCTGCAGTATCTATAGGAACTACCGCACCAACTACACCTTCACCCAAAGAAGGCGATCTTTGGTACAACAACGTTGACCCTCACTTTTATACTTATGACGGAACTTTCTGGGTAGAGATATCTTTTGGTCCCGTCGGACCTGTTGGTCCAGGAGTTGCAGCAGGCGGAACTACAGGTCAGATCGCAGCTAAATCTTCAAATGCAGACTATGCAGTTACGTGGGTAAACCCTTATACCGACACAAATGCAAAAGATGCAGTTGGAAATGCAGTAGGCTCAGGTCTATCTTATAACACAACAACAAAAGCAATATCAGTAGATACTTCATTAATTGCATCTCAGACATATGTAAATACTGCAGTATCAAGCCTTGCCTCTACTGCCGCAGAAACTTATGTGCCAGATTCTTTAGTAGGCAACCCAGACGGAATAGCAACGTTAGATTCAACTGGAAATGTTCCAATATCCCAGCTAGGCAATATAATTAGCGGGGCACCAGCCCTGCTAAATACGCTTGATGAATTAGCAGCAGCCATAGGCGATGATGCTAATTTTATTACTAATATGACTAACTCTGTTTATGACACAGAAATTGGTATAATAATGGGAGCGTACTAGGAGATAATATGGCAAATGTAGCAAAACAATTTGTAAGGGCGGCGGCAGCCACTTCCTCAGCAACGCTATATACTGTTCCAGCCAACAAGACTAATATAGTAACTAATATTTCAATTACCAATACAACCGCTGCAGCAATTACCGCCTCAATTTTATTTAATGACGTAGCATATATTTCCTCAGTGACAGTAGGTGCAAACGATACCCTTGTTATGGATACTAAGACGGTTCTTTCTACCGCACAAACTATTAAGGGATTTGCATCATCAACTTCCGTCAACTTTCACATATCGGGGGTAGAATTCTAATGGGTGTTCGTAAAGCAGCAACAGCATCAGTAGCCTTATCAGGCAGCGGTGGAGGAGCAACAATTCCAGTTGGCCCAACAGCAGAAAGACCACAAAATGCTAGTATCGGAGACCTGTATTTTAATACAACTCATGATACACTTGAGCAATACACCAAAAGCGGTTGGCAGAAAACTTATGAAAAAGTTGCTATGGCTTTAAGGATGAACAGAATGGAGACAATGTAAAATGCCAGACTATACCTCGTTAGCCACAGAAATTACCGCTATTAAATCTGAGATTGCAGCATCAATTGGTCACACAACATATAGCGCACAGGATTTAGTTTATCTAGCATCAGCATTAGACACATTAGGTGGAATGCTTGGCGTAAATGACATTGTTTCAGCAACTGCAGATAAAATTGCAGATCTTGAAACAAAAAAAGTTGCCTCTCTTGCATCGATGGAAACTGCACGAGTCGGAGCGGTGGCAGACGTAGTAGCAGAAAGAGCAACGGCAATTAGCAATATTACAACATTAGGTACAACGACAATGAATCAAATCAATTCAGCGTCAACAAGTTTTAACGTACTATTTATAGGGAGCATGATATAAAATGGCAATTAATTACAAGGTCTTGGGACAAGTAGTTCCATCAGCAAATGCAACATACACACAGATTTACGCTGTTCCATCAGGAAAGCAAGCAATCTGCTCATCACTTACAGTAGCAAACCTTACATCAGATGACATTCTGTATAGAGTAAGAGTGAGAGTAGCAGGAGCAGCCGCAGACAATAAGCAAATTCTTGTATATGACACAGCAGCAGCTGGTGGAATATCACAAGCCCTTCAACTTTCAATGACCCTAGGTACAGGAGATATCGTAGAAGTTTATGGAGCATCAACAGCAATTGCATTCAACCTATTTGGTTCGGAGGTAGATGCATAATGGCAGGCTTTAACGCTATACCAGCCGCATCAGGCGGAGGCGGCGGAATCCCATCAATGAACTTTATAGGTTCAATTTTTCTTTCAACTTTTTCACGGTCTTGGGCTCAAGGCGGAACATCAGGAAATTATGCAATTTATTCTGCTAATCAGGAAAATGGATATGCATATTTTGTAGGTTCTGGAGCAACAACAGGAATTCCTTTAAATAAAATGGGAGCTGTTTCACACGCATTTACATCAGTTAATATTATTGGAGTAGGTGGAGACCTAGTCTCTTTGTATAAAGTAAAAACAAAAGATACAACTGCATTTGCACAAGGAAATGCAGACTTTCCTTATTCATCATTAGTTACGGGCGCAACTGCTACACTAACAACTACTCAATCATATTCAGTTCCATCAAATGGATTAAGCTTAGTAAACGTTCTATTAGTTGGCGGCGGAGGATCCGCAGGTGCTGGACACGGAGGAGCACACGGCGGTGGCGGCGGTGGCGGCGGAGGAAATGTTGTAAAGCTAACTGGAATTCAACCACCAGTTCCAATTCAAGTTACAATTGGCGCAGGTGGACCAAATTCAGGATCTAACAATATTGGCTCTAATGGTGGAACAACGTTATTTGGAAATTTTTATGCTCTAGGAGGCGGCTACGGCGGAGCCTGGAATAACAACCCTGGAGGCAATGGAGGAAATGGCGGAGGAGCAGGAAACCCAGGAGGTCAAGTAAGTGGTGGTCAAGGTTCAGTTCAATCAGCATCTAGTGGACTTGGAACAGCTGGTTTACTTCCACCAGCATTTTACGGAGGGTTTGCTGGAGGTGGAACAATATCATCATCAACAGGAACTAATCGACGTGGTGGCGGTGGTGGCGGAGCGGGCGCAGCAGGAACCCCTGGAGGAGACGGTAGTGGAGGAAATGGAGGTCCAGGAGTATACACAGACTTATCTGGCTCATCAGTGATGTACGGACCTGGTGGTTATGGGGTTGCACCAAATGACAGCGCTGGATCAGGGTGGTCAGGATCACCTTACGGTGCAGGTGGACAAAACACAATAAACGGACATAGTAACTCTAGTGGTCAGATTGGTGCGGCTGGACGAGACGGAGTAGTAATAGTGAGGTATTATACAACATGAGTACTTATGTAAAAATTCAAGCACATAAAATAACAAATATAATTGTTTGTTCTGATGAAGAATCAATTAATCTAGAAGGTTATTATGTTAAGGCAACAGAAGAAAGAGGCGTTCCATTTATGGAAGGCACATATGATGAACTTAATGATAAATTTATTAAAGCAAAACCATTTGAGTCATGGGTTTTAAACTCAGAGTTTGAATGGGAGTCTCCAAAAGGCGCAAATCCAGACATGCTTACAAAAACATGGGACGAAGAAACTCAAGACTGGGTAAACCGAGCTTAAGAAGGAGTAAAAAATGGCAGTAACACTAGATTTAGTATCTAAGAACTCCTTGCCCGCCCTAGGCGGTAACTTGACGTTCAAGGCACCATCAGCATCAGCAGTAACAAAGCAACGTATATTTATTCTAAACGTAGGTATGCTTGTAAATGCTGGTCTATATAGCCTTGATTTTACTAACGGTGCTCCAACTAATGTTACTTATATTAATATTCTAGATGGCGACGGAAATGTAATTGATTCATCTTTTGTTAACCCGTCATTTACTACAACATGGAACTTTAATCCAAGTAAGAATTGGGCCAAGATTATTCTTGTTTCAGATAACCAGTATATTAACTGGCCAACAAACTCTAATGCTGTAGTATCTTCAGGATTGATTTCAAATACAAATACTACACCAACCCCAACAATTCCTACAACTCCAGCAGTACAGCTTACTAATGCCCTAACCTGTAGAAATGTCGGCGGAACAGATTATGTCTGGTCTTATCCAACATATAATGTCGCCACAGATGCATACTATGCAGGCAAGATTGTAAATGCTACAACAATGGCAGCAGTTGATCTTTATTCAAATAATTACAAGGGTGCATCATTTGCCTTTGACTATACTAATAACAAGATGTATATAGTAGGCGGAGGACAATATAATTCAGCAGGCGGAGTTCAAACTCATAATCAGACTATGTATACAACCTTTATCCAAAAGGATATGGCTACAGCAGCATTTACTCAGACAGCAAAGTCTAATTATCCAGATGCTTTGAATACAATGAATATTCTTATGGCCGCCCCAGGAGATGGAAACGTCTACACATTTGGAACACATTATCTAGAAACATCAAATGTTCCTACAACACACTATTTTGGAAACCTTGCATACAAGTGGACTGGATCAACTAATACTTGGTCTGCTATTGCTAAGATGCCAGGAGAGCCTTCTAACTCTTATGACCGCACATTTGTGTTCTCATATGAGGGTAAGGTTTATATCTCAGGAGAAAGAAAGACGGCGGTAGACAAGGGAACTGAATCTACATTTGATTACTGGTTTGGATACTATAATCCAGCAACAAATACATATACTACTATTAAGAACTTTAAATCAGCAACAAAGGCATTTGACACACTAGGTCATATGAATGGTCGCACATATACAGAAGATGCATTGTACCTATATGACCAATTTGATCGTAAGTATTCAAAGGCAACATATATTGCTACTGGATTCCTTCCTGCCCCTGTAGAAACACCACAGTACTGGGCACCAACACAGGTTCTATCTGTTGCAAATAATCCAGGAAGTGCTACTTCATATGCACACTACCTAGACAATGGACAGTATTACTTAATATCACAAACACAATCTCAGGTAGCAGTACCTTCATACGCAGCTAGGGTATAATACTAATATGGCTACCATATTCCCCCTAAGCCCAACACTAAACCAAACATTCACAAGCAACGGAATTACTTGGAAGTGGGACAACTCTAAATGGGCATTATTTACAGATCCAGCAGTAGTATTTGATCATCTTCATTCATATGATGGCGCAGTAGTTTCAACTGGAGCGGCAGCTGGAGTAAGTTATGATGGAGGAGACGCTAATCCCGCATGACAACTACAAATGTAACATTTAGACTTCGCAGAGATACAACATCAAATTGGGCTCTATATAATCCAGTTCTGCAACCTGGAGAAATTGGCATTGATACAACTCTTAATAAGTTTAAGATAGGTAATGGCGTAGCAACATTTTCTGCCCTAGTATTTGCAAACGTTTTAGCAACTGATTTAACTTCAGCAATTACAACACATAATAATGCCACTACAAATATTCACGGAATTGCTGATACTACTGCTCTTGCAACAAAGACATATGTAGATACAGCAGTTAGTGGTCTTGCTTCTACCGCCGCTCAGACATACGTCCCAGACACACTAGTGGGCAACCCAGACGGCCTAGCAACGCTTGACGCAAATGGTCTTGTGCCTTTATCTCAGCTTGCTAATTTAGTTGACTCGGCCCCAACAGCTTTAAATACTTTAAATGAATTGGCGGCGGCTCTAGGAGACGATGCTAATTTTTCTACAACAGTTACAAACTCTTTAGGAACATTATCTTCTCAGGTAGCCAGCTTTGATGCCCGTATAGTAAGCCTAGAATTGGACCTGGGAATATAAAAGAACATATGATATACTTTATCAAGGAGATAACAAATGACCGTAGTTTATGATAGCCTAGCAACTCAGATCAACGCAATGAAGACGAAGATGACTTCAATGACGAACTCTGCAACAACAACACAAGATATGATTTATCTTGCTAAAGCTATGACCGAGCTAGCAAATATGTTAGGTGTCGATGATATTGTCGCCGCAACTGCAGCTAAAATTACGGAACTAGAAACAAAAAGATCTACATCGGCGGCATCTCTAGAAACAGCAAGAGTAGCATCACTAGCAGACATTGGATTAGATAGAGCAACTGCTTTAGCTGATATCAGTACAGCAAGAGTTTCAGCAATAAATCAGGTAAGCGGTGCAGGAGCATCATTACACTCATTCTTTATGGTAGGGGTATAAAAATATGGCAATGGTATACAAAGTACTGGGACAAAAGTCACCAGCAGCAGCAACAGATTTTAATTTATATACAGTAAGCGGATCAAAGCAGGCCATTATCAATTGTATTACAGTTGCTAATAGAGATGCTAACTCTGCTACATATCGGATTTCAGTTCGCCCAGATGGCGCAACATTAACAACAGATCACTACATTGCATATGATGTACAGGTTGGATCAAACCTAAGCGTAGCGCTAAATCTAGGAATTACACTAGATACAAATGATGTTATTACAGTTCAGTCATCATCAGGGCTTGTAACATTTAATGCTTACGGAGTGGAGATTGACGTATAATGGGAATTCAATCATTTACACCATCAGGTGGCGGAGGAACTCCAGGATTTGATTATATTGCATCAATTCGTATGGAGACATATAACAGATCATGGGCTCAAGCAGGTGCTGCAGGCAATTATATAATTGATGCTAACTCTAGAGGTAGCGGATATGTATATTTTGTAAGTTCTGGAGCTACAACTGGCGGATATTTAAATAAAGTTATTAATGTTCCGCATGCATTTACTAGCATTAATATTGTTGCTCCAGCAGGAGATTATATTTCTTTAAGCAAAGTGGCGGTCAAACAGACAACTGCGTTTGCAAATCCTTTTGCTGCATTCACGACAGTTCCAGCAATTATTAACGCATCAGGAAATTTTATTCTACCTAACGTAGCTATGCCAATTGCAGATGTTCTAATAGTTGGCGGCGGCGGCTCTGCAGGAGCAGGTCACGGAGGAACTCACGGCGGAGGCGGAGGCGGCGGAGGCGGCAATGTAATATTTCTTTCTGGAGTCCCAGTTGCAGGAGCAACTGGTGTAACAGTTGGTAGTGGTGGTTCTGCAAGTGGAACAAATAGTTCTGGATACACTGGAGGAACATCATACTTTGGTAACGTTTATGCACTAGGCGGTGGTGGTGGAGGTTCTTGGAACACAAGATCCGCCGCATCTGGTACTGGTGGTAACGGAGGCGGAGGAGGCGCTGGCGGCGGAAATAGCGGAGGTACTGGTGTAACCCAAACATCTTCAACAGGCTTAGGAACATTGTATTCGCCCGTTTTTTCTGGAGGCTACTCAGGTGGTTCTGGAGAAAGCACTACTGGAAGTAATAGAAGAGGCGGAGGCGGAGGCGGAGCAGCAGGAAATGGTACAAATGGAGGACAAGGCGGAGGCGGAGGCGCTGGAGCAGGTTACTCATCTTCAATAACTGGAACTGCTCAAAATTATGGTCAAGGTGGAGCAGGAGCAGACCCAGACAATGGACTTGGCTCATTTTCCACAAATGGTTTCTTTGGTGCTGGTGGACAAGGTACAACAAATGGACACGCTAACAGCGCAGGACAAATTGGTTCTCCAGGAAACAATGGTGTAGTGATTGTGAGGTATTACTTAGCATGATAAGATACGCAAGAATTGATAATAATTTAGTTTCTAATGTATTTATTTGTTCAGACTCAGAAATAATTAATATGCCTGGGTATAATATTAAAGTAACTGAACAAACTAGAAATGCAGTAGTAGGAGGAACATATGATTTTGGGAATGCCAAATTCATTGACCCAAAACCATACGAGTCTTGGATACTAGATGAAGATTTTAACTGGGTTTCTCCAGTAGGCCCAAATCCAGAACCACTGACAAAGTTATGGGATGAAGATTCTCAAGTTTGGGCAGATAGATAAAAGCATTGACTTAAGGGCGCCTAAAATGTATAATATGCATATAGGCGCTTTTTAGTTTATTTAACGGCAAACTTCCGTTATTTATTAAAGAATAGAGTTAAGATGTATCAGTCAGATAAAATTGTAATTGTTGGCGGCGGATCAGCAGGCTGGATGACAGCAGCAACACTAATAAAATACTATCCAGATAGAGATATTACTCTAATTGAAAGCCCTTATGTTTCTAAAATTGGTGTAGGAGAATCTACCCTTGCAGGATTAACTACATGGCTATCTGCTTTAGGCATTGATCATGAAGACTTTATGTCATATACAAATGCTTCATATAAGCTTTCTATCAAGTTTACCGATTTTTATAAAGTTGGGGATGGCGGATACCATTATCCATTTGGAGAACCATTCCTAGGTAATACTCAACTGCCTTCAGCAAATGACTGGCACGTATTAAAACAATTTAGTCCAGAAACCCCTACTCAAAATTATGTAGACTCTGTTTTTCCTTCATCTGTTTTATTGAATTCTAACAAGATGCATTTCCCGAAAGATTTAGAGGAAATGGATGGATTCACAATGGATAGAGATTATGCCTTACAGTTTGATGCTATTAAATTTGCTGAATGGCTTAAAGATAAGTTTGCAAAGCCTTTGGGAATTAAGCACATAGAAAAGAATATAGATAGAGTCGTTAGCGGAGAAGACGGAATTGAAAAGCTTATTCTTGAAGACGGATCAGAGATAACCGCAGACCTGTATATTGATTGTACTGGATTTAAAGGAATGCTTATTGGTGAGGCTTTAGGCACAGAGTTTGAATCTCATGCCGAAAATTTGCCCGTAAATAGAACTTGGGCAGTTCAACTGCCATATGAAAATCCAGAAGAAGAAGTTGTTAATTATACTGAATCAACTGCCCTAGGATACGGTTGGGTATGGAATGCCCCACTGTATTCCCGCATTGGAACAGGATATGTCTATAGTGATAAGTTTACTACACCAGAAGCAGCACTTGAGGAGTTTAAAGAGCATCTAAGAAAAGTTAAGGGTGCACATAGAATCACAGAAGATTTAAAGTTTAGGGATATATCTTTTAGATCTGGTATTATGTCTAAGCCGTGGAACAAGAATGTTATTGGTATTGGATTATCTACAGCATTCCTAGAACCACTAGAGAGCAATGGTTTGTATTTTATTCATGAATCTGCTACACATGTTGTCAAGGCAATACAAAGAGGTTTTATTAATAAGTTTGATCAAGAGACCTATAACTTTGAAGTAAAAAAACACTTTAATACATTCTCTGCTTTTATTCAATTACACTATGTCCTAAGCTCAAGAAGAGACACAGAGTTCTGGAGATATATGACATCTAGAAGCGTTATGCCAGATGACTTTACAAGAGAAACTGCCCATAACTGGGTTCGTGAAATGGATGGCAAGACTATATCTCAAGGATGGGAAGTAACAGTACAAAATGGATTCCACTGTATTGCTGTAGGAAATGAATGGTCTCCAGTATCACCGATATTGATAAATGTATGGAACTACTACTATCCAGGAAAAGACTTTAAAGCAATTGGTGAAATGTTTAAGCTTAATTCTGATATGTCCAGAGCTAAATGGAATGCGGCAATTAAAAATGCCCCAAGCCATTATCAGTATCTTAAAGACAAATTCCACAAGGATGAAATGTAATGAAATTTAGAACCCAATGGCTAGAAGCACTAAAGACAATGAGATTTAAGTCTTATTGGAATAGACCCAATACAGTAGAATTCTTTGCCTTCATGACTAAGATTGCAATTATTTTCCCTGGCCTTCTTTTAGGCAAACAGTTTTGGTGGCTATATATATTTGCGTTGATTTCAAGTTTTGCTTTGATTTGGTCTTCAACAGTAAAGACTTTACCGACCATCATTTGGTTCAATATCCTATGGTCACTACTTGCAATTCTTTCAATTGCTAAGCACTTTGGACTTATACTAGGGTAATGATTTCAGATCGTGATTTGCCACCACCGTTTTTTGACTATCTAATAGTTAGATCGGCAGCAGAAGCAATCGAAGGACCTGTATCAGAACTACTACATTCCCTAGCAGATGATATGGAGACTTTGTCTAAGATGGAAGAGAAGCCAGACTTTAAATTTCGCCTCGCCGCCATTAAACTATCTAATGATATACTAAGGGAAGACTAACTAATTCAGGAACCCATTTGGGGTATAATAGGAGAGATATGGCTACTAATTTCCCTACCTCGTTGGATAACCTTACAAATCCCGCAGGTTCCGACCCAGTAAACAATCCTTCTCATGCTTCTCAGCATGCGAACCTAAATGATGCCATTGAAAAACTTGAAGAAAAGGTCGGCGTTAATAATTCGGCGGTCACAACAAGCCTTGATTACAGAGTAAAGCAATTAGAGACAAACCCAGTAGCCTCATACACAGACGAAGAAGCCAGAGACGCAATTGCTCTTGCATTGCGAACAAGCGGCGGGATCACAGTATCCTCTGATGATGTAGCAAATACAATTACACTTTCAACAGATAACACAATTGCCACTAAGACTTATGTAGACACAGCAGTATCAAATTTAGGAAGCACAGCAGCATCAACATATGTCCCAGTTTCAGAAGTTGGAAATGCTGATGGAATTGCAACACTTGATGCAAATGCTCGCATTCCTCTGGCTCAATTAGGCAATTTAATAGATGGCGCTCCAGCAGCCCTAGATACTCTAAATGAATTAGCCGCAGCAATTAATGATGATGCATCATATGCAGCAGGAATTACAACTGCTTTGTCTGATAAAGCTTCTCTAACATCTGCTAACACTTTTACAGTTGGACCTCAACAGATTAATACTGGTGCCTCCAGTAATTCTGGTCTTATAATTAAAGGCGCTGTAGGACAAAATGCAGGCTCGGCATTAACACAATGGCAAAGTAACACTTCATCTGTGCTAGCACAAGTAACTGGAACTGGACGCATATATTCATCTGTATCAATAACCGCTGGAGCTATTTCAACCACTTTAGGAACACTTACTGTGGTAAATCCAGCCGCTTCAACTATAGGTGCAGTCATACGAGCAGCAGCATCCCAGACTGCCGATTTAACTCAATGGCAAAACAGCGCAGGTTCTGTTCTTTCTTATATAAGAAATGACGGTTTATTAAATACCCCAGCAGTACTTTCTAACTATACTTGGATTGGTGGGTTTCAGTCAGGAGTAAGTGTTGGAATTACTCCAGCAGTTTTAAATGAAAAAGCTTTAGTTATTAAGTCTCTTGCATCTCAAACAGCAGATTTAACACAGTGGATAAATTCAACAGGAACTGTACTGGCTAAAGTTGATTCAACTGGAGCCATGTTTACAATTACTCCAGCATCTGGAACAAATACAACACAGGTTGCAACTACAGCATTTGTTCAGTCTGAAATTGATGCAAATGTTCAACCAGGTGCTCTATATCAAACAACTGCTCCATCATCTCCTGCCGTCGGTCAGATCTGGATTGATTCAGATGAAGATGTAACTACATTTGATTCTAATATTATTCGCCGTAAGGCAATTACTGCAACAGCAGGACAAACAGTATTTACTGCCGACCTTCCATTCATTGATGGTTTTGAGCAGATCTTTATGAACGGTCTTCTTCTTGTTAAGACTACAGACTATGCAACATCAGGCGGAAACACAGTAACTTTAACATCTGCGGCGGCGGCATCAGATATAATCGAAATAGTTTCAGTAACTGGAGCTAACTCAGTAGATACATATACACAGGCGGAAACAAATGCCCTACTAGCAGCAAATACCTCAGTAGCCCCATTATCAATTTCAGCAAATACTACATTAGTAGCAAAGAAGAGATATTTTGTTACATCAGCATCAGCGCTAACCTTGACGCTTCCAGCGTCTCCAGCGCTAAATGATGAGATTCAGATCCTAGATGCTTCAGGGAACAGTTCAACGTATAATATAACTGTGGCACGTAATGCCAATAAAATAAACGGCGGGAACAATAATTTAATTATAGATACAAATGGTGGCTGGTATACATTACTTTATACTGGAGCTACATATGGATGGAAGGTTGGATAATGCCAGATATTAGAACATCAGCACTTGGAGGAATTCCTTTTGGAGTAAATTCTGCAAGACCATCCAATCCACAGCCAGGTCAACCATATTTTAATGGACAAGAAAATAGACTAGAGCTTTATACTCAAGCTGGAATGTGGCAAAATATTGTTGCTGAAACTCCAGGGGTTATATCTGTACAGGGTGTAGTTACCGATACAGCAACTACAAACACTATTACTATATCTGGAGCAAACTTTGCTTCAGGTGCTATTGCTTCTATTATAGGTTCAAATAATGTAGAAATTATTGCTAATACAACTACTGTTAATTCCATTGCTGAAATTGTAGCTACATTTAATGCTATAAGTGCACAGTATGAGCCTTATGATGTAAAGGTTGTTAATACATCAAATCTTTATGGTATATTGACAGATGGACTTCATGTCAATCAGACACCTTCATGGAATACTACAGCTGGATCTTTAGGTTCATTTAGTGAAGGATCATTAGTATCAATTCAGCTATCAGCAACTGATCCAGAAGGGACAACTCTTTCATATACAGTAACATCTGGTGCACTACCATCTGGAGTTACATTAAGCTCCACTGGATTAATTTCTGGAACTCTTCCAGACATTAGTACAAACACAACTTATTCTTTTGCTGTTACTGCTTCAGATGGAGTTAATACTGCAGTAAGAACATTTACAATTACATCAGTAGCATTAGCAGCTCTTACAGGAGGAACGCTTGTTTCATCTGACTCAACATATTACTATAGAGTATTTTCAACAGTTGGCACAACAAATCTTATAACTACTGGTGGAAATGTTACAGTAGAGTACTTACTTATTGGTGGAGGTGGAGGAGGCGGAAATAGCTATGGTGGCGGCGGTGGCGGTGTAGGTGGAATTCTTTCTGGTTCAACAACTTTATCTGCAAATACATACCCTATCGTAGTTGGATCTGGTGGAGGTAGTACCGTTAGTGGTAGTTCAACTACTGCATTAGGATTTACAGCAGGAGGCGGAGCATTTGGTGTTACAAGTTCAGGTGCAGGAGGAAATGCTGGTTCTCCATTAACATACGTTGGCGGAAATGGAGCAAGTGCATCTTGGGGCGAATCAGGTGGTGGTGGTGCAGGTGGTGGAGCAAATGGTGGAAATGGATCTGCTTCAAGCCAAGCTGGCGCAGGCGGCCTAGGATCTAATTCTTATTCAGCATGGCTTTCAGCAATTAGCTCTACAATGTCAGGAACTTGGCAAACAGCAGTATCATCTGGACGTATTGGCGGCGGCGGCGGCGGTGGTGGAGCTAGAGATACAAACTCCAATGTTGGTGGTGCAGGTGGTGGAGGAAATGGTGGAGGATATAACTCTTCAAGCGATCAACCTGGTGTAGCTGGTATTGCAAATACAGGTTCTGGCGGCGGAGGATCAAGAGGTGCTTCAACTGGTGGCGCTGGCGGATCAGGGCTTGCAATCATAAGATATACTAAAGCTTCTGTAGGTGGATAATGTCTAAAGCCAAAGATATAGCAAATATAAACGGGGGTAGTAAATAATGAGTAGAGCAAGAGATCTAGCAGGTATCTTTAACTTGAATCCTCTTTCTGGTACCACCGCCCAACGTCCAGCGACGGCGGAAGTTGGAGAAATTTATTACAACGGTACAACTGGCAAAACACAAATTTATACACCCACAGGCTGGCAAGATATGGCAAGCGGAATTCCTTATGGAAATACTGCAGGAAGACCAGCAAGTCCAGCAGTTGGAACTCCTTATTTTAACGGAGAAGAAAAGCGTTTAGAGCTTTACACTACTAGCGGTTGGCAAAATATTGTTTCAGAAACTCCAGGCGTTGTTTCTGTATCAGGCAATTATCTTGAATCAGTCGGATCAGCCACATTTGAAATTACAGGAACTAATTTTACAACAGGGGCAATTGCTTCAGTTGTTGGTACAAATGGAGTTGAAATAAATGCTACATCAACTACTGTAAACTCTATTGTTTCCGTTACTGCATCTTTTACTGGCCTTGTTTCAGCTAACGAGCCTTACGATATAAAGGTTACAAATACTTCAAACTTGTTTGGAATATTGCCAGATGCTGTTTATGTCAATAACATACTTAACTGGCAAACAGCAGCAGGTTCACTCGGATCATTTGGAGAACAGGTTTCTGTATCTGTTTCTGCAATAGCAATAGATGATTCAACAATAACATACTCTCTAGCAAATGGATCATCTCTTCCATCAGGTGTAACTTTAAACTCATCAACAGGATTAATTTCAGGAACCTTGCCTGACATTGCAGCAAATACAACATATACTTTTACAATTAATGCCTCAGACGGCTTAAACCCAGTAGTTCCAAGAACATTTAGTATTGCTTCTAATGCTGCGCCTACGTGGGTTACAGCAATAGGAACA
>Ga0315903_10006328_pt1 | contig 15154 bp, 15 predicted proteins | sample LakEriMetagenome_7_FD_203524 | JGI IMG/M metagenome (GOLD analysis project Ga0315903, IMG submission 203524) | Freshwater fungal communities from buoy surface, Lake Erie, Ohio, United States - Buoy 2 MA119 | ecosystem: Environmental > Aquatic > Freshwater > Lake | place: USA: Lake Erie, Ohio...
AGCGCCCAACCGTCCACCAGCACGAAGAGCATGAGCTTGAACGGCAGCGAGATCAGCACCGGCGAGAGCATCATCATGCCCATCGACATGAGCACGCTCGCGACCACCAGATCGATGATGATGAACGGTATGAAGATCAGGAAGCCGATGATGAACGCGGTCTTCAGCTCGCTGGTGACGAAGGCCGGCACGAGGATCGAGAGCGGGACGTCCTCGGGTCTGTCGTAGCCCTGACCGCCCGCGATCTGCACGAAGGTCGCGATGTCGGATTCGCGGGTCTGCTCGAGCATGAACGCCTTGAGGGGCACCACCGCCCGGTCGATCGCCTGCACCGTGTCGATCGTGCCCGCGTTGTAGGGGACCAGCGCCTCGGCGTTGATGCGCTCGAAGGTCGGCGCCATCACGAAGAAGGTCATGAAGAGCGCGAGGCCGATCAGCACCTGGTTGGGCGGCGTCTGACCGGCGCCGAGCGCCTGACGCAGGATGCCGAGCACGATCACGATGCGCGTGAACGCGGTCATCATCAGCACGATCGCCGGCAGCAGCGTGAGCGCCGTCATCAGCAGCAGCACCTGCAGCGTCAGGCTGTAGGTCTGGCCGCCGCCGCTCGCCTGCTTCACCGTCATCGCCGGCAGGCCGATGCTGAGGCCGGGGTCGGCCGCGAACGCGAGCCCCGGCAGGGCGGCGCACAGCAGCAACGCGGTCCAGGCCGCGTGACGGACCGCTCTCGAGGTCGGACGGGTCATCGTCCGAGCGCCTTGTTCATGAGGTCCGCGAAGCGCGGCGGCACGGGTCCGGACGGCGTCTGATCAGCGACGACGGCGGACGGTGCGGCGACGGCATCACCGCGGTGCAGCAGCGTCACGCGACCCTCGCCCACGCCCAGCACGAGGCGGGCGCCGTCCACTTCCAGGATCACGGCGCGCTCCTTCGCGCCGAGCGCGACCTCGTCGACGACGCGCAGCGCGCCGCCGCGGCCGCGCGGCATGACGCGCAGGCGCCGCGCCAACCAGCCGAGCAGCAGGATCGCGCCGAGCACGATCCCGAGCGACAGCACGACCTGCATCACCCCGCCCCCGGCGGACACCGGCTCGCGCGTCGCCGCGGCGGCGGGCGCACCGAAGCGCGCACCGTCGGCGGCGTTCGCGGCGGAGCCGATGAGCGCCACGCCGTGCGCGGTGAGCGTGACGATCGCCACGGGGATGCTGCGAAGGGTCCGCATCGCGCCGGTCACTTCAGCTTGCGGATCCGCTCGGCGGGGCTCACCACGTCGGTGAGCCGGATGCCGAACTTGTCGTTCACGACCACGACCTCGCCGTGGGCGACCAGCGTCCCGTTGACGAACACGTCGAGCAGTTCGCCGGCCGCGCGGTCGAGTTCCACCACCGAGCCCTGGTTGAGCTGCAGCAGGTTGCGGATCGGGATGCGGGTCCGGCCGACCTCCATCGACAGCGTGACGGGCACTTCGAGGATCACCTCGAGGTTGACGTCGCCGTTGCCGGACTGCGCCGCGGCATCGGCCGCCGACGGGTCCGCGGTCAGCTTCTCGAAGGATGCGAGATCCGCACCCGTGGGGTTGATGGGCTGGTTCATGCGTGCTCCGTGGTCATTGACGGGTCGAGGTGGGGGGTTGGTCGATCGACCGGCCGCGCAGCAGCCGCTCCTCGACCTTGACGGACTGCTGGCCGCGCGACACGCCGAACTGGCCGCGCAACACGGGCACGTCCTCGGCGAACACGGTCACGCGTCCGGTGAAATCGCAGGGGATGATGTCGCCCGGACGGAAGTCGAGGAGTTCCGAGAGACGCACCTGCGCGCGGCCCACCACCGTGGTGAGCTCGACCTCGGCGTCCTCGATCTCTTCGCGCAGGCTCACGGCCCAGCGCTCCGCGTCCTGCGGCCGCTGGTCCTGCACGCTCGCGCCGAGCAGCTCGCGCAACGGCTCGACGGTCGCGAACGGCATCACGATCTGCATCGGGTTGGTCGTGCCGTCGATGTCGATCTCGAAATCGGCGACCAGAAGGGCTTCGTTGGCCGGCAGCACGTTGGCGAACTGCGGGTTGCATTCGCTGGCGACGCAGCCGATGCGCAGCGGGTGCACCTTGGCCCATGCGGCGCCGAGATCGGTGCAGGCGGCATCACGGAGCATCGCCACCAGGCGCTCCTCGACGGCGGTGAACTCACGCCCGTCGATGCGGGCCTTGCGGCCCTTGCCCCCGAAGAAGTTCTCCACGACGGCGCTGATGAGGGTCGGAGGCAGCACCATGAGCGCGAGACCGTGCAACGGCGCGAGGCTGAGGACGTTGATGCTGCTCGGCATCGGCAGCGTCGCCAGATAGTCGGCGAAGCGCATGGTGCGCGACGCCGGCACGGTGAGCCCCACCGGACGGCGCAGGATGCTGCTGAGGCTCGCACGGTAGAGCGGGCCGAAGCGTTGGTGGATGAGCTCCAGCGTCGGCAGCCTGCCGCGCACCACACGGGCTTCGTGGCCGAGCTCGTAGCGACGCGCCTCGCCGCGCGTCACGCCGCCGCCCGCGCTCACCCGGCCCTCGTTCATGCCGGTGAGCAGCGCGTCGACCTCTTCCTGGTTCAGCACGGGATCGTTGGCCATGTCGGCGGACTCACTGCATCACGAAGCTGGCGAACAGCACCGAGTCGACCGACTCGGGCTTGCCGCCCAGCGACTTGACGATGCGGCGGACGGTGGCGAGCGATTCGGCGCGCAGCTTGTCCTTGCCGGTGCGGTCGGCGAGCGCCGTCGCGTCCTGTGCGCCGAACAGCAGCAGCAGGTCGTTGCGCAGCAGCGGCTCGTTCGCCTTCATGAGATCGATGGTCTCCTGCGACCGGCTCGCGATCCGCAGGTCGATCTGCAGGAAACGCGCACTGGAACCCGGGCCGAAGTTGGCGACGAACGGCGGGTCCATCGGGAGGTAGATCATCGGCAAAGGCGGCGTCGCAGCCGCTTTCGCGGCCTGCGCCGCCGGCGTGTTCCGCTGCTGCCAGAACAACCAGCCGCCGACGCCCAGTCCCGCGAGCAGGATCAGGCCGAGCAGGCCGAACAAGATCTTCTTGCCGCGCCGCTTGGGCGCAGGGGCCTCGTCGGCGGCCGGGTCAGCCGGCTTGGCGGGGGTCGGTGCTGCGGGCTTGGTCGCCATGTCTGCTCCAATCGGGCCTGTGGTCTACAGGCGAAAGAAGCAAATGGCGTGCCAGTGTCAAATCCCGTCAGGCATAGAGATCGACGACGCCGACGGACCGTCGCGGTCGGACCACGACATCAAGCTCGCCTTCGGGGCCGCCCCCGGAGCGCAGCGCCTGTCGCGTACTGCGTCCATCACTCGACGAAGACTGAGAATTTCCGCTTAAGTTACTGAAAACCTTGAATTCCGAGACATTCATTCCCTGGCTCGTGAAGAGGTCGCGAAGCTTCGTCTGGGCCGACTCGACCGCCTGTAGCACTTCGACGTTGGCCACGCTGAACTGCAGCGCCGCCTCGCCGTCACGCACCTCTACCCGGACTTCGAGTTCACCGAGCTCCTCAGGCGCCAATTTCATGACGGCCTCGGTCCCCTCCCCCTGTTCGGCCATGAAGGACAGCTGGGCGCTCAACTCATCCTGCCACGCCTCGGTACCGACCGGATGTCGCAGGGACACCGTGGCCTGGTCCTGGCGCTCACCCAGACCATTGAGCGACGCAGACGACGCCCAAGACGTGTCCGGGGCGGCACCCATGCCGGGGGCGGTCTTCGGCGGGCCCATCTCGACGGCGCTGGTGGTCGACCTTCCGGCCTGATCGCCGCGGTCAGCCGTGTCGGATCGATACGCCGCGGACTCGAACGGCCGTTGCAGCGCGCTCAGCAGGCCGGAGGGCTCCGACCGCGTCGGCCCACGCTGCTCACGACCGGCGGCGTCGACCCGACCGCCCGACTCCTTACGGCCGACGACAGGCGGATGCGACGACTTGTTGCGCACTGTCTCGAGGACGAGCGGCTGCGCCGCTGCGGACATCGGCAGCGGCGAAGTGTTCTGAACGAGCCGATCGGTCAACAAGGGCACCGGCAGCGACGATCCCGAGGCGACGCTCGCGGTGGATGCCGTCACGTTGTCCTTCGATGTGCCGGCCGTTGCGGCACGACGGATCGCCGATTCGAGCGCGGCCGTCGGGGTGCGCGGCAACGCGGCGGTGGATGCGGGCGTCGTCGCGGTCGCCGCAGTCATCGTCGTCGTCGCGATGACCGGGTCCGTGACCGTGGCGCCGACCGTGGCGCCGACCGCGGTGGTCAGCGTGCTCGCCGGCGACTCGGTCCGCGACGGCTCCTGCGCGACGACCGGAGTCGCGGCATCGGGAGCGACGCCGATGGTCGCTGTCGGCCGCGCAGCGGGCGTGTCCACCTTCGGCGGGATCAGGAACGAGGGCAAGCGGATCGCGACATCGGGCGCCTCGACCGAGCGTGCCTCCGATGCGGCGTTCGACGTCGGCAGGCGACGCACCGCTGCGGCGAGACCGGGCTCACGCGCCGCAGCGACGGCGACCTCGTTGCCCGAACGCGGCAGCACCTGCAGGAAAGCGGGAAGATCGAAACTGGGCGCGAACGGCTCCGCCTCGACCTCGGTCGACGGTGGCTGTCCATGGGTCTTCGGCTTCCGTGCGAGGCCCTCAGCGTCCTTGACGGCCCGCTGCGGTCCGCGGACCCCTTCGGCGGCGCCGCTCGCATCGGTGGCCGACATCAATTCGGCGAACGCCGATCGAGGACGCGCGCCATCGACCCCCTCGCCGCCCGCGGCACCGCCGGCCTCCGGGAGGACACCTGACGTATCGGTCAGCGGCAGGCTGTCGACGCCGCGGTCGAGCAGCGGCTGGAACTTCGGCATCATCTCAGGCCTCCACCGGCGCGGCATGACGCATGCGCAGCGCCCGTTCATCGATCTCTCGTTGTTCGGCGCGCCCCTCGACCACGCGCTCCTCGACGTTCCAGCGGTCCATCACCGCCGACACCGCCTTCAGCTGCACGGCGATCTCGCGCCAGCGCTGTTGATCGAAATCCCGCTCGGTCTCGAGACGCATGATGGCCTGGCGCTGCTGTGCGGTCGCCGCATCGAGCCGCCCCAGGAAGGCGTGGTAGTCGCGCAGCGCGGGCCCGCCCATGCCGCCGGCGACCCGTCGCCCGAGCGCGGTCTCGTAGTCGCGGCGGTACTGCTCGAGCTCCTGCAGACGGGTGCGGGCGTCGCGCAGCCGCTGGTCGGCGACCTGCGCCTGCGCCGCGCGCTCGCGCTCGGTGCCTGCGAGACCGCTGCGGTAGCCTTCGATCCGTTGTCCACGTTTCATCCTGAACCCTCTGCGCCGACTCAAGTCTCGCCAAGCAGGCGATGCAGTTCTGTGACGCTGTCCACAAACCCGGCTCGTTCGACCGGACGCTGCGCAAGGAACTTCTGGATCCCCGGCCACAGCGCCACCGCACGGTCGAGCACGGGGTTGGCCCCCGGCTTCCACGCACCGAGGTTCACGAGTTCGCGCGACTGGCCGAAGGTCGACATGAGCTCGCGCAGCTGGCGCGCCGCCTCGAGCTGCTCAGGCGGTACGATCTCCTGCATCACTCGGCTGATCGAGGCCTCGATGTCGATGGCCGGGTACTGACCCGACTCGGCGATACGGCGCGACAGCACGATATGACCGTCGAGGATCGCGCGCGCCGAGTCGGCGATCGGATCCTGCTGGTCGTCGCCCTCGGTGAGCACCGTGTAGAACGCCGTGATCGAACCGCCGCCCTCGCGCCCGTTGCCGGCGCGCTCGACGAGCTGCGGCAGACGCGCGAACACCGACGGCGGGTAGCCCTTGGTCGCCGGCGCCTCGCCGACGGCGAGACCGATCTCGCGCTGCGCCTGCGCGAAGCGCGTCAACGAATCCATCAGCAGCAGCACCGAACGTCCTTGGTCGCGGAAATGCTCCGCGTAGGCCGTCGCGAGCCATGCACCCTGCAGGCGCAGCAGCGGCGGCGCGTCGGCGGGCGCTGCGACCACCACCGCGCGGGACCGGTCGGCGGGGCCGAGGATGCGCTCCACGAATTCCTTGACCTCGCGGCCGCGCTCGCCGATCAGGCCGACGACGATGACATCGGCGGCGGTATGGCGCGCCATCATGCCGAGCAGCACGCTCTTGCCGACGCCGCTGCCGGCGAAGAGACCGATGCGTTGACCGCGTCCGACCGTCAACGCGGCGTTGATGGCGCGCACCCCGACGTCGAGCGGCTGCGAGATCGGATCGCGTTCCAGAGGGTTGATGGCCTCACCGCTCAGCTTGCGCTCCGTCCCGCAATCGAGAGGACCGAGACCGTCGAGCGGCACGCCTGCGCCATCGACGATGCGGCCGAGCAGCCCGTCCCCGACGGCGACCGCGCCTGCGCGGCGTGAAGGGATCACGCGGGTCTCGGGCTCGAGGCCGTCGGCCCGGCCGGTCGGCATCAGGAGCAGACGGTCGCCGGAGAAGCCGACCACCTCGGCCTCGGCGCGCGCACCGCTGTTCGAGAGCAGCACGCAGCGATCGCCGACCGCGGCGTGGCAGCCGCGCGCTTCGAGCGCGAGTCCGACGAGCCGTGTCAGCCGACCCTCGACCGGCGACATCGGCAGCATGGCCGCGCGCGACCGGAACGGACGCAGACGCGCCGCGAAACCCCCGCCAGCCGTCATGGCACGCGACCTTCGTCTTCGCCGAGGACGAGCGCGAAGGCGGCGGCGACACGGGACTCGAGCCGCGCATCGACGCGCGACGCCTCGCTCTCCACGAGGCAACCGCCGCGCGTGAGCATCGGATCCTCGACCACCGTGAAGGACGGCTGCGTGCCGCCCATCGACAGATGCCCCTGCAGCGCCGTTGCATCGCGTGGATGCAACCGGATGCGCACCTCGCGCGCGTTGCCCGGCAGACCCGCGAGACATTCGCGGACGATGGCCAGCACCTGCGACGGATCGGTCTGCAGTTCGCGCCGGGCGAGCTGCGCGCCGACGGTCAACGCAAGCTGCACGAGCTCCAGAGCGGTCTCCTCATCACAGCGCTCGAGCGGTGCGACGATCTGCCGCGCGAGGCCGTCCAACAGGCGCCGCTTGGCGTCGAGCTCGGCCATCTCCTGCGCGATCTGAGCAGCGGCGGCGGCGAGCCCCTCGCTGCGCCCCCGCTGGAAGCCGGCTTCCCGGGCAGCGTTGGCTTCGTCGTCGAGCGACGACGCCGCGATCTGCTTGCCGCGGAACGTGATCAGCGGGCCGGCGACGGTCGGCGGTGTCCACGACGCGCCGGACTCAGACATAGTCTTCGCCCGCGACCGGTCCGAGCATGATGGTGCCTTCGTCGGCGAGACGACGTGCGGTGGCCGTGATCTCCTTCTGCGCCGCCTCCACATCGGAGAGCCGCACCGGTCCGCGTGATGCGAGGTCGTCGCGCAACGTCTCGGCCGCGCGCTGCGACATGTTCTTGAAGATCTTCTCCTTGAGCGCCTCGTCGGTGGCCTTCAGCGCCAGCAGCAGCATGTCGGAGGGCACCTGGCGCAACACTTCCTGCATCGCGCGGTCCTCGAGCCCCATCAGGTCCTCGAAGGTGTACATGAGGTCCTGGATGCGCGTGCCGAGCGGCTCATCGGCCGCCGTGATCTCGCCGATGAGGGCGGCCTGCGCCTTCGGCCCGAGGGAGTTCAGGATCTCGGCCACGGTCTTGGGACCGCCGACGCCGGCCGCCTGCACGCGCCCGGCGGACTGGAACTGTCGCTCCATCACGAGATGCAACTCCTGCAAGGCCGCCGGCTGCACGCCGTCGAGCGTCGCGACGCGCAGCATCAGGTCGCTGTGCATCGCCTCGGGCAGCAGCGCGAGGATCTTCGCGGTCTTCTCGGGCTCGAGGTAGGACAGCACGAGCGCGATGATCTGCGGATGCTCGTTGCGGATCAGGTCGACGACCGCCCGCGGCTCCATCCACTTGAGCGTCTCCAGACCCTTGCTGGCGCGGCCGAGCTGGATCTGGTCGAGCAGCCCTTCGGCCTCCTCCTCGCCCATCGCGCCGATCAGCGCCTTACGCACGAAGTCCGTCGTGCCGGCGCCGAGCGATGTCTGACGGTCCGCCTCGTCCACGAAGGTCGCGACCACGTCGTTGATCTCGTCGCGCGTGACGTCGATGATCGCGGTCATGGCCGTGCCGACGCGCTGCACATCCTGCGGCGACATGTGCCGCAGCACCTCCGCGGCCTCCTTCTCGCCGAGGGTCAGCAGGAAGATCGCGGCGCGATCCACGCCGCTGCGGCTGCTGCCGCCCTGGAATCCGTCAGCCATCGGTCGCCACCCACTTCTTCACGACCAGCGCCACCCGCGCCGGGTCCTCTCCGACCAGCGCGCGCGCATGCGCGATCTGGTCCTCGTATGCGGTGCGGGCCGCCGCGCTCGCCGCCGCGGAGTTCGCGGCGACCGCCGCGCCCGCCGCGCGCGCCATCGCCTCGTTCACCGCCGCCATGCCCTCGCCGCCGGGCAGCGCCAGCGGCTCGAAGTCGCGGACCGGGGTCACCGCCGCGAGGGTCCCGGCGAACTGCTTGGCGAGCGGTCGCAGCACCGCGAACACCAGCGCCAGCAGCGCGATCAGACCGATGAGCATCTTGGCCGCGTCACGCGCCCAGGCGCGCTCCCAGATCGGCAACGACTCGAGCTGACCGGCCGCGACACGCGGGTCGCCGCGCCACGGGCTGTTGATGACGTTGACGCTGTCGCCGCGCTCGGCATCGAAGCCGACCGCGTCCTTGACGAGCGTCGTGATGCGGTTGATCTGGTCGGGGGTCAGCGGCACCTCGGAGGTCTTGCCGTCCTTGCCGGTGACCTGCACGTTGTCCACCAGCACGGCGACCGAGATGCGCTGCAGGCGACCCGCCGGTTGACGCGTGTAGGCGATCGTGCGGTCGATCTCGTAGTTGCGCGTGCTGTTGGTCGAACCGTTCTGCGCGTTCGCACCCGCGCCGCCCGCGGCCGGCGCATTGGCGGCCCGCCCCTGCGGCTGGTTGCTGAGCGACCCCGGCACGCCGCTGCCGCCGCCGTTCTCGCCGCGGCGATCCTCGGCGACCTGCTCGCTGCGGACCACCTGACTGTCGGGCTTGAACTGCTCGCGGGCCTCCTCGACGGCGCTCATGTCGAACTGCGCGCTGACCTCGGCGCGGACGCGCCCGACGCCGACCAGCGGCGCGATCAACGCCTCGACGCGCTGCGAGTAGCTCTCCTCGAACTGACGGGTGAACTCTATCTGCTGGTCGCGTGCCGCGAACTCGTCACGGCCTTGCGGCGAGGACAGCAACCTGCCCTGCTGGTCTACGACCGTGACCTGCGACGCGTCGATGTCGGGCAGGCTCGAGGCGACGAGGTTGACGATCGCCGTCACCTGCTCGGAGGAGAGCCGACGCCCGGGCTTCAGTTGCAGGAACACGCTGGCGCTGCCGGGGCTGCGTTCGCGCACGAAGGTCGTGCTGCGCGGCACGGCGATGTGCACGCGCGCCGCGGCCACTTGTTGCAGGCTCGAGATGGTGCGCGCGAGCTCCTGCTCGATCGCATGCTGGTACCGCGCGGTCTCCATGAACTGCGAGACGCCGAGCCCGCCGTCCTTGGTGAGGTTGGCGAAGCCGCCGGTCTGCATCACGCCCTGCCCCGCGAGCAGCAGCCGCGCCTCGTTGATCTTCTCGGCCGGCACGGAGATCGCGCCGGTGCCGTTCTCCATCCGGTACTCGATGCCCGCGGCAGACAGCGACTGCGTGATCGCCGCCGCATCCTCGTCGGCGAGGTTCGAGTACAGCAGCCCGTAGGTCGGACCCTGCGACCAGAGCACGAGCCCGACGCCCGCGGCGACCGCCGCGGCGAGACCGACGAGCAGCATCACCGGCTTGAAGCCGGCGCTGAGGTTGGGGACCATGTTGGCGGTCGCTGCCTGGGTGGACATTCAGAGCTCCGTGCCGTCAGACCGGCATGTTCATGATTTCCTGGTAGGCGGCGACCATGCGGTTGCGCACCTCGACGGCACCGCGGAACGCGATGCTCGACTTCTGCATGTCGATCATCACCTGCGGCAGATCGACGTTCGGGTCGCCGCGCTCGAAGGCGCGCTGCGAGGCGCTGGACTTCGCCTGCGCCTCGTTGACCTGCTCGATGCCGTTGCGCAGCACCGAGGCGAAGCTGACCTGGCCGCTGGCACCGGGCGCACCCGGCCCCGGGCCGATACCGCCGAGCCCGGCGGGTTTGATGCCCTGCGTCATGGGTCCGCCCACCTGCGCACGCAGCGCGCGGATCTGCGAGACGACGCGATCGATCTCCATCTGGCTCATGCGACAGGTACCTCGACGCCCGCCGCGCGCAGACGGGCGAGCTTGTAGCGGAGCGTGCGCGGGGAGATGCCGAGGCGCAGCGCGACCTCGTTGCGGCTGCGCGCACGCTGGCGCAGCGCGGAGAGCAGGATCTCGCGCTCGGCGAGTTCGCGCTGCCGGGCGAGCGCGCTGCGGCCATCGTCGATGGCCCCGACCTCATCTTCGGACGGGGCGACGTCCATGACCGCGACCGGCGCCATGACGGCGATCGGTGCGGACGCGGCGCGGCGCAGGCCAGGCGCATCGAGCAGGACATGATCGCGCCCGACCAACGGACCGTTGCAGAGGATCAGCGCGCGCTGCAGTGCGTTGCCGAGCTCGCGCGCGTTGCCGGGCCAATCGTGGGTGAGCAGGGCATCGACCGCGGCGGCGGACAACGCCGGCGTGGCGCGACCTGCGCCGTGCATCGCCAGCCACTGCGTCGCGATCGGCAGGATGTCCTCGCGCCGCTCGCGCAGCGGCGCGATCTCGAGCGGGAACACGGCGAGGCGGTAGTAGAGGTCCTCACGGAAACGACCGTCCCTCACCTCCTCGGCGAGACGGCGGTTGCTGGTGGCGAGCACGCGCACATCGAGCGGCACCGGGACACGGCCGCCGATACGGTCCACTTCCCGCTCCTGCAGCACGCGCAGCAGCTTCGACTGCAGACCGAGCGGCATCTCGCTGATCTCATCGAGCAGCAACGTGCCGCCCTGCGCCTGCTCGAACTTCCCCGCGTGGGCCGCATGGGCACCGGTGAAGGCGCCGCGCTCATAGCCGAACAGCACCCCCTCCAGCATCGACTCGGGGATGGCCGCGCAGTTCACGGCGACGAACGGCTTGGCGGCACGCGGCGACTGACGGTGGACGAACCGGGCCAGGACCTCCTTGCCCGTGCCCGACTCGCCGGTGATGAGCACCGTGCAGTCGGTCGCGGCGACCCGGCGCGCAAGCTCGATGAGGCGGCGGGACTTGGGGTCCACCGCCACGGGCTCGGGACCCGGGATCGCTGTCGCGTTGTCGGCCATCATTCCTCCGTTGCCGGCCGCCTTGGAAGCGGCTCAGACAGGAGGTAGCAAGAAGCGTGCCCGGCCGGAGAGCCGCCCGGAGCGTCAAGGAGCCGTCAGCCCTGCAGGCCCTCGGACTCGGCGAAGCCGTACTTGCGCAGCTTCTCCACCAGCGTGGTGCGGCGGAGGTTCAACAGCCGGGCGGCATGGGCGACCGTACCCCCAGACCGCTCCAGCGCCTCGGAGATCAGCCGGTGCTCGATGGCGTAGAGATGGGCCCGCAGGTCCATGCCGTCCGCCGGAAGGGCTTCCTCCGTCTCGGCCTCGGTCGCATCGACGGCCCTGACGACCACGCCGGGCTCGACCGGTGCGGCGACCGTACGGGCGACCTCCTCGAGTTCGGCAGCGGCCTCCTCCGCAAGGCGACGCGCCTCGAGGCGCTCAGCCAACGCCTCGGCGAGGCTGTTCTGGATGGCGACCCGCTCACGGATCGCCTCGTACTGCCGCTCGATGGGGCGCGCCGTCTCCACGAAGGCATCGTCGCCCAGATGGGCGCGGTACCGCGGAGGAAGGTCGCAGAGCTCGACGACCTGTTCGCCGTTGAGGATGCTGAGCCGCTCCATCAGGTTGCCGAGCTCGCGTACGTTGCCGGGCCAGCCATAACCGCGGAGCGCGGCTGCGGCCTGCGGGGACAGCTCCACCATCGGCCGTCCCGCACGCGCGTTGGCGAGCGCGAACTCGTGCACCAGCGTGTCGAGGTCGTCGATGCGCTCGCGCAGCGCCGGCATCTCGATGGGGAACACGTTCAAGCGGTAGAAAAGGTCGCCGCGGAACAGGCCGCGTGCGATGTGGTCCTCGAGGTCGCGGTGCGTCGCCGCGATGATGCGGACATCGCAGCGGATCGGCTGGTGGCTGCCCACGCGCTCGAAGACGCGCTCCTGGAGCACGCGCAGGAGTTTCACCTGCATCGGCAGGCTCATGTCGCCGATCTCGTCGAGGAACAGCGTGCCGCCCTCGGCGATCTCGAAACGGCCGCGCCGCGAGGCGTAGGCGCCGGTGAAGGCACCTTTCTCGTGGCCGAACAGTTCGCTCTCCAACAGCTCGGAGGGGATGGCACCGCAGTTGACCGCCACGAAAGCCCCGTTGCGGCGGGGACTCGAGTCGTGGATCGCGCGGGCCACGACTTCCTTGCCGGTGCCGGATTCGCCGAGGATCAGAACGCTCGAGTCGTGGCGGGAGACCTTGCGGATGAGCGTGACGATGTCGCGGATGGCGGACGAAGGACCGCTCGGAAAGCGCACGGCGCCGGCGCCCGCATCGTCACCGATGCCGGCTGCGCGAGGCACTGTGGCCTCTGCACGCGCAGACGTCCGCTTCACTGTCCCCTCTCCCCCTGAGGTTGAGGGTCGCATTTATAACGCTGAAGTTCCGTCAGACCGGACAGATATATCCGTTTCGGAATCAAAAAATGACTTTCGGCAGGGGTCGGACTCAAGGTCCGGAAGCGCCCCTCCGCCGACCGGCAAAAGGCTGCCGGCCTGGCTCGCGGGTCGGACGGAGCCCCCGCAGGCCGCGCATCATACGCCTCCGCCGCGCCGATCGGTCCACGCGGTTGTCCCCTAGGTGGACAAGCGCCCCGCGACGACCTGGTGCCCTACCCCCTCACACAGCGACGCGAGCGACGCCGGTCTCCGGCGCCAGTGCGGCCCAGGCCAGGCGGATCTCCTGCAGCACCGACGCGGCCCCCGAGATGTCCCGGGTGTCGTTGGCGAGCTGCCCGAGCAGCAGTTGCCGGATCACGAAATCGTAGAGGTCGTCGAGGTTGCGGGCCAACGGACCCTGCGTGAGGTCGAGGCTCGCACGCAGCTCACCGACCATGGCCATCGCGCGCTCGAGGTGGCGGTTACGCTCCTGGCGCTGGGCCCGTTCGTTGCACGCCCGTGCCAACGTGATGCGCGACAGCGCACCTTCGAGCAGCAACAACACCAGACGGTGAGGGTCCGCTGCAGCGACACTGCCGTGCGCGGCGACGGACTGGTAAGCGGAGACTTTTCCTTGCATGGCAGGTGACATGGCGGCCTCGCATCAGGGGCACTGCGCCCTCACCTTCTTTATCGGCCGCGTTCGTCGCCTCTTGAGGCCCGCCACGCAACCTCGTCGCACATCAGCGCAATTGGCCCGCGAGGAATTTTCCGGTCGATTGCATATCGCTCAACATGGCATCGAGCGCACCGAACTGTGCGCGGTAGCTCGCCTCCAGCGACTGCATACGCAGTTCCAGCGCGTCCCGCTGCTTCTGGAGGTCGCGCTTCTGCGATTGAAGCGAATCGGTGCGTGAGCCGACCTGTCCGCCGGCGGCGACCGCGCCCTCGAGGGTGTTGGCGAGCCGCTTGGCGATGCCATCCTCACCGGCCAGCAACTTCGCCACGCCGGCGGGGTCCGCCTGCAGCGCGACATTGAGCTTGCCCTCGTTGAGCGACAGTCTGCCGTCGGCGCCCATGGTCACGCCGATCGCGCTCAGGGTGGTCGGCGCACCGACCGGAGTCGCGACCGCGGCCGAGACGTCACGACGCAGCCGTGATTCGATATTGAGCAGCAGACCATCACCGATGAGCGGTCCGCCCTTGCGCGTCGCCGGATCGTAGGCCCGCAAGTTCGCCATGGACGACGCCGCGGTGTTGTAGTCGGAGACCAGCTTCGCGAGACGGTCCCTCACCACCGTGGGATCCGGACTCACCTTGACGGTGACCGACGTTCCCGGCTTGGCGGATACGAGATCGAGCGTCACGCCCTCGATGGCGCCGCTGACCGTGTTGCCGGCCGCGGAGACCGCGAAACCTTCGACCTTCACCTGCGCGTCGGTCGCCGGCGAAAGCACGGTCATCGGCGGGGTCTGACCCTGGCCTTGACCGGGGTCATATTCCAATTTTTTCAGGGCACCGTTCGGCGGTCTGACCTGCACCGTGATCGCCTGGGCACTGCCGGAAGACGCCGCGGTGAACACCATGCGCGCGCCGTCGTCGGCCTGGACGATGCTGGCCCGCACCCCCGTGTTGTCGGCTGCCGCGTTGATGGCGTCGCGCAGCTGCGCGAGCGTCATGCCGTCGGTCGCCTCGACCGTGAATCCCTTACCGTTCTGCGCGAAGGTCAGCGTGCCGGTGCCCACCAGCGATCCGCTGCCCTCCGCGTAGGGCTGGGAGACAAGTTTGTGGGTGGTCGCGAGCGACAGCACCTCCACCGAATAGGTACCGGCCGGCGCACTGGACACCGCCGAGGCCTTCAATATCGATGTGTCGGAGGATTCCGCCTTGCGCGCGAGCAGGTTCGATTCCGTGCGCAGGGCGCTCACCGAGGACTGCAGCGTCGAGAGCACGCCACGCATGACCCCGAGCGCCGACAACTTGGTGTCGATGCCGGATTGTGTACGGGTGATACGCTGCTCGGCGGGCGCGCGCTCCGCGGCCACCAGCTGGGTGACGATGGTGTTGACGTCGAGGCCGGAGCCGACCCCGGGGGCGCTCATGCCGGCCATCAGACCCGACCCTCGAACAGCACGCTACGCATCGCTTCCACCTGCGACTCGAGGCGTTGCGCGATGCGCAACGCCGTGGCATCCGGGATCTGTCGGATCAGTTCACCGGTGCTCTGGTCGCGCACCACGATGACCATCTTGTCGCTCGCCTCGTCGACGCGGAACTCGAGCTGACGGCCCGACTCACGGGCCATCTGCTGCAGGCGCTCGGCGATGCGAGCGCGCTCGTCCGCGGCCAGGTTGTCGGCCTCGACAGCCCGGCGGACGTT
>Ga0315903_10006332_pt1 | contig 15150 bp, 10 predicted proteins | sample LakEriMetagenome_7_FD_203524 | JGI IMG/M metagenome (GOLD analysis project Ga0315903, IMG submission 203524) | Freshwater fungal communities from buoy surface, Lake Erie, Ohio, United States - Buoy 2 MA119 | ecosystem: Environmental > Aquatic > Freshwater > Lake | place: USA: Lake Erie, Ohio...
AGCATGGACGTAGAGTTCTGCATGGAAGCCCTCGAAGAGGCCTTGAGTCATGGTCGTCCGGAGATCTTCAACACCGACCAAGGATCGCAGTTCACGAGCCAGGAGTTCACGGGTCGGCTGCTCAGAGAGTCGATCCAGATCAGTATGGACGGGAAAGGCCGCGCGATCGACAACGTGATGGTCGAGCGGTTGTGGCGATCGGTGAAGTACGAGGAGATCTACCTCAAGAGTTACTCCAGCGGAGCCGATCGCTATGCAGGATTGAAGGCATACTTCCACTACTACACCCACGACCGCCCCCACCAGGCCCTGGGCAACCGGACCCCCTGGGAAGCCTTCAAAACCACTCCGTGAAACTGACCCCGCAGACCATCTAAGCAAGGCCGCCCCGTGGTCCAAAAAACGGGGTCCACTTCAGGATGAGCAGTCGCAAAACCTCGTACCTAAACGCGAGGACAAATCCAACGTCAGAAATGTGGGGTCGATACCACTGGCTATGATGGCAGGCCGCAGGCAATCGACTGGAAACTCCCAAGATCGAACTTCACTTTCAGCAGGCAGATCCTGGCAGCTCAGCGGAGCCTTCGAGCCCCCAATAACGCGTTAAAAGAGTCAATGCCGGTTAAGAATGCCGCGGAGTCCAGATGCTCCCCCGAAGTCTAGACTCGCCGATCTCAGTAGTCGCGGCTCTATTTACCGGACGGAGGAGATGCTTTCGAGGTGCCGTCGATCTGACGCGATTTGTCTACAGGTTTCGGATGACTTACGGATAGACCGTCGTGTGGCCGGCTGACTGCCGAAGTGGAGCATAGCGTTAATGGATAAATTTCGCAGTCGTTCAACCACGGCTCGAGTCTGTCTGTAGGATACCGATGCGATGAGGAAAGCGGGTTTGGAGGCAGAGGTCGTTGAGCTGGTCCATCGGATCGAACAAATTAACGCGAGAAAACCCGCGACCATAGGATGGACTGCAGTCGGTCCAAACCCAGAGAAATCCGCCCGATCTTCTACATGATCGCCAACCGGCTACGGAACCATAAAGCCCCGGTAGTACACCAGCAGCCCGGTCACGGATGTCGCTGTCAGGTCCAGTGCCGAAAGCCAACCCAGAGACTTGTGCAGCCGACTGTGTGAACTGGGTCCCGGGGGTGTCGGCGTTCGACGATACGCCAGCCACGCAGTTGCTCCCCACACAAACACGGTCGAGATCGCGAACACCAGATGAACACGCAGCAGAGTCATGAAACTCGCAAGTTCCTCAGTCGAGAGCGGACGGGGACGCTTCGCTAGGATTCCGGCGATTCCCCCCTGCAGACGCATATCAATTTCAAACAGTGCGACCGCCAGAAACAGGACGGCGGTCAGCATCAATTGCAACCACCTATGGATTCGGTAGTTCTTCCAGAGCGCCACCGTGGCGATGTTGAACACCAGCATCGGGACCACCAGCACCAGAGCGCATGCCACAATGTCCAGCATCGGGGAAGTGGGGTAGCCCAAGAATCCGTCTGTCATTTTTTGCCAACTGCCTGCTACACAAGGGTCCGTCGGTCGCCAGCGCGACCGCGATTGCTTGGGGAGACTCTATCTCCCAGTCCTGCTCGGTTGCGCTCCACCTGACGGTCTGGAAGCCCCCCGCCAACGCCGGTATCATAGGATCCCTGGGGTGGGCTCCAAGTCTGCCCCTCTGCCGAGGCCGTTTCCACACGAACGACCTTCATCGCTTCTATCCCGTTCAAGGCCCCTCCGATGCCCAGTTTTTTCCGTCGCCTCCTGCTTCTGAACGCCGTCAGCCTGCTGGGCATCCTGCCCGTGGTTGTCCGTGCCGAAGACAAGCCGGCAAAGCCTGCCCGGATGCTAATGGTCACCACTTCGAAGACCTTCACTCACGAACCAGTAAACCGTCGCGGCAAAGAGCGCGCCCCCGCTGAAATCGCGATGACCGACATTGGCCAACAAACGGGCCTCTTCACGGTGGACTGTACCCAAGACCCGGTCGCAGACTTCACCAAAGAAAACCTTCAGAAGTACGACATCGTATTCTTCTACACACAGGGCCCCAGCCTCGATATTCCTGAAGAAAACCTCGACTTTTTTTTTAATACCTGGCTCAAGCAAAAGGGGCACGGCTTCGCCGCGACGCACTCCTCCACCGACACCTACGGTGGTTACAAGCCCTACTGGGACATGATTGGCGGCACATTTGACGGGCATCCGTGGAACGCTGGTGAAACAGTCACAATCACGGTTCACGATCAGGAGCATCCGTCAACCAAGGGGTGGGGCGAGGAGTTTCAGATTCGGGACGAAATCTATCAGTACAAGAACTGGCAGCCTGAAAAAGTGCGGGTGCTGATGAGCCTCAATATGGCGAAATGCAGCACTAAGCGTCCCTACCATGTGCCGGTCGCCTGGGTGAAGAACTACGGTGAGGGTCGGGTTTTCTACACCAACTTAGGGCACAACGCCGAAACCTGGGCCAACGAAAAATTCCGCGACTCGCTGATTGGTGGCCTCCGCTGGGTCATTCGGATGGAGGAGGGCGACGCCACCCCGAATCCCGAGTTGTCCAAGGCCTGGAACGAGAAATCGGCCAGCGAGGCCAAGTAGCCCCGCATGTCCAAATGCCACTCATCCCGCCGCGTTGCTGGCCCCCCAGTGCACGGCCGACTGCCTGAGTGAATCTTGCCACACTGCATCGCGGTGCTCTAATCACCTCGCCCTCCCTAGCACGGTCGTCCCCGACTTTATTACCTGCTCAGGCCGCAGACGCTACGTCAACGGTTGCCACGAGTGATCTTCCGCCCCCCACCTGGCCGTCCTCTACCGACTGGGGTGCCTCTGAACTTGATTTGTCGGTCTCTGGGGCGGTTGAATCGCTCGTCTGTTCGATTTGAAAGCAATGCGAATCAGGCGGATGATTTGGTTAGACGGTTGCTGAGCAGGGATGATCCCTGAACCAGCGGGGCTTGGATCCTTGCGAACCCGACATCGGGCAAAAACACGTGAACGACACTGCCGAACCTTTCCTGCTCGAAGGAGTCGAGATAATCGACACCTTCGCCGAAGCGTTTCCGATTACCGCCGCACGGGTGATCATCACTGCCGAATCGAGGCGCTGGGCCCGCACAGCGGCTACGGTTATGACAGGGAACGCGACTAGCGTGATCGCGTGCGACTGCGAGGCGGGAATCGAGCGGATGCTTGACCCGGCCGAGACCCCCGACGGGCGTCCGGGAATCAGCGTGCTGGTGTTCGCGTTCAGTCGCGATGCCCTTTCCAAGGCGCTGGTGCATCGCGTTGGGCAGTGCGTACTGACCTGCCCAACCACCGCCTGCTTCAATGGCCTGCCCGAATCGCCGAAAGATCGACAAATCGTGGTCGGCGGACAACTACGGTACTTTGGCGATTCGCACCAGTCGTCGAAGAAGTTCGACGCGCGGCGATTCTGGCGGATCCCGGTTATGGATGGTGAGTTCGTCGTAGAGGAGAAGTTTGGCACGGCGAAGGGAGTAGCTGGCGGTAATCTGCTGCTACTGGCGTCCGATCAGGCCTCGGCACTCGATGCCGCGCAACGAGCGGCCCGTGCGATCCGTCAGGTGCGCGACTGCATCTTGCCATTTCCGGGCGGAATAGTTCGGTCGGGTAGCAAGGTGGGGTCGAAGTACAAGAGCCTGAAGGCCAGCACCAACCACCTCTACTGTCCTACGCTGCGCGGTCAGGTGGCCAGTGAATTGCCAAGAGAGATTGGGGCAGTGTACGAACTGGTTATTGACGGCCTGTCGCCCGATGCAGTTCAGGCCGCAATGCAAGCCGGACTGCACGCGGCGTGTTCTGTCGCTGGCCTGCTGCGGGTGACTGCGGGGAACTACGGGGGCAAACTGGGCCCGTTTCATTTCGCCCTCCGTGACCTGCTGACGCTACCAAGTCCGGCCTCTTGACCCGACAGGAAACCCTCTATGTTCGCCGCGACTGCCGCACGCTCGCCTGCCGAGCGGGAATTCTCCGAGCGGTTTGCGTTGGGCAGAAGCATCCGGTGGTGTCTTTATGGGTCGCTCATCGCGCTGGCGGCGGCGCAGGCAACAGCACAACTGTTTCAGTCGGGCCCGCGGTACGTCCCCGGCCGCTGGCCTGAGGCCCGCCCCGCCGACGTCCCCTTTTTCAGTGCGAATGATCGTTCACGGTGGTGTGCCATCTGGTCGCTAACCGAACGCGGAACGCACCAGATCGACGAAATCATTAACCGCCCAGGCTGGGATACGATCGACAAAGTCAGGTTGGGCGACCACTTCTATTCCTCGAAACCGCCTTTTGTTGCGGTCATTGGGGCCACGGTTTATCGGGGAGTTAAGGCGGGACTGGGGTACAATCTCGATCGTACGCCCCATCAGGCCGCCCATGCCGTTCTATGGCTTCTGAATGTGGTCCCTTGGATTGCTGCTCTGGTGGTGCTGGCCCGGCTGATTGACCGTCATGGTCAATCCGACTTTTCGCGGCTGACGACGCTGATGGCCGCCAGCTTGGCCACGTTCGTGACTCCTTTTCTGCAAACACTCAACAACCACACCCCCGCGGTCTGCTGTCTGATCTTCTCTCTCGCGGCCGTGCTTTGGGCCCAGCGTTCTCCCGATCGCTGGCGTCCCTTCGCCCTCGCGGGATTCTGGGCGGCCACGTGTGCCTGCTTTGAACTCCCCGCAGCCGTCTGGGGCCTGACTTCCTGCCTACTCTGTCTGAGGGCGAATTTGAGATCGACGCTGCTTCTGTTCGTTCCTGCCGCCCTGCCGTCGCTCACGCTGTTTCTGATGACTAATTCCGAGGCAACCGGAAGCTGGCTGCCGGCGTACGCATCATTCGGGTCCGCCGAAAACAACCCCTATCACTACGTGGTCGGGGGCGTTCCGAGCTACTGGCTGAATCCCTCGGTAATCGACCGCGGTGAGTCTTCTGGATGGTGGTACCTGTTCCACTGTGTTTTGGGACACCACGGCATTTTCTCGCTAAGTCCGCTGTTTTTGGTGACTCTGGCGGGCTGGCTCTGGTGGCCCCGCACCGAGCCACCAGCGACCCGCCTGATTCAGAGACTGGGGCTGGGGCTGACTGTGTGGGTGCTGGGGTTCTATTTGAGGCAGACTTCGAGTTGGAACTACGGCGGAGTGAGTTGCTGCCTGCGTTGGGCCCTGTGGCTGGTCCCACTTTGGCTCATGGGGCTCTTGGCTCCGCTTGACCGTTGGGGAAGGGGGGCTGCCCTCCGCTGGTTGACTGCGGCGCTGTTGGGATTGTCGTTCTACAGTGCCTCAATTCCGCGCGACAACCCTTGGCAGTTACCGTGGTTACAAACTTCGTGGGAGCATTGGTTTCCTCGACCAACCGACGGATCCGCTCCGACATCCCATTCGAGTTGGATAGCCCGACTGCCACGTTGGCCAGAAGGTGCGAACAGCGTGGTGGCAGGCTACGCTGCAGAACTTCCGGATGGTGGGAGTGAAGAATTCACCTTGACATTTCCCCGCCCTGAGGGGGAGTGTCGCCCAAGGGTCCTGGTCACGGGGGCTGCTCCGGGATTGGCCGGACGATGGCTTGAAAGCGAAACGGCTCTGGTGGTTGATCTTTCGTCTCTGCCCGCCCCTCAGGAGTCGAAAGAAAGTGGGAACCATGGGGCCGCGATGGCTTCTGCGATGGGAAACGCTGGGGAGGCCCCGAAAGGCCCCACACCCGCCGGGCGGTTCTTGCTTGGGCTTCCCTGGGTGGCCCAGACGCCAAAGCCCCAGTATCGCTGGGGAAGCACCCGTTACCTGAAGACCCCCCTGTACGGTGACGCGGTTGCTTGCCGGCTCTTGTCGGCATCGGTGCTGCTGCCCGCCCAGGGAGGACGCGGACCAATGCGATCGCGGCGAGTGGTGTGGTGGGCCGACGAACTCCCTTGGGGGGCGGTGCAGATCGAAGACACCCTCACAGACGCAGTGGACAATACGATTCTGTCGCGACGCCGATACCAACTGGTCTCACACTCGCCCCCTCTTATCGCGCTTCCAAACCCGCCCGCTGACGGACCACCCAATCAATAAACTTGAGAAAGCTGTAGTAAGTAAACAGTTAAGTTAGGCGGTGTTATCGAGACAGGAACTGACACGCCTAGGCCGGCCCATCTGCTGCCAGCGGAATTCCCGCAGGGTTTGGCATAGCCCCACCCGGGACCATTATGGTAGAAGCTCGCATACGGAACGGCGGCAGTGCGCCCCGATTCTGCCTGTTCAGGGAGGAACATGCGATGTCTGAGGACAGACCCAACTGGCTGTTGCGATTGGGGGCCGTGCTGGTGACCGGAGCTGCCGGTTTTCTTGCCGCCAATCAGCACTGGATCGATGTCTCTCGGTGGCCTCTGGTCGGTCAGCTGGCAGCGCCAGCGAGCCCGAAAGCATTGATTACCCCAGAGCCGGGCCTGGTTCCTGATCCGGTCGATATTGAGATTCCCACCGAACTGGCGAACGCCCAGAGCGAGCCGGCCGATGACGAGGGGCCTGAGTCCAATGCTCAGCTGATGGAGGCTCTCGAAGTAGAGGGAGTGCAGTCAGCGGGGCATGAGGAATCAGCCGAGGCCCCACCCCCAAAAGCCCGTCGCTCTGGCTACCAGCGGCAGGCGAGCGTAGGAGATGCGGGAGACTCTCGAGTGGGCGGGCCACCGACCCGGGTCCCGATCTATCCTCGGGGACAAGCCCCCAAACTTGGGTCGTCCGAACAGGAGACCGACCCTGCGATGGAAGCCGCCCCCCCACGCCCCATCGCCAACCGCCGGCCCACCCGGGTCCAGCCCGTGCGGGCTCAGGACACCGGCGAGCCATCACCTCCGACTGCCACGCGGGCGGTGGGCTCAAGGCCGGCTGGGACCAAAGGCCCAGCCAACACTCGATCTGTCTCCCGGTCTGCCGAAGAAGAGGAACCGAAACCCCTCGACGAAATCGACGCGCTCATTGGGGACAAAGATTACGTGACCGCGCAACGGGACCTGTCGCAATGGTGGTTCCAAAGGCCCGAGAGCCGGCCGAAGATTCAGGCTCGTCTCAACAAACTCTCGCAGGCCCTGTACTTCGCCTCAACACCGAACTTTTATGAGCCATACGTGATCCAGCCAGGCGATCAGCTCAGTCAGGTGGGCCGGAAGTATCGGCTCTCATGGGAGTATCTCGCCAAGCTGAACAGGACGCAGCCGTCGCGGATCAGGGCGGGCCAGAGGCTGAAGGTGGTCCCGGGCCCGTTTGGAGTGGTCGCCTCGCTATCTCGATTCGAGCTGACGCTGCATCTTTCGGGGAGCTATGTGAAGCACTACCAGATTGGGATTGGCAAAGATGGTTCGAGTCCTGTGGGAACCTTTACCGTCAAGAACAAGCAGGTCGATCCTACCTATTTCGGCCCCGACGGAGTGGTGGCCAACGACGATCCCGAGAATCCGCTGGGGGAACGCTGGATCGATATTGGAGACAGTTTTGGTATCCACGGAACGAATGAGCCCGACTCGATTGGCAAGGCGGAGTCTCGGGGTTGCCTGAGACTCCGACACGACGACGTGATCGAGCTTTACGACTTTCTTGTGATTGGCTCGGAAGTTCGCATTGAGGAGTAGGTGACTGGCGAAATGCCAACGGTGGTAGTCGTGCGCTCCGCTGCCAGATGGGGGCTGGGAACCGAGACGGAGCCCGGTCCACAACGTGTTGGGAGTTCGCTACTCACCGCCAGTCACGCACAAGCCTCCCCACAGTGGAAAGGTCCACTCATGGTCGCTGACTGATCGTGGGGAGCTGCAGCACAAAGTCCACCAGATCCCATACCGTCCCGGGCTCGCTGTTCAGGGTCGCTCGAAACGACGGCATGGGCGTCCCGTTGATACCTCCCATAATTCGCTGATAAACATCCTCGGGCCGGTGGCCTCCTTTGAGCCGTCCCGACGTGAGGTCGGCGGCCCGCACCGGTTCGCCCCAGTAATCCCAGAGCCCCCCCCGCAGATTCTCCTCGGTTTCGCCGCGACCATCGGGACCGTGGCACTTGGCACAGCCGCGAGAAGTGAAGGCGACACGTCCACGGGCGATGGAATCGGCGGTCGGTTCTGGGTGTGGACTAGCGAGGGCGACAACCTGCTCGGGTGCTTCCTCCCAAGCCGACTGTAGGGTCTCCTCGATTTCTGCGAGCAGTCGGCCATCGAGCGTTTCTCCCGACTGGGCTGCTAGCACCAACTCGCGCTCCACCTCACCTCGGCGGGCCAGCCACAGCACATGACGGGCCAACCTGGCAATTGGCTGTGACCCGAGGGTGAGGAATGGCGGCATTGTTGTGCCATCTAGACCATGCCGGATCGTGCGTTCGAGATCGCTGATCAACGGTTTGGAACCGTAGAAGGTTGACTGAAATTTGAAGACACCCATCCGAAAGTCGCGCGGCGCAACAGCCAAATCGGGGGCGAGCGGACCATCCCCAGCCCCCCAAGTCCCGTGGCAGATCGCGCAGTGCTTTCCAAAGAGCTTGGCTCCCACATACAGTTCCTGAGGCGAGGCCTTTACGTCGGTTCCCGGCCATCGCCACAGTCCGGGAGAGCCTGCCGATTCCTCCATCAGCTTCGCTACGCGACTGCGGGTTGGCTCGGCCAGTTCAGCCGCCGAAGAAGTCAGCAACGTTTGCGCAAGGTCGCGTGGCGGCTCGGGAGGCGGGACACAGCCCATAATCGCTATGGCTACGCCAAGCCAGGCGATCGCTGGGCAATCCGCTGAGCGGCGAGACCAAGATGCGGTTGCGAATTGTGAATCTGCCATGAGGGACCGGCTCACTCGAAATGTCAGATCGATTCCCGCTGTCGCACCGCGACTGCAACCTGCAGCAGCAGAAACAGCACGATCCCCACGGCAGCGAGCTGGTACGGGACACGATGTCCATATTGCGTCGCCAGCCAGCCTCCGGCGAGTGTCCCCACCGCCATGCCGACCGCTAGGGTCGCCTCGTGCAGTCCCGCCGCAAGCGTCCGTTGCTTCACCGACGGACCGGCACTGCTGTAGAACAGGCCGCTAAAGTAATTGAATCCGACCAGCTGGCCTAGCAGCACAAGACCGAAACACAGTCCGACCTCGGAGTCTGCTTTAGCAATCACCAGCAGTCCGATCGCTCCCAAGCCACTTGATATCACCTGTGGTGCCAATCGGAACTGCCAGAACGTCAGGCGATACATGGCTAGATAGGTCACAATGGTGACGGCACGCCAGCACGCCATGAGAATACCCTGCGTTTTCGAACTGATCTGAATGGCGACGGCAAGATCGGCAATCAGATGCACGACCATCGCGGCACCAAACATTCCTCCGACGTTGGCCATCCAACTCAGACGCTGGAACAAGGCCACCGGACGATGGTCAACAACGGCCTCGACGGGGCCCAATGTCTCAGGGGGTTCCTTGGAGACCCGATCGACGACCACTATAGCCAGCAGCAGATTGACGATGCCAGCCGCAGCGGCGACAACGACAGCAACTGTCGACCCACGTGCGAACAGCCACCCGCCAGTCAGTTGGCCGGCCATGATCCCCAGATTCCAGGCGACACAAAACAGTACCAATCGGAGCGTGACGCCCGAGCTTGCCGACGAAGCAGGCTGAGATCCCCCCCGATTGAGCCAGCCCATCAGCGGGGGGTAAAGGCCGCCTAACCCGAGGCCGAGCAGCATGTAGCCCGCTGCTAGTTCCGACCCGCTTGTAAGCAGCACACCGCACAGAACGATTCCCGCCAGCAGAGAGCACACGCCAGCAAGAAAGATGATCCGTGAGTCGAGACGCCGGGAGAGCAGCCCCCCCACGAGACTGGCGGTTGCCGAGGCCAGCGAGAGTGTCGTCCCCAAAACTCCCATCCACCATGAGGGAGATTGGCTCTCCGCGAGGCGGCGGGTGACGGTGAAAATGATCACAAACGCGGCAAAGTCGGTGCAGGCACAGATGGCCAGCAGCCAGTAAGGGAAGGAACCGTAGGAACGGAGGCGCACGGATCAGCAACAGCGGCAAAGAGCGAGTTAGTAACCGACAGGAGTCGGAAGGGGCCTCCTCGGAGTGGCTATGATAGCACTTCGCCACCGGAACAGGACCCTTCCGGTTGCGGCAAGTTTGCTTGGTGCCTGATCGCGAATCCTTCGAAAGCTCGTTAGATGCAGCCAACGAAACAAGGGATCGCGGGGGAAGAGCATTGAAAACCCGACTGATCCTCGCTAACGTCTAACGTGCAGTGTTCCGACGCATTTTCGGAGAGAATGCACCCGTAGCTCAACTGGATAGAGCAATGGACTTCGGATCCATAGGTTGGGGGTTCGACTCCCTCCGGGTGTACTTTTCCGAATCGGGGCGAGAGACCGCGAGGGCCCGCGGCCGCTTCGCTCCTTCCTGGCACGTCTTCCGATTCGGAGCTTGATTCGTTGCGGCGGAATATGGGGATCTTTTGGTCGAGGCCGCGCGCCTAACCGGTTATCCGCTGCGGAGAGGACGCCGTGATGGTTGGGCATGCGGGTTTGCCAAGACGAGAGATTGGCTGACCGTAATTACCCTACGGCGGAACTGGCGCAATCCTGATCCATCCACAAATCAAGCACCGAGGCGGGGGGCACAAGCAAATCAACGATTCATGTCGTTGGCAAGCCCCGAACGCGAGCGACGCATGGGATTTGAGAACTCCGGACATTGCGAATGGGGGTCGGCACCTGGCTCAAAAAGTTGAGCACGGGCGCGAAGCGAACGGTGGGTCCAATGTTCCCTCACCGACAAGCGGAATGAATTGGAGAGCCTGCGGCGACTGGTCCGTCGGGCCGACATCTTGAACAATTGGCCCCGTCGATGGGACGGCACGCCGGAAAGAATCAGGGGCTGAAAGACAATCCATCGGCCGGACCTGCCGATGGACGTACCCGTGATTGAGCAGAGCCCCTGCCGTTTGGTCTGTCCTCTGAGAGAATTCTTCATGAAACGTACTCTGTTGCTGTCCGCCAGTGCCACTCTGGCCTTTCTGCTGGTGGGGGTGTTTGTGGTTTCCCCCGCGGCATCGCAGGCTCCTCAGCAGGGAGCCAAGCCCGCACCAGCGGTTCCTGGGCAGGTCAAGCCGGCGGTTCCCGGGCCCCCCCGTCCCGCAGTGCCGGCTATCCCCACCAAACCTGCGGTTCCTGCCAAGCCAGCGGCACCGGCCCAACCGGCTCAGGGGGCTCCCGCAGCTCAGGGTCAGCCTGCAGCTGGCCAAGCTGCCCCGGCAGCGACACCGGCTGTGGACCACACCGCAGACGATGCCGCCCTGCAGGCGAATATCGAGGAATTCGACAAGGCCTACAACGCGCGGGACGCCAAGGCGATCACCGCACTGTTCACCCCGGAAGCACAGATGATCGATGAGGATGGGGAAACCGCTTTCGGACGCGAGGAGATCGAAGCGGAATTCTCAGATCTATTCGAGAATCAGCCCGAGGGAGTACTGCTCACCGAAGTGGACGACTTGAAATACATCGGGACGTCGCTGGCGATTGAGAACGGCCGGACCACCCTGATTCCGTCACCGGGCGAACCCGCAATCATCAACCAATACATGGCGGTCCATGTCAAAACGCGCGAGGGGAAATGGTTGATGGCCCTCACTCGAGACATCCCGGTGGAGACGCTCGACCACACTGAAAACCTGTTGCCGCTGGCATTCCTAATTGGTGACTGGGTCGATGAAAGTCCAGACGCCGTGGTGCAGACTCATTACGAATGGTCGGATGGAGACAAGTTTTTGGTGGGAAAATTCTCCGCCAAGATCGCTGGACAAAATGCGTTCTCGGGAACCCAACGAATTGGCTGGGACCCGCTGGCCAAGAAGATTCGCAGTTGGGTCTTCGACTCGGATGGAGGTTTTCAGGAGGGGGTCTGGACTCAGGTGGGAGACCAATGGCTCATCAAGTACCAGGGCGTCAGCGGGTCGGGTGAAGTGACCGCCGGGACGAGCGTGCTGTCGATGGTCGACGCCGATCGATGGCGCTGGCAGTCTCGAGATCGGATTCTTGGGAATGAGGCGATTGCCGACAATCCTGAAGTGGAAGTGGTTCGTCGCCCCCCGCCCCCAGTCGACTCCGCCGAGGCTGCCGCCGAAGCGGCGGCAGCAGCTGAGGCAGCGGGCGCTGCGGAGGCGACCGACGCCACCCCTGATGCCGATCCAGCCAAGTAGACAACCGAACGGGACACACGTCGCCCCAAGAACTTTCGGTGCAGCCGCGGGTTGACCCCCTGGCTCCCGACTCGAACAATTTCGAATTCCCAGTTCCTAAGGAAGCCAACTGATGATGAACCGAATGCTGTGGAAGCGTGCCATGGCTTGGAGCGTGGCGTTATTGCTGACTGCCCAGCCCTGTTTCGCAGGGCGGGGGGGCGGTGGCATGCGTGGTGGTGGCGGCGGGATGGCTCGCCCAGCGGGGGGTGGCATGGCTCGTCCGGCAGGGGGAGGCATGTCTCGCCCGGCTGGCGGTGGCATGCCAATGTCCCGTCCCGCCCCGTCGAATATGGGGCGCCCCGCTGGTGGCGGAATACCGATGAACCGCCCCGCCGGCTCCGCGATGCAGCGGCCAGCGGGAGGGATGAATCCCGGAGCGATGAATCGTCCCTCAATGCCGACCACACGTCCGGCACCAGGAAGTATGCCTTCGATGAACCGTCCCAACATGGGAGGGGCCAATCGTCCGGGCGGTGGGATGCCGGGAGCCGGACAGGGAAACCGTCCCGGTATGGGAGGCGGCAATATCGGGGGGGCGAATCGGCCCACAAGCTTGCCCGGTAACCTTGGACAGCCCGGTGCGGGTGGACAGGGGAATCGCCCGGGGCTGAACGGGGGGAATCGTCCGACGCCCCTCCCCGGCAACATCAACCAGCCTGGCTTGGGCGGTCAAGTGAATCGCCCGGGCCTCGGGGGTCAGGGGAATCGCCCCGGTATCAACGGCGGGAATCGCCCCAGCACGCTGCCTGGAAATATCAACCAGCCCGGTTTGGGCGGTCAGGGAAATCGTCCCGGCCTCGGTCTCCAGGGGAACCGTCCAGGACTGGGCGGTCAGGGAACGCGCCCCGGCGTGAACGATTTGAGCAGTCGCCCCAATTTCGGGACTGGTAATCGACCGAATACGCTGCCGGGCGGCATCAGCAATCTGCCGAACGGCGGTAATCAGGGACTGAACCGCCCATCGACATTGCCCGGAATCAATTCCCGACCTGGATCCGGCAATTGGGGGAACAACGTCGGCAATAACAACTGGGGCAACAACAACTTTGGCAATGGTAGCCATTGGGGTAACTCCGGCCACTGGAACAGCAACCACTGGGGCAATAACAACTTCAATAACATCAACATCAACCAGAACAACTTCGGCTACGGTGGCTGGGGAGGTTCTAACTACTGGGGTGGTGGTGGTTGGGGCTACAACAACTGGGGCTGGAACAACCATCCCTGGGGGGCGTGGGCTGCGACAACCGCCGCGGTGGGCCTCACCAGTTGGGCATTGGGCTCGTCCTTCTACAACTGCGGGTATGCCAGCTACGCGAACCCGTACTACGTGCCGACTCAGTACGTAGCCTACGCCAGCCCGGCCATCGATTACTCAGCTCCGATTGCGACTCAAAGCTACGCGCAGCCTGCGTCGAACACGACCATCATCGTGAACAACGACCCCAATCAGTCTGCGACAGCCCCGGCTGCAACGACGACACCCGCCACCCAACCTGGTCAGACCAGCCCGGCCCCTGCTGCGGCTGTGACTGCTGAAGACGAGGCTGCCACCCTCTACAACTCGGCAGCCGACGCCTTCAAGGCTAGTGACTACAACACGGCCCTTAAGCAGGCCGAAACTGCCCTGTCGAAGATGCCCGGAAACACCACGCTGCATCAGTTCCGCGCCCTGTGCCTGTTTGCGATGGGCAAATACCCTGATGCGGCCGGTACCCTGTTTGCCACTCTCACAGTGGAGCCCGGCTGGGATTGGACAGCACTCAGCTCGTTCTACCCCTCGGTCGCGGTCTACACCGAGCAGTTGCGAAAACTGGAAGCCTACACCAAGGCCAATCCCAAGGCGGCTGATGGTCACTTTGTGCTGGGATACCACTACCTCTGTGCCGGGCATTCCGACGCAGCTCTCAAGCAGTATAAGGAAGTGGTCTCACTGCAGCCGCAAGATCAGCTTTCGACCCAGATGGTCCGCATGCTGTCTCCCCAGGATGCCCCAACTGCAACTCCAGCCGGCGGCGATCCGAAGACCGCTCCACAGCCCAATCCGGCCGATCCTGCGGCCAAGCCGGCGGTTCCCGCTGGAAAACCTCCCGCAACCGTTGTCGGGAACTGGAAAGCTCCCGGCACAGGAGGCGGTGAAATTGAGCTGGGAATGAAGGACGATGGCTCCTTCGAGTGGAAGTACAGTAACCAGGGTAAGACGAACGCTTTCGGTGGCAAGTACGAGATCAATCAGGACATGTTGGTTCTGGAGAACAGCCAGGGCCAAACGATGGTTGCTCGCGTGACCGACGCCGGTGAGAACAAGTTCAAGTTCGAGATGATGGGCGGGCCACCCAACGACCCGGGCCTGACGTTCTCGAAGTAACCTGCTCGAACCACACCGACTGATCAATGGGCTCACAAAACCCGTTGAGGAACCTCAAAGCAGCCGGCCGGAAGAAATTCCGGCCGGCTGCTTTTTCTTTTCGTTTCGAGATTATCCAGGGGGTGCAACAAAAATTGACCATCTGCTCCCCACTGTTGAGTGTCTGGATAGTTGCCTGCTGATCAGCCTGGGCGGCACCGTCAGCAGACAGCGGATGGTCGCCCGATTCTGACCGTGACGTATTTCAACATCACCCGTCGCCTCATCGTCGAAACGGCTCGGCTCCCTGCCCTGCCCTACCAAAAGGCGTCAGTGATGCTCTGCATCTCAACCGGACAGACCGGAAGATTTTTCCAGGACCGTCCCTCGTAAATAGACTGACCCTGCGCCAAGCTTGTAGGGAGTGCATGCTGGTCCTCGAACTTGGTGACTGATTTTGGCAAACAGTGAACGTCGAATCCGCAGCAGCCGATGGTGGGTTTTCAATCGGCATCAGCCATGGCAGAACGGCAAACTGCCAGTAACTCGATACCTTG
>Ga0315903_10006337_pt1 | contig 15136 bp, 23 predicted proteins | sample LakEriMetagenome_7_FD_203524 | JGI IMG/M metagenome (GOLD analysis project Ga0315903, IMG submission 203524) | Freshwater fungal communities from buoy surface, Lake Erie, Ohio, United States - Buoy 2 MA119 | ecosystem: Environmental > Aquatic > Freshwater > Lake | place: USA: Lake Erie, Ohio...
CAGCTGAAGTTCAACTTCTTTATCCCTTGCTTTGCATGCCACAACACCTCATGACGAGCAGCCTTCTCGATCTGCTTGTCTTGACCAACGTAGTACAGTATGAAGTTGTTTACAATATCTGCAAGTGTAACATACTGATAGTCACCATGATTCTCATCTGTTGGCGTCACACCACCGTTGGTGTAGTACTGATATGCTGAAATGTATGCCATTATAACTTCTCTTGTTTATCTTGTGTCTCGATGGAGTTCGCTGCTTGTGCTATCTCGTTCTCTCCTATTGAATAACCAGCTAACTGCAGTATCTTGTACACCAACTTTGTTTCATACGACAACGGAAGCTCGAAGTCCTGGTAGTCGTTTGCTCCTTGGTTAAACATTGGCTCTCCAGCAGATAGTATTTCCCATGTCCATTTAGGGGTAGATGGGACTCTGATATAGTTGATTGTAATTCCAGACGTAATCGTGTCTGGATATACCTTCAGACCGCTGTCAGTCTTAACATATACTGGGTACAGTGTAGATGGTGCTGTGTCTAACGACCTGTTAAGTGCAAGGATCTGATGATTGTGAACCCTTTCAACCTCAGTCGTTCCATTGTAAACAACACCATTCATATCGATCATATGAAGGTTTGTTGGTAGCGAAAAGTATGACGCACCATATACAGACGAGAATGAGTCTCTAAACTTATCTATATTGTCTATAAGTGCATTTACCCTATCGGAGTAACTATCTCCACCTAGTCTGTTATTCTGCTTCGTAATCTCATTGCCTAACGTATAGAAATCTTCCTCAAAGATCTCCATCTGAGCCTGTGCTGCAAATAAGTTGAACTCCTCTGGAGTAACATATCCGCGATTATCCTTGCTAAGGATTGCCATCACGGTTTTTCTCACGTTATCAATCATAGTGCAAAGATAATAAAAAAGGGCAGACGCATCTTGCGACTACCCTTCGTTTAGGACCTTTGTGCTAATTATGCAACATCAATGTCACTAACAGCCTGTGGAACAGTTACAGTGTAAGTAACTTCATACCAAGGTGTAGTGTATGCAGCAACGATTGCATTCTGAATAGCTGTACGCATGCTGAAAGCTACCTGAGCAGCATGAGTCAACGTTACAACTTTCCCTTCAGAATAAGTTATAAGCGTAGTTGTAGCTGTAGCTGAATCTGAACCAGCTTCAACCAAAATAACATTTTTAGCTGAAATCAATTGGTTGTCCTGTCCAGTAACTGGAATAGATAAAAATTTTTCCATTTTGTAAAAAATAAAAGAGGTTAATAATGATGCAAAGATAACAAAAAAAACCGACCCATTTCTAGGTCGGTATATAATTACTCTTCAGTAGAGAACTTTTCCCTTAGTAGTTCATAAAATTCCAATCCTACATCTGATTGAAGCCACTGTGATAGCGAATCTTGCGCAGTCATTCCGTGCTTAATCGTAAAGATCTTTGTTTTATTGGTCTTCAAATTATAATGAAGATCCTTCCCACCCTTAACAAATACATATCCGTCATCTATAGCCCTCTTAGCAATGGCATCAACCTCTGTATTTGGGTCTTCAATTGCGTCAAGTATATCCTCTGGGTAATCTCTAGCATACAACACCATATTGTGTCTGATTTCTGAAGAAGACATATTATCTACATCCAAGTTCATTAGCAATGATGCTAGTGTCTTCAATTTATCAAAATCAAGATTCTTTACAGCTGTCCATGCCTGGAACTCCATATCCATTTGCTCCATCTCTCTTCGAGATTCTTCTTCTGGATTGTACTCATAAAATCTACCACCATTATTAGACACATTGTCTGGGTGCATTGATAGAAATTCTTGCAGCTGAAAGTTAATCTTTGGTACAACAAGTTTACCATCTTGGAAGATTATAGGCTCAACAATTACATGCTCGTCTTGCTCGTCAACAAATTGTGACTTTTGATTTCTAGCGTATCTGATGGCTCTCTGTCTTTGAGACTCTTCATCAATAATTAGTAGTGGTCTTGTGTTAGTATGCTTGTTTGCAAGCGAATAAGTTAACGGAGTCTTACCGTTTGCCAATAGATACACACGATCTTTGGCTTCGATCTTTTGTTTTTTCATTACGATTTATATTTAGAATTTAGAATAAAGAGAGGAGACCGAAGTCCCCTCTCAGTGTTTACTTTTTATTAGTCTTCGAACAACATGAAGTTGTTAGCTCCAAGAACACAAAGTGCTCTTTCAGACAAGAAGTCAACTGTCATCTTATCTTCACGAGAGTTAGAAGCACCGCCAGCGCCACCTGTTACCCAAGACTTGTACTTACGATCTTCAGCTTCTGACTTACGGTAACGAACGTGTAGGAACGGACGTGTAGCGTTTTCACCAAGAACTTGGTCATAAACATTCATAGATCCTGCAGGGATCAAGATGCCGTTTATACCACCAGTAGTAATACCACCACGAAGAGTTGCATCGTTAAGGTATTTCCAATCAGTCTTGTAGAAGTCATAACCACGACGGAATCCTGTGAATCCTAGATTCAATGCCATTTCTTTGTCGTTCTCGAACATACCGTAAGAAGCACCACCTGCAAATGCAGCGTTAACTCCAGCAAGCATGTTGTCGATTTCAAATCCGAACTCACGATCGTTAAAGATTACGTTTTCAGCGATAGCTCCCTGCTTATCTAAACGACCAACAATAGAATCCCAATCAGACAATGTTGAAGGGACACCTCCAGACCATACGTTACCATTTGTTTCAACTGAAGCAAACAAACCTGTTGATCCAGCGTTACCACCACCAGTATTAGCAGATAGATAAGCTTCTGCAGCTGAAGATGCAGCAGCCTCTTGGTGCTCAACCATCATCATCTCTAGGTAGTCCTCAAAACGACGACGAGTTTCACCTTCAGACTTCAAGTACCATAGGTAGCTCTTCTTTCCTGCTTCAACAACTTCAACCCAACCAACTTGAGCCATATCAGAACCAGAAACTGTGTAAGCATCCTTGATGATAACTGGCTTGGCATCGAAGAACATTGGATCAGCCTCCAAAGATCCCTCAATACCATTAGTACCCTTTCTGAATTCAGAACCGTAAACGTATGCAGTTACTGTTCCTGTTGGGAACGGGTTTCCAGGTACAGCCTCATAATATGAGACATTGAATGAAGTAGCTGTTGGATCAGCACTGATGATAGCTTTCTTAGAAATTCCAAGTGATGGAGAGTGAAGTAATACAGTTTGGTTTCTACGGAATACCATCGCACCAGATGCAACTGTGAAGGTCTGAGTACCTGATGAGTAAGCAGATGGAGTCATTCCTTCATACTTAGTGTGTAGACGACCTTCTTCTGTCCACTTGATAAGGTCAGAAGAGAAAGGAAGTTCAGCGCTAACTCCACGAAGGAATGAAGCAACAGAACGATTTCCGTAACGTGCGAATTCTTGCTCGTATACGTCTGGCATATACTGATTCAAGAAGTTAAAGTTTGTAATGTAATTACCAGGCAATGTTGCCTTTACTGAGCTAGGGGTGATGTTTACCCCTGGCGATACTGCTAATGTTCCAGCCATTTTTTTTAGTTTTTAACGTTTTCTATATTTCATACCTGTCGGACCATTGCTGTCAAGAACTCTGACCTGTATTCCATCGTTACTAACTGCTGGAGGAGTTCCTCGGAAGTCTATATTTTTACCCTCCTTCTCCATCCTTTCGATAGCATCAGCTACACCCTTCTCGTAGAAGAACTTCGCTGCCTGATCTGGATTACTTGCCATTGCGATACTCTTGTGAAATTCTGAACCGTCTCCACTTAGGAATCCGTTTTCATCCAAAAACTTCGAGATGAAGTTCTGAATGTTTGACGACTTCTTTAGTGTTTCTGCCTCTGCTGGTTTGAACTTAATGCTTGATTCTCCCAGATTAAAATCGAAACCTTCGAATTTATCTGATAGGAGTGCATTCGTCTTTTCAGCAAACACACGAGAACGTTCAGCTGCCTCACCTTGAGTTTTTTCTTCAGCTGCTGCCCTAGTCTTGAAAGACTTGTAAGCTTCTCTCTCTTCCTCTGGAACGAATGTATCTCTTGACTCAAGAGGTACATTGAATTGCTCCTTAAGACCTTCGAAGTGCTTTCTTGCCTTTTTGACTTCGCGTTTAAATGCCAACTTGCGCTCCTCAATTTCGTCATCTGTATGCATATCTTCGTCGTATGAGAATTTCTTCATCATAGCCTTGATATCATCATTGTCAAAATCTTCAACGGTGCGATAATAGTCAGCAAGTAACTGGTTCGGATCCTCCTTCTCAAGGTCTCTATTGAGCTTGATAAAGTCGTCTAATCCTCGTCCAGTTTTTTTTCTGTATTCAAGGAATGCCTTTACATCTTCAAATGGAATCTCTTGCTCTCTCTCAACCACTTCTGGCTCTTTGAATAGATCATCAATAGATGTTACATCCTTGTTTTTTGTTTTCTTAATAAATGAAAGAACGTCATCTTCAGTAAGATCTGGTCTTTCAACCACCTCTGATACTGGTTTATCTTCTGTTTCGTCAGCTACTTGCTGCTTCTCTTCCTCTTCTTGCAGGAATCTCTTTTCCTGTTCTACCTTACTCTCCTGACGTTCGTCTAGCGGACGTACAATGATTTCTGGTTGTTGTTCTTCTTGCTCCTCAGCCATTGTATTTATATTTAAATTGTTACAAAATTAACGAAAAAAGTAATGCACGTTTTTAAGACCCTTTTACCCAGTTCTTATTCTTTGGTTGCGCAGTCTTCGATGGAGACCACTTCACCTTATCGGCCCAATAAGCCGCTGACAACTTTCCCTTTGAAATATTCTTTGCATGACGAGACTTGAACGCTTCTCTCTGACCTGCGGTCTGGTTTGTCTTTACGCCCTGCTGTCCAAAACGGATCGTCTTAATAATGTCACCAACCTTCGCCACAACTATGTGAGACTTTGTTGGGTGACTTGGAGTTCTCTTCGGTTTATTGAACCCAAGTACACCAGCTCGATCTAGCCTTGAATCCTTCATTTTTTCTTAATAGTTGTTTTAGCAGCCTTCTTAAATGCGCCTTCTGTAGGGGCTCCCTTGGTGCCAGGCTTACGCATTGACTCACCAGACCCTTGCTCGATGCGCTTTCTTTTGGCGTGAATGTTCGCGTACAATCCTTTTTTCATATTACTTACCCTTATGGTATGGATTCTTCTTATGCCACTCTCTAGTGGCCTTAATTCCTTCTGACACAGTCTTAACCTCAGCCTTCTTAGTCAGATTAATCTTATCGTACTTGCCATTCGCAATGTTAGTATGCTCTACAACAATATCACCACTCTTGTTCTTTTTTACAGAGTGTTTTACTCCTTGTATTGATACGTTCTTCATTACAATTTCTTTCGCTTGTCCTTAACTCTCCGCGTAATAGGAATGCTCAATGATAGATTTACATCAGTCTCTGGGCTATATCCAGTACCCCTACTTTGGCTAACATCAAAAGAAACTGGTCCTTTCGTTATCGAAACGCCATAGTTTACGTCATATCCAGACTTGTCTGCTGTTCCAGATGCATACGGGTTAACTCTTGTCTTATTCTTTCTCATCTCTCTTTTTTTTTTTATCTAGGCATAAATGAATTCAAATCAAAACCAGATAGATCATCTTCAGAGCTTTCAAAATTAATCGCTGGAAGATCTTTCTTTCTTTGTTCTATAAGCTTAGACTGAACGGTACCTTGTTTCTTTACACGCTCATCCTTAGCCTTTTCTTTTTCCATATCCTTTTTCATCTGCTCCTGGGTATCAATACCCTTTAGCTGCATGTTTATTTCAAGCTCCTTCTCCATTAACATAAGCTTCAGTTGAGCTTCTCTTTCAAGAATAGCCAACTGTCCTTGAGCCTTTGCTTGTTCAACGGAAATCTTTGCCTGAGCTTCAACCTGTGCTGTCTGCATCTTCTGTTCAGCAGCAGCTTGTTGTGATTGCATGTTAATCTGCATCTGGATATCTGACTGCTCGTCCTCTCTCTTTTGAGCTGCCTTAAGTCTTGTTCTCTTCTTAACTTTCAACATTTGGTTAGCCATCTTGATACTCTTTATCATTCTGATATCGATGGCATCTTCAAGTCCAATCTCGTTGCGCCCTAGTGCTATCTGAATGTTATTCTCAAGGTTTTGCTTTTCTTCCTCTTCTGGCTCAAGTTCAATAAAGATACCAAGTGAAGACAGCGGAAGATCCTTCATATCATCAAGTATCGCCATATTGTATTTACCAATCTGCATGGCAAACTCATCAGCAAAAGGAGCATACTTGAGTATATCAGATATTCGAAGAGATATACCTTGTGCAAGTCTCTTTGTAATATTTATGCTGGAGTCTAGTATATGGCGAGTTGCCACGTTACTAGCTGCTGCAGCCATCTTTTGTAGTCCAACCAATCCTCTGCTATCTGGTTGAGATCCGTCACGAGCTTCGTTTAGCCCAGTAACATCACGTATCATAGATAGGTGCTGGTTGTATAGTGTAATTAGTGACTGTATCTTATCGAAACCGCTTCGTGACCCCAGTTCTTGGATTGGAATACGAGCATTGTTGAAATCTCCTTCCTGTGTGTTGCTTCGTCCGATAACAGAACCAGTCTGGAAGAATAGATCCAACGCCTCACGAGGGCCATATGTTGAACCCTGTCCAAGATCGATTTCAGCAAGACCGTCAGCATCTAGGTATATACCATCTGGGTTAACCCTCTGTGCTACCTGCTGAATCTTTAGGTGAGTGAACTGAATCTGATTCAAGTGAGGAATCATTCTACGTACAGTAGAATCTATCTCACCCTTATACATTCGTGGAGCGTGTACAATATAGTTAGGTAGAGCACGATCCATCTTAGCCTTTGGCTTAACAAGGTTTTTCTGTAAGTCCCACTTAATTAGATAATTAGACCCTAATACCAATACTCCTTCATACCAAACCTCCTTAATAACGTCCTTTCTTTCGAAGTTCATATCCCCCTCTCCATCTGGAACAAAGGTTTCGTCTCTCTCTATAACTCTCTCCCCTCCGTTGCTTAAGTACTTCTTCTTATATACAAAACGTTTGTCAGTCTTATAGCTAAAGAATAGAAGTGATACGGTCTCGTTCATGAAAGGACTGTCAAGGTACTGACCTGTTTCTGGGTATTCTCCATACCATGACGCACCCCATAGCTTGATCTTATCTAGCTCATCGTCTGTTATGTCTGGATTGATCTTTCTGATTTCCGTGTAGTGTACATTTTCAACATGAGCGAAATAGAAGCAGTCCGAATGGTCTGACTTCTCTGTGTACGAATGAATAAGGTTAGCTGGGTCAACATATCTCAACTGTATACCTACACCTGGGAAGAATTCATGTACTGCCGCTGCCTTACCTAATACAACAAGGTCGTAGTGTATTGCTGGGCGTATTGAATCATTATAATCGTTTAGCTCAAATATTGTATTTATTGCTATCTCAGAAGCGATCTCTACCCCAGCCTTATAGTTAAGGTTCATGTATAGACCTAGCTCCTCATCATTTTCTGGTATCTCCTCTGGATTGACATTGTACGCATCAACACCAAACTGTTCCTTTGTAAGCTTCAAGAAGTCCTTCGCATACATATCAGCCTCAACCATCTGCTGGAATAGATTCTTCTTCTCTGCAGATGTAACGTCCTCAGCCTGCGCCTTTATAGAGTACATCTTGTCAGACATACCGTTAACAACGATGTCAACAAACTTATTTGCAATAGGAACAATCCTCCAGTCAAGGTTTAAGTGAGACATGTCTCCATTAACCTTCATTAGGTCTTGGTACATACCAATAGGCTGCTCACCACGAGCATATCTTCTTAGCGTGTGGAAGTCAGCATATCTGTCGAAGTAACGGCATCCAGAACCAGTGCGTGAAAACCACTCTCCCTCTATAGCCTTACCTACCCTTAGCCCGTAATCTTTAGATCTTTTTTCCGACTCCGTAGCTGTATGGCTTGGAAACGGTAGTGCCTTTACAATGATTTCTGGTTTATCCATTATTTCTTAATTCGGCTCATTGGCCCACTATTATCGTACCTTGCAAAATTAATGATAATTTTTGACTTTTCTTTCGGTTGCTCGTAAAGTGGACCTTGAGTTGCCATTATTGCAAGACCAGAGCTTATGGAGGCATCATGCTTTGTTCTGTTGTTGATATCAAACTTAGCCCAGTCCTCTAGTGTACGCGTAAAATACATAGAACCCATCTCCTCTGGGTCTCTGTATGTACCCTCAAGATCGTACCCAACATACTTCTCAACATATGTTCCTATTCCAGAAGCGTGGGATTGTTTAATATCCTCAGACGTGTTTGGAATACCTCCAAGTTCAATCTCTGTCTTTGAAAGCTTTGACGTATGCTTATCTGGTCTATTCATAGAATACCCTCTATAGCCCCTGTTCTTTAAGTGGTACAGGAGTCTCTGCTTATTGTTCTCGACAAGTACTGGCATTCCATAGAATACACACGCCATAAGCACATCCTCAAAAAATATCTCTGCTGTCTGTGTACGTGTAACGTACTCAAGAAAGAACTGGTTTGTAGGGGCATCTGGATTCATATGAAACTTTGTCTTTCCGTGAAGTGCGCCATTCGATCCGCCACCTCCTACAACTCCAGATATATCATATGGGTCACATCCAAACGCGCCAATATGTGAATTTCCAGGCATAAACTTTCCATTCCTTGTCACTTCCTTCTTATTCCTCATGGCTGAAGGCGGTATCCAAGACACTATAAATCGACCGTCCCTATCTGGGGTCCATATAACCTCAGAGTCCAACTTTCCATCCTTCCAATGGAAGTTACCCTTAGTTAGGAACTGTTCCTTTATTAGAGAGTCGTTATAATCGATCTGCTGATATATCTTCGTAAGGTTGAATAGAGACTGATTAGATTCATCTCTAAATGCGTGAGATTCTGTTCTAGGGAACTGTCTGTATAATTCGTTCAGTGCGTTACTGTCGTTCTTTAGTGCAGCAACCTCATTCTCCCAGTACGTTATTACTCCATTGTGTATCAACTCTCCATCGATACCTACAACTGGAGTCTTCGGATTTTCAAATATTGGGAATCCGTACTCGTCGATATACCCCTCATAGTTCCACTCCATAGGGATAAACAGCGAGTAAAGACCTGACTTAGTTTGACCGTTAGCATTTCTCTTTGACGGATCAGAGTCATAGTACATCTGCTTGTACTCATTACCACCCTTTGATAGTGCGTTCGATGTTGATCCCATCATACACTTACCAGTTATCTTACTACCCAAACGAAGACATGTCTTACGAACCCTCCATCCGTTTAGAATGTTATTAGGTCTTTCTAACTTAGCAGCTTCATCCTCCACAAGTCGTAATAGCTTCTCACCATCGTATGAGTTGTCGGATGTATTCTTCCAGTCGATAGTGGTATCAAGACCTTCGATATCATCACCGTGGTCCTCATACATATTCTTCTTTGTAATCTTCTTAGATGGTACACGAAACGCTAGTTCGGTCTTTGGATTATCCATACCATCCTGGATAGGTTTGAAGAAGAACGGGTAGTTCCTAACGATAGGAACAACCTTGTCGGTAAACATCTTCTTGGCATCTGGACCAGTCTTCGAACATATCCCAAGTCTAGCATCTTTTGATATGGTTCCCGTGTTGGCAACCTCTGCAGATGACATGAATGAGAATCCAGATCGGCGGTTCTTTAGGTAGCACATTCCAAAACAGCGTATGTCCGCAACACACGCCTCCCAGAATATCCAGAAGATGCGGTTAGACTCTCGAAAGTCTGGAAGACCAACATCGATCTTGGACCACTGAAGGTACATGTAGTGGGTACCAGTTATGTATGACGGCTGTCCGTTATTCATGAACCAGTACCCATTGTCACGCCTGTCAAACTGATCTTCTATGTAGTCAACCCATTTCGCCTTAAAAGCATTGTCGTACTTATTCCACTGAAAGACATCCTTTATCCGTGCAAGCTCTTTCGGGTACTCCTCTGCCACCCACCTGTTGGCACCTTTCTGTATATCTTTTGGAGTCTTCGGAAGTGCAATCTTTATATGGTTGATTTCGTAGATGTCACCTATCTCTCCAGTCTTTGATATGACAACCATATCCGTCTCTGGATCATACCCGTACTTCCACTCCTTACGCCCATTACGTGACGTAAGTAGCTGCTTAGATACGTGATCATTGCATATTCGATATAGTGCGTACTTATCGTCTACCATTCTGCTTTTTCGATCTTCCCTCTGCAAAACCAGAAGCCCCTAGAGTTACCTCGGTAACTGGGCCTTCTTCAATCTTTGTACGTTCATCCTCTATGCCCTGCAGTATAGACAATGCATCCTCGAATGCAAGCCTCTTAGCAGCTGCAGCATTCTTCATCTTATCAGCAGCAAGGTCTCCATCCAAAGAGCCAATAGGAGACTCCAAGATGTTTATGAGCTCGTCAACCCCCTTCTCTGCAGCCTTCAGTAGGCGTTCTCTCTTCTTTCTTAGATCTTCAGACATATGTCACTTGTTCTCATTCTGTACATCTTCCTGCCGTCTATATCAAACTCGTACTCCATGTCTCGTCCAAAATAGACCTTATCTCCACTACTGAATTCACTTCCAATTGGTGCGTATTCAACTGTTCCAAAGTTACTTTCATATATTCCAGTCCTAGAAACAGTCTTGTCATCTATCTTGTCAATAGGAGATACAAAACAGTACGGATACTCCGTTACCCAAACTCCGTCCTCTCCATGTTTAAACATGTATATCTGAGTCTGATCTAGTAGATATATGTTATCCTTAAAGTAGTTCCATGAGTTCACCTTGTTACCCTTCATGTCGTAGTACACTCGAAACACGTTATGGTGTACAATAGCTATGTCACCCGTTATCATATCTCCTTTATACCAGTCTGGAGTTGATTGAATAACAGCATGTCTGTTAACATATAGGTGGTCCTCTATACCAGATGACATGACGACATCAACACCAGATATTTCTTTGGTGGAGTTGTATGAGCTGTCATTGTATGGTCTTACTACAAAGTAGTTAGGTGATCTCATTCGATATCGATATCGTATTCTATTGTTACTGGAATTGATTTATTCAGAGACTTCCAAAGGTGTACCTCGTCCTTAGACGAGATATAAATATTGATATTTCCAGTCATAACGTCAAGGATTATATTCGATATTTGAGCCTCACCCTTTATGACTGTCTGACCAACCTGGAAATGCATCGCATTCTTATAGTCTGGTCCAATAGACACCTTCCGTATTATTGCCGAAATCATGATGCAATTTCTCCAGTTCCAAAATTAATCTTGACTCCTTCTCCGTACTTCTTAACGATCATCTCGTTAACGTCATCGACATGCTTTTTAGCAAGTGCCATTTCAGATATTGTACCCTTCTTTTCTTCTTGAAGTTTCAATTCAGCCATCGTTATATCTGCAAGGTGCAGTTTTAGATCAAACATTCGATGGCGAGCAGAGTTAATTTCCTCTAGCTCTTCTTTTGATAGTTTCTTTTTCATTTTATTTGTTTTTGAATAGTACAAATATAAACAAAAAAACCCAAGCACTTAGGAATACTTGGGTTTATAAACTAATTGTATAATGTTACTCTCCGAATGTTCTTACCCTGTACCTTAGAATTATACGAAAAGTACCGTTTCCACTAGTTGGATTAGCATCACTTGTAAGTGTTATAGCTGTGTTCATTTTATGGAAACCATAATTAGTTCCAACTGCTGCTGTATTTTCAGTCTGAGATATCATTGTCTGTGGAAAATAGCAATCCTTACTACCTTGATTCAAATATAGCGAACCTCCTCCAGACACAGTATACGCCACTGTATTATAGTCGTACTCTGCTCTTGCTTCGTACTCATGATACTTGCCAGCACCAGGAGCAGCGAGTATTGTCTTAGGTGTGGTATTTATCGCTAGTAACTCAGCAGATGACACGTTTACTATAACTGTATTCCACGATGAATCGCCATTTATTGATTCAGATAATGCATCAACAGTAATATTCTTAGTTTCACCAGTACTTGTATTGGAGGCCAATAATCTATCTCCTCCATTTACAGTACCAACGCTATAATCATCTATCTTTCCCATTCTGCAAATTTACGAATTATTTACCTTGACCCTTATACATCTTCTTGTATAACTTGGATGCCTTAAGCATTGACACCTTAGTCTTCCCATGTACCCCTGGACGTGCTACCTTTTTCTTGGCAAGCATCTTAGGAACTTCGATCTTCATTTTCTTACTCATATATTTTCCCATTTTAGAGCAGCAGCTAACAATGCATTAACTACTTTATCCTTAAATTCTGTTGTCATCATTCTTTTGGTCTCTGCCTCATTCGTGTGGAAACCAAGTTCGCAAAGTATCGCTGGACATCTTGTCTCTCTAAGAACATAGAAGTTTTCCTCCCAGTCCTCATCTCCGTCGGTCATGTTTGTCCTCCACTTGATAGACTGAAGGAACTTAGACTGAAGCTCATCGATAACTATTGATGCAAATATATCTGACTTAGTTTGTCCCTTTGAAGTCCATACTGAAATACCGCTCGCCGAATGCCACCTTACACCATCCCCTGCCGCATCAGAGTGTATTGATATGTAGATACACTTTCGATCCTTTGCTAGTGAGTTCGCTTTCCGAACCCTCTCGCCAAGAGATATATCAAGGTCCGAATTAACAATATCGACACAATCAAGCCCATTTGCCCTAAATTTAGACATTATACGTTCAACATTATCTCTGTTGTTAACGCCCTCAAAAAGAACCCTTCCGTCTGGAAATTTTGGAGAACGCTTACCAGCTGTCTGGTATTTTCCGTTTACCAACCCACCATGACCTGGGTCAAATATGTATAGATACTTACTTGCCATCCTCAACCTCTCTCTTAATGTCCTTAACCTTTGTTATCAGTGAGTACAACTTCTTAAGAAATGAATACCCCTTTATCTCTTGCCAGTTCTCATCGATCGATTGAACCTCGTTTGCTATAAATATTATTGCTATGATCTTTGTTGAAACGAATGGAATTGATGCGTAGTTTGCAGTGAATTCATTAAGTAGAAAGTAATCCAAAAAGTACGTAAGCAATATAACTGCGGTATATGCTCCAACCTTTGGAACGTAACCTTTTCTGAAGCCCCTAGAGGTGGGAACTATTCCATTCTTCCTCGCCTTTTTTATTCCGTAGTAGGTATCTACAAGAGATACCATTGCCACACCGAGTACCAGCCACATGGCTGGAGTGAAGAAGAAAAATATTCCCTTAATTACTGATATACAGCCCTCTATAAAAGTAGTTTTCATTATGCAAAGTTAGCCAAAAAATTGCTTAGTTGCCCTATATACCAAGTAGCTGATTGCTAGTCCAATAGCTATTCCTATATAAAGTAAGTCATTTCTTTTTTCAGTAACCTTTATCGTCTTGTACTTATACCTTATCTGAGTGCGAGCTGTTTTTGCATCCTGCTTTAACTGCTTTCTGTCAGTACGACCTTCCTGCCTTAGCCTTACACGTTCTGTACGATTGTTCTTAGGAGGATCGACAGTGGTGACATCAGTGACAATCTTCGTTTTTACCTTGTAGTCTAGCGATATCTTTCCAAGACCAATCGCTTTGATCCAAATAAGGTCATTGTTTATCTCTACACTGTCCTCACCAACTGTTGCCCCCTCTATTATTTTTTCTACAATAGTTGTGTCGTTCTTTACTATACTTGGATCCTTTTTAATAGCCTTGTTGTAGTGATACGAAGCACTGCACGAAGACAATATTAGTAATAGTAGAATTTTTTTCATTTTATAATAAGTTTATTTCAATAGGTTTGTATGTGATCTCTTCACATTCTTTTACCCACTATAAATCCAAATCCTGCCATTTACACCAAGTATTTAGGAAGTTCAACTTCGTTAACCCAGTCTACAATGTCTGAGTCCTCCCAAGAGTCTACATAGGTGAAGCCATCGAATTGAACTCCAAACTCTGCTGTGTCGGTTGTTAATAGTACAGAAGCCGAACAAGTCTTTTGTCCGATGTTGTCAATTACGTTTACCACTTCTACAGAAGGGTCTGTTATCGTTACGTTGAATTGTGGGAATTTGTATGTCTCCATTTTATGTTAAAGTTGTGCCTGTTACTGTGAATGTTCGAACCCCAAAGAATCGGCAGTTAACGGATGCTGTTTTTAACTGAATAGGGTCAAGGTTATAAGTCATATATCTATAAGCATAAGATGCAGGCGCTACTGCTGCTGATGTTGAGCACCAATAAGTATATGATGTGGTAAAATTAAACGGAGCATAGTTTATTGGATAAATCTGTGCATCGTTTACAATGTTATTAAATTCGTTTCTGTTAGGTAGTCTCCATTCGCCTGTAAAAGAACCCACAGACAAAGCCGATGCACCGTCTATAGCTTGATTCCAATTAACGTCAGAAGCATTTAAATTAGTATAATAACCGAGAACCGTTGAGCCGTCATAAGTACTCCAATCAATCACGATGTTATTAGTGTAGGTCTGACCGCCTAATTCATCCGTAAATCTGTTGGTATTTCCGAAAGGATTGTTTCCTGACAGCATCGTGAATGAAGTATCTCTACCTGCCTCGATATCACCGTCATCTCCCGTTCTATAGGAAACGGTTTGACCAGTTTTTAAAAGTTCAGCCCCTATTGGAGCTGCTCCGCTACCGCCACTACCTACATTCCTTCCGTAAGTAAACATTGTTACTTTAATACAACGTTAACACTACCGCTTACTAAATCTACATTTACAAAAGGCTTGTTTGGGTCTATCGGTGTGAATATAGCCCCTGCCTTTACTGGAGTTACTGTATCTTGTATATAGTCAGCCTTATCATTACCAGCCTCGTCATCAAGCGCGTTAAAAATAGTGTCCTCTAATACCACGACCATAAGGACGTCAGCTGTAAACGCTGTTGTCGTATTTAATACCTTTGAGCCAGCTCTTCCTGACATTACTTCTAGTGGTGATGCACTCATCTTATCAACATTTTTTAGAACCTCCTCGGCCCCTGTTTAACTTCCTGTGTT
>Ga0315903_10006344_pt1 | contig 15128 bp, 13 predicted proteins | sample LakEriMetagenome_7_FD_203524 | JGI IMG/M metagenome (GOLD analysis project Ga0315903, IMG submission 203524) | Freshwater fungal communities from buoy surface, Lake Erie, Ohio, United States - Buoy 2 MA119 | ecosystem: Environmental > Aquatic > Freshwater > Lake | place: USA: Lake Erie, Ohio...
GCTAAGCCCCGCCGCGCACCACTGAAATTCCCCTCCCCCATTCTCTTTCTCTGCCGCGCTCTCTCCGGTTCCCATGGCCCAATACAAGCAAGTGATGCTGCTGCGGTTCCCTCCCACCTCCGATCGGGAGGATCTGGCAACCGTATTCGAGTCGTATGATGACCTTCCCTCGCAGGTCTATGGCGTGGTCCAGGTCTCCGCCGGGCCCTACACCAGTCCCGAGGGGCTCAACAAGGGCTACACCCACGCGATTGTCATCACCTTTGCCGATGAGTCCACCCGGGACGCCTTCCTGACCCACCCGCTCCACGAGCAACTGCGTCAGCGGCTGACTCCCCTGCTGTCGGGTGGCCTCGCCGACCTGTTGGTGTTCGACTTCAAAGATTGCAACCGGTTTCTGTATTGATTCGCCGCCCTGACCGACCCTGCGGGACCCTCCGCGCGCGGAAGTCCCCGGAGGGCCGCCCCCCAGGCGAACAACCAGCAATGCTCGAACAACGTGTCTGAGGATCAGCCACGCGAGTTTTGGAAATCGTCACCCCCCTGGGTCAGGTTCGTTTCTCGGATTCTCGGCGCTGCCGCCCGGCTGTTTCCAGAATGCCGACCACAGCCAGGGCGCACAGCACCATCGCCATCACCACCATCGCTCCATTCCAATCCCGCACCTGGTAAAGCAACAGGCCGGCCAGCCCTGTCATCAAAGTCACCAGGTGAATGGTCAGAACGGCCGAGGTCTTGCTGAGCCCCAGTTCCACCAACCGGTGTGAAAAGTGCGACTTGTCGGCATGAAACGGACTGCGCCCCTGTTTGAGTCGAATGAGGATCACACTGCAGAAGTCATAGAGTGGAACAGCCAGAACGCAGAGCGGCGCGAGAATCACATGCCGTCCCGCCTGCTGTTCATCGTAAAATGTTCCCAGCACCGTCAGTGACGCGATCCACAATCCGATCAGACAGCTCCCGGCATCCCCCATAAAGATTTTTGCCGGGGGGCGGTTGTGGACCAGAAAACCGGCCAGGGAACCGGCAATCAGCAGCAGAAACGCGGCCACGAACCAATGAGGTGTCGCGGTGGCGGTCAGCAGGATCGTCGCGAACAGGGTGGCCGCGATCAGCCCGATTCCTCCCGATAGCGCATCCATATTGTCCAGAAAATTGAACGAATTGGTCAGCCCCACAATCCAGAACAGGGTGATGAGATCGCCCACCCAGGGAGCCTGGGCAAAAACGGTGGCCCGCACCCCCGAGGCAACCAATCCCCCCGCCACCAGGAATTGCACCAGCAACTTGGGCCGCCACGCGAGAGGGCGCAGATCATCGAGCAGCCCCAGGGCCGAAATCACCAGGCCCCCAGCCAAAAGTGCGGCCAACGAACCTCGCTTCGACAGCACTCCGGCGACATGGTCTCGCAGAACCGCGGGCAGCCACGCGTCCGACAGGGTTCCCGAGGCCACAGCCGTCACCACCACCAATCCCGCCAGGAGCGGCAGAACCACTCCCGCCAAAACCCCCAACCCCCCTCCCAGGGGAGTCGGATTGACATGCACCTTCCGGGCGGCGTTCGGTTGATCGATCAGGCCCACCCGCGGGGCCAGCCACCGCATGCCCGCGGTCGCCAGGCACGAGATCACAAACCCCGAAACGACGCAGGCCAGAATCAGCAGCACCATGCCGGCACCAGGGCAGAAAAACCAAACAGCAGACCTCCTCCCCAAACCAGGAGAGGGCGAGTCCCGTCGGGGGGAAGACGGTTCCCCGGCGAGACAGTATCATCGACGCTTGTACGCCACGGGGGGCTCCAAACGAGGGTGGAAAACCGAAAAACCCCCCTTCCAGCCGCGCCCCGTCACTTCTCCCCTTCCCCGCACCCCGTGTTCACCATGCCCGCCGCTCCCCCAACGTCCATCCGCGTGTTGCGCGAGGCCGGGGTCATTGAAGTCGCCTGGTCCGACAGCCCGCCCGTGGGGCTGCCATTCCACTTCGTCCGCTGCCTCTGTCCCTGCGCCGGATGCATCGATGAAATCAGCGGCGAGCGGACGCTCAACCCCGCCGATGTCCCCCACGATGTCGCGCCCGTGAAGCTCGGCTTCTCGGGAAATTACGCCCTCAAAATCTGGTGGTCCGACGGCCACGACACGGGGCTCTACACCTGGGATCTGCTGCAGGAACTGGCTCGCCAATGCTCGAAGTCGAATTGAAGTTCCGCTGCGATGACCCCCAGCGGCTCGAGGCCGATCTGTCGCGCCTCGGTGCCCTGAGGGCGGACGAGGTCCGCCAGGTCGACCAGTACTTCAATCATCCCCAGCGCGATTTCGCCCAAACCGACGAAGCCGTCCGTATTCGCGACACCAACGGTCAGACCTCGCTGACCTACAAAGGCCCGTTGGTCGATCTCGAATCCAAGACCCGCCGCGAGATTGAGCTCGATCTGGCTGGCGATCAGGCTCGCGAGAAGCTGGGAGAATGGTTGCTGGCTGTCGGTTTTCGGCCCGTGCTTCAGGTGGAAAAAACCCGGCAGGCGTGGACGCTGAGCCGCGGCGGACGGGACGTGGAGATCGTACTCGATCTCGTGACCGGGTTGGGTCAGTTTGTGGAACTCGAAACGGTCGCCGCCGAGGCCGATCTCGCTCCCGCCCGCCGGCTGCTGCAAGATCTCGCCGGGGAATTGGGGCTGACCCAAAGTGAACGCCGTGGCTACCTGACGATGCTGTTGGGGCGCTGAAGTTCCGTGTTCGATCCGCAGCCTGATGGGAGCAGCGGTGTGGGCGACTGGTCTGCCGAGGGACGGAACTGGCAGGTTCCGGGCCGGAGCGGACCCCGGGCCCAGTCCATTCCCCCGTCTGGAGGTGTTGGACAGTCGGGCTCCCGGTTACGCCAGAATCTCATTCACGACCCGTCCCTCGTCGGTGGGACCAATCAGCCGCTGGTCCAGCCCCTGGTACCGGTAGTGGAAGCGGTGCGGGTCCAGCCCGAGCTGATGCAGCAAGGTCGCCTGAAGATCGCGGATGCTGACCGGATTCGCGACGGGGTAATAGCCAAACTCATCCGTCTGGCCAAATGCCAGGCCTCCCCGGATTCCCCCCCCCGCCAACCACATTGTGTAGGCGAATGGATGGTGGTCACGTCCCACGAATCCCTTTTTGAAATCGCTGCGGACGTTGTTCTGCAGCATGGGAGTGCGGCCGAATTCTCCCCCCCAGATGACGAGGGTTTCCTCCAGCAGTCCCCGTTGTTCCAGATCGGTCAACAAGCCCGAGATGGCCCGGTCGATTTGCTGGCACTTGATCGGCAACGTTTCGTCGATGCTTTCGCCGGGCGATGACCCGTGGTGGTCCCAGCCCCAGTCGTACAGCTGCACGAACCGCACGCCGTTTTCGATCAACCGACGGGCCAGCAGGCAGTTGTTCGCAAACGTCGGGTCGTCTCCCTTGTACAGAACCCGCGGATCATCGGCACTTTCCGCCGGCGAGACAAAACCGGGCTGGGCGCCATAGAGTTTCAGAATGTGCTCGGGTTCCTGGGCGAGGTTCATCACCTCGGGCACAGCCAACTGCATGCGATACGCCAACTCGTACTGCGAGATGCGAGTCAGGGTTTCGGGATCCCGGCTCCGTTCGAACTCGACTGTGTTCATGCGTGCCAGCGTGTCGAGCATCTCCCGCCGCAGGCTCCGGTCAATTCCTCCAGGGTTTCCCAGGTACAACACGGGATCGCCGGCAGTCCGACATTGGACCCCCTGGTAGACGCTGGGCAGAAAGCCGGAGCCCCACAGCGATTTTCCTCCGTCGGGAGTCTTCCCTCCCGAGAGCAGCACCACGAAGCCGGGCAGATTCTGGTTCTCACTTCCCAGACCATAGGTGGCCCAGGCCCCCAGCGAGGCATTCCCCAATCGGGGGGAACCGGTGTGCACGAACAACTGGGCCGGAGCATGGTTGAACTGGTCGGTGTGCACCGACCGGATGATGCAGAGCTTGTCGACCACCCGGGACAGGTGCGGCCAAAGTTCGCTCAGCCACTGCCCCGACTCCCCTTGCCGGGAAAACCGGAACTGCGGGGCCAAAACCTTGGGAACCCCCTTGATGAAGGCAAACCGTTTCCCTTCGAGAAACGCGGCCGGTGCATCCTGCAGGTGCAGGCGGTCCAGGTCGGGCTTGTAATCGAACAGGTCCAGTTGCGAAGGCGAACCGGCCATGTGCAGGTAGATCACCCGTTTGGCCCGCGCGGGCAGCATGGGGATTGGGGCCCGGGAGCCGGCCGCGGAGGGCTCCGCTTCCCCTCGGGCATCGTCGGCGAGCAACTGCTGCAGCGCGACGGCTCCCAGACTCAGCCCTCCCCGGGTGAGGAACTGGCGCCGATTGGCGGATAACAGGTGCCCCCAGGGAGAGTTCGACGGGGGACACGACAGCGGGTTGCGCGACATGGGAGGGGATCAGTTGCGGGTCAAAAATTCATCGAGGTTCAGGATCGCGCTCGAGATCACAATCCACGCCGCGGCTTCGGGTGTGGGGGTTGCGCCAGGCTGCAGTCGCGCTGCTTTCACGAGGGCCTCGGCCTCGGCGGGCGCTTCTTTGAAGCGGGCCAAGGCCCGCATCTGGAGTTGCACCAGTGGTGCCACTTCATCGGCAGAGACGGCACGCAGCACCGCCAGACGCATCGCATCGCGCAGACGCTGCTCAAGCGGGCCCGCGCTGTTCAGCGCCCGCTTCGCCAGGCCCCCGGCTGCTTCGAGGTACACCGGATCGTTCAAGGTCACCAGAGCCTGGAGCGGCGTATTCGTCCGCAACCGCCGAATCTGGCAGACCTCGCCGCTGCCCCCATCGAACATCAGGAAGGAGGGGTACGGTGTCGTGCGTTTCAGGTAGGTGTACAGACCACGCCGGTAGCGGTCTTCTCCCTCGGCATCGATCCACGACCGGCCGTTGTAGGTCGATCGCCAGAGGCCCGCCGGCTGCGGCGGCATCACCGGGGGGCCCCCCTGCTTGAGAGACAACAATCCCGCCACGGCCAGGGCCTGGTCGCGGACGACTTCAGCGGGCAGTCGATACCGGGCCCCACGCGACAGCCAGCGGTTCTGAGGATCGGCCTGACGCAAGGTCTCGTTGGTCTCCGATTCCTGCCGATAGGCTTCGCTCAGCACAATGGCCTTCAGCAGCTTCTTGAGCGACCAGCCCTGGTCACGGTATTCCGCCGCCAGCCAGTCGAGCAGCGCGCCATTTACGGGCCATGAACCCAGTGCGCCAAAATCCTCTTCGGTTTCGACCAATCCCATCCCATGCAGCCGGGCCCAGATCCGATTGGCCCAAACCCGGGGGGTCAGGGGGTTCTCGGCATTCACCAACCAGCGGGCGACATCAGCCCGGGTGGGACGCTCGACTGCGGGGACGGGTCCAAATCCGGACGGAATCGCCGGCTGGACCTCGTCTCCCGGATCCAGAAAGTTCCCGCGGTTGTGGATGCGTGTGATCCGACGACGGTTCGGGGGGAGTTCCTTCAGCACCGGCACCTGCGGAATCTCTCCCGCCAACTGCTGCAGTTGCTGCTGAGCCTCTGTCACACTCTTCTGCGCCTGCTCGACTTCCTGCGAGGGGCTCGGCAAGGTCAAATCGCCCCAGGCCAAGTCGCTGGTCCAGAGCCGGAATTTCGCCAACAGCAGACTGTTTCCATACTGCTGACTCAACGTGATTCGCACTGGCGTGTCAGATTCGAGGACCAGTGGCGTTTTCAGCTCGAACTGCGCCACATGGGACTCGCGCGAACGAGGAGAAACCGCCCAACCGGTCTTCAAGTCTTCGTCGATTGCCGCCGCGACAGGCCAGCCCTGCTGCGAAAAATCCGCCCGGGATTCTCTCCAGGACAGCCGTCGCAGATCTCCGTTGATCACGACGTCCAGATTCAGCTCGGACAGCACGAAATTCGGATCGGCCGGATTGCGCCCCAGTCCCGGCTGTCCGTCGGGCTGCTGGATCGGCAGGGTCTGGATCCGCAGCGCGGTGTAACGTCCGGCCCCAAGTGTCCCCTCGAGGATGTACACGTCTTTTTCGGGCCTCTGGCCGGATACGGCAATCGCCCGGTCCGTTCCCACCGTCAGGAGCGCCTCTCCCTCGGATCGGCCGCTGTTGACTGCGATTGGCTTCCAGGGGCCGGTTCCCTGCAATTCCGATTCGGCCTGGCGATGCCGGGCCTCATTCAAGTCTTTTTGCCGCAGCTCCAACTGCCCCTGCAGCTCCTGTCGGCGTTGCTGTTGCTCGGGCGTGGGAAGCTCCAGCCGGGGATTGTCATCGAACCGGTCGGCGTCTTCCGTCTGGTTGAAGATCGCGTAGAAGCGGTAGTAGTCGGCGTGGGAAATGGGATCGTACTTGTGCGAATGACACTTGCTGCAGCCCATGGTCAGCCCCATCCACACCTGCACCGTGGTGTCGACCCGGTCCTTGACCGCCGCGACGCGAAACTCTTCGTCGTCGGTTCCCCCTTCATCATTCGACATGGTGTTGCGATGAAAGGCGGTCGCCAGCAGGTCGTCCGACGATGGGGTTTCGCGCAGGTCCCCTGCCAGTTGCCGCTCGGTGAACTCACCGAGCGACACATCCGCATTCAGAGCCCGAACCACCCAGTCCCGCCAGGGCCAGACTGTCCGTCCCAGGTCCTTCTCGTAACCCTTGGTGTCGGCATGGCGGGCCAGATCGAGCCACATGCGAGCCCAATGCTCGCCAAACTGAGGCCGGGACAACAGGTGATCAACCAATTCCTCCCAGGCCTGGTCACTGGGGTTCGCCGCGAACGCTTCGACCTCCTCCAGCGAAGGAGGCAGTCCCGTCAGGTCGAGTGAGAGTCGCCGCACGAGCGTCTCGGGGCGCGCCCGGGGGCGCAATGCGAGGACGCCGTCGGGCGAGGGTAGACCCGCCAAATCCTGGCGTACCAGGTCGTCGAGAGTACCGGGAGGGCGTCGGACCGGCTCAAAGGCCCAGTGTCGTTGCCATTCTCCTCCCTGCGCAATCCATTGGCGAATCAACTCGATCTGCGCTGGCTTGAGCAGCTTGCTGGACGATGGCGGGGGCATCACCATGTCAGGATCCTGCGTGACAATCCGCTGCCAGATCAGGCTTTCCTCGGGCTTCGCCGGAACGACGGGAACACCGGATTTTCGGACCTGAGCAATAGATTTCGGCCCATCCAGCCGCAAACCCGCCTGCCGGTCGTGCTCATCGGGGCCATGGCAGGGAAAACAATTGGCTGAAAGAATCGGCAGGACATCACGGGCGAACTCGACCCGTTCCGCCGCGGCCACCGGACGCGGGCCGAACAGGATCCCCAGCAGGACAAGAACATGCGGTTTCATGGTCTGTCCAGCATACCCGAGCCGGGAACGGTTGTCGCCAGAATGGATGGTCTCCCCCGACCGACCTGGGACGGGTGAACTCGTCGCAAAGCCCTCAGCAAGTGGCCGAGAACTCCACTCCGGATCCACTTGCGATCTCGTTGCCGATGAACCGCCGCTCGGTGCAATGATCTGCCGCGAATTTTCGGACCACGTCATGGTTCACCCAGTGGACCGCCTGCCGCTGCGTCGGGTTGCCAGGAAAGCATCGACAAGGCACACTGAACTCGCCTGGAAGGAGACCACCGTCCATCGAGGATGGGGTTGGCTGCCTGAGTCGGAAGAACTCCTGAGATTGAGGTGGGAGAAGCATGATGCGATCGCTGTTGAATTCTCGCTGGATACCCTGCTGTCTGTGGGTGGTTCTGGTCTGCTCCGGAGGGAGCGAACTGCTGGCCCAGGCGACCTTTGAAAAAACCGCCGACGAAATTCGCATCGAGACTTCGACGCTGCAGGCGTCGATCCGCCGCAAGGGATACGTCACGGGAGTCGCCGCGCAGTCGTTCGTCGACCGCAAAACCGGATTTCGCGACGCCGGGTTCGGACTCGACATCGTCGACTGGATCATGGAGCCGGGCAGCGACGAGGCGTACCGCGACCAACTCGACAAGGAACTGATCTACGAGTTCGGCAATTCCTACCACGGCAAGACTCCCAAGCGGTCGATCGAGGGGCCGCAGATCTGCACCCAAGCCAAACGCCTCGACCCGCAGGTCATTCAGGGACGCGATTTTTTGGCGGTGACACAGCAGTTTCAATACCGGACGGCGGCACCAGGCAAAAAGACCGGTTCACTGTGGAAGCAGACGCTCGTTTTTCCCGAAGGCAAACGCTACTTCCTCTCGTGCGACCGCATCGAGTCGGTCAACAGCAGCGAGGCCATGTTTCTGCGGCTCGATATGCCGGGACACATCAAGCACCGTCAGGGGGATACCTTCAGCAAGATCTACCTGAGCTACCTGGGAGAACTGGAGCCAAACGAATTTCTGAAGGACTTCGCACCAGACCAGAAGTTCTCCTATGTCCGGGGACGAGACCAGGTGCCGCGGCGTTTCATCCGGGCGTACCGCATGCGGGATCCCCAGACCGGGAAGGACGGCCCGTGGCTCGCGGGTATGACGCTGGATCCTGGGATTGTCTCCGAGGCGTGGTGTCACCAGCGCGGTTATGTCTGCTGCATCCAGGAGTTCGGAGGACGGCCGGTTCGGGCGGGCGAATCCTTCCAGGCGGCCTTCCTCGTTGGGTTCTTTGACAGTATTGAAGAAATGCACGCCGTTTACGACGAACACGTTGGCCACACCGGGCTCAAGGTCAATCCCGACGGTTGGAAATTGACCCCCTGAGCCTCGGAACCCGGATGGAAGCCGTGAAGCCACTGGCACGGGGGCCGGTGGTCCAAGCCTTCAACAAGCTCCCCAGGCCCGGGCTCAATCGAACGAGATCACCTGCTTCCAGTTCTCGTAGATGATCCGGTCGAGCACTTCCATGGGGAATCGTGGGAAGCGGGTGCCGTCGACAATGTCGTTGACCTTCCGCAAGCCGGCGATCACCTGCTCCGGGGTGGCGGACGGGAAGTCGCTCCCAAAAATCAGCTTATGATCGACACCGTATTCCAGGGCTGTGATGAACGCCTGGTAATGCCGCCAGGGGCGGTAATGCAGCGCTGAGACATTGCTGAAGAGATTGGGGTGCTTCCGGATCAGCACGATGCACTCGGTCTCCCAGGGATGCCCCATGTGGGAAATGATCATTTTGAGATCCGGGCAGGCCACCGCGATGTCTTCCAGCAGCACGGGGTTCGCGTATTTCAGCGGCCCTGTCCGGACAAACGAAGTCCCTTGGTGGATGTTGACCGGAATCCCCAACGCTTCGGCCTTCTTGAACAGGGGCAGATGCCGTTTGTCCTGGGGATCCCAGTTCTGGTAGATGGGGGCGCATTTTAGTCCCCGCAGTCCCAGATTCTTGACGTAGTGTTCGAGCTTATCGACGCACTCGGGGTCATTGGGATCGACCGAGCACCATCCCTGGAACCGGTCGGAATGTTGCCGCACAAAGTCGGCAATCATCTCCTGGGGAACCCGGATGCCACAGTAAGGGGCCCAGATGCCAAACACGATGACCCGTTCGCAATGGGCCGTGGCCTGCAGCAAAGCCTCGGGGGTGGAGTCGAACGCGTTCTTGTACTTGTCGGCATGTCCCGCGAAATAGACATCGGGAGTGATCCGCATTTTCGCCTTCTTGGCCTCCCAGGCGAATTCGACGAATTCCTCTGACAGGTGGTCGGGATACCACATCAGATTCGTGTGGGTGTCGATCAGGGGACGCTGGCTCATTGGATCAGCACTCCAGGAAATGACAGGCAGAATCCACCCGGCTGTATCGCGGAGGACTGCCCGATTGGCCACGGACAGCACCCTGTTTCAGCTCCCCGTTACAGGGCGGCCTGCGTCAGCCAGGGATCCCCGTTTGGTCGGACATGAAACGAATTGGGCCGGCCCGCAAACCGGACCGGCCCTCATCGATGACCGTGACACGGTCAACCCCCGCGAAAACCGGGAACTACTTCGCGCCGGCGAAGCGCTTGGCCACTTCGCTCCAGTTGATCACGTTGTAGAAGGCGTTGATGTAGTCGGGGCGACGGTTCTGGTAGTTCAGATAGTATGCGTGCTCCCAGACGTCGAGTCCCAGGATCGGGGTGCGGCCTTCGGTCAGCGGACTGTCCTGATTGGCGGTGCTTTCGACCACCAACTTCCCCTTATCGACCGACAACCAAGCCCACCCAGAACCAAACCGGGTGGTGGCCGCCTTGGTGAAGGCGTCCTTGAAGTTGGCAAAACTCCCGAAGGTCCCGGAAATCGCGGCCCCCAGGTCACCGCCCGGCTCGCCACCGGCGTTCGGGGCCATCACGGTCCAGAACAGGGTGTGGTTGACGTGGCCCCCGGCATTGTTCCGGATCGCAGTCCGGATCTCCTCGGGGACCTGCGACAGATGCTTCACCACGTCTTCCGGAGATTTGACAGCCCAGTCAGGAAACTTTTCGAGCGCAGCGTTGGCGTTGTTGATGTACGCCTGGTGGTGCTTGGTATGGTGAATCTCCATGGTGCGGGCGTCAATGATTGGTTCGAGGGCACCATACGGATACGCCAGCGCGGGGAGGGTGAACGCCATGAGAGAAGCTCCGAAAATGAGGACATTTCTCGCCAGGACCCGAACGCCCCCCAATAGGAGACGCGGGAATCGCCAACACGACTTTGAGGCGGCTCCACGGAAGACCCTGCGCGAGTTGAGGCCAAACCTTGGTTCATCGAGTTTATAGCGTCGCGCAACGTTGATTTCCAATCGCTGCGGATCGACGATTCCCACAGCAACCCACGGCCAGACTTGTGTTTCCGCTTCGCCAATGGGAGAATCGGAAGTTGTTGATTCATGTCCGCGGAAGCGAAACTGCAGGAGCTCCATGTCGCAGAAGGAAGAAGGCATTTTGATGGAGGGTGTGGTCACCAAAGCGTTGGCCAACACTCAATTCATCGTGAAACTGGATGTCGGTCACGAAGTAATGGCCCATGTTGCCGGGCGGATGCGTAAAAACTTCATTCGTATTGTCCCGGGCGACCGGGTGAAAGTCGAAGTTTCTCCGTACGATCCCAAACGGGGTCGGATCACCTTCCGTGAGCGGTAACAGAGGCCCCCATAGGCCTCCCTCTGAGTCCTCAGTCGACTCAACGCCCGGGGAGAGCCGACAAGTCTCACAATCTGCTCATGACGGAGCGACTCCTGCCGAGGAGAGGTCTCTCCCCTCTGGAACTGACCAATCTGTCCGCCTGCATTTTGTGCAATTGTTCACCGACGGTGCGTGCTCCGGGAATCCCGGCCCCGGGGGTTGGGCGTTCATTTTGCGGCATCCGCAGACCGGGCGTGAGCTGGAGCAGGCGGGCGGAGCTCCTGAGACGACCAACAACCGCATGGAACTCCAGGCGGTCATTGAGGGCCTCGCCACCTTGAAACGGCGTGCCGAGGTCGAGATCGTTACGGACAGCGAGTACGTCGCCAAGGGTTGCCGCGAGTGGCTGCCTGGCTGGAAACGTCGGGGCTGGAAGACGGCCGACAAGAAGCCGGTCAAAAACGTCGAATTGTGGACGCAGCTCGACGAATTGTTGCAGCGGCATGTGGTACGGTTTACCGTGGTTCGCGGACATCAGGGGCATCCGGAAAACGAAAGGTGCGACGAACTCGCGGTCGTGGAATCAAAACGATTTCCCGCACGCCCTCCCCGTTCGTTCCCCGACGCCTGAGCGGCACGGCTACCTCGTTGTCATCGATTGCTGCCCCGATTCGCCCCCTTCTCCCTCGTCCGTTGCAGGCTGCCAAGGTTCATGATCACACGCATCACCGGCAAGCTGACCGCGCTCACTGCCGAGGCTGCAACCATTGCTGCCGGGCCTTTTGAGTATGAAGTCTACATCCCCGAGTTTGTCCGCCGGCAACTGCAGGGTCGGTTGGACACCGAGGTGAGTCTGAGGACTATCGAGTACCTTGAAGGGACTCCCGGCCGGGGAAATCTCACCCCCCGCTTGATCGGGTTCATGAGCCATGCCGAGCGGGAGTTTTTCGACGCCATCTGCTCGGTCGACGGCGTGGGAGTCAAGAAAGCGCTCCGCTCGATGGTCCGTCCCGTCCGGGAAGTTGCCGTCGCCATCGAAGAGCAGAACGTGAAGCAACTCAGCGCATTGCCCGGGATTGGTGCCGGCCTGGCCGAGAGGATCATTGCCAAACTGCGCCGCAAAATGGCCAAGTTCGCACTGCTCGTTCAGGCGGAAACGCCCGCCGGCGACGAGGGTGAGCGGGGGGTGGTCAACGATGCCTACGAGGCGCTGCTGAGCCTCGGGCACTCGTCCTCCGACGCCCGCCAAAAAGTGGAACAGGCGTTGCAAAGTGGCAAGAAATTCAAATCGATCGAAGAGATCCTCGAGGAGATTTACCGGGCCCAGTCTCGCTGAGTCCACGGCCGAGAAACTGCTGCGAACATCGCCAAGGGATTGCGGCCCCAAGGCTATCCCCACCGGGCGGAAGGCCCCTTTACTTTTCAGCTCGGAAGGCCCCTCGACTTCCCGGATCGGCCTCGATCCGGAGCGGAAACCGAGCTCGCACCCGATAGGGTTGACCGGGCTCATGGAGGTTGGATTCGTACAAGAAAACCTCGTTGATCCGAATGTTCCCGAACAGGGTCTCGGCGTGGTGCGTCAGCAACTCTGCGATGCCCCCGTTGGGTGGATGGCGGACGCGGGCGAGAGTGAGATGCGGCACAAACCCCTCTGAGGCCGGCAGTCCGGCGGATTGCACCGCCCGCTGCAGACTTTGCTGCAAGGCCCGCAGACCATCGTCGCCCCCGGTTCCCACCCACAACACCCGCGGACGCCGAATTTCTGGAAACGCTCCCAGTCCCTGCAGATTGAAGGTCAGCGATTCGACCTCCTGCGTCGCCTCGCACAACAGCCGAATCAGATCTGGAACTCGCTCCGCGGCGACCTCCCCGAGGAAGTTGAGCGTGAGATGCCATCGTTCGGGAGACTCCAGCCGCAACCGTGAGTCGGCCTGCCGCAGGGCCAGCGTAACTCGGCGCAAGGACGCCAGCAGGGGAATGGGCAGGGCCGTGAACAGTCGAGACATTCCGAGGGCCGAGATCCAGGGTTGGCGGGGGCTGGAAAGTGCCGGTCAGAACGGTCTGTTTCCAACCCCGATTCAACGTGATTCTTGCAGGAAACTGGTTGACTTGTCGCTAGTCGTTTGCCACACTGATTAGTCACGTCTGTACATCTTTCGGCTTTCCCCGTGGGGAATCGTCATGCGGATTCTTGTGTTGTCGGCGTCGATGGGCGTGGCGCTGTTCGTTGCGGGATGCGGCGGCGGCGAGGAAAACAAACCCGCTCCACCGAGTAACCCACCGCCGGCTGCCAATGCGGCCCCCGCAGGAGGTGCTCCGGGTGGTGCCCCAGGAGGTGCTCCTGCGGGAATGATGCCCAATATGGCGGGTGGCATGCCGGGTGGGGGAGCTCCTGGAGGTGGTGCTCCTGGAAGTGGTGCTCCTGGGGGTGGGGCCGGTGCTGGGGCGCCCAACATGGACCAGATTCGCCAAATGGGCCAAATGATGGGAGGCATGGGTGGGGGGCCGCCCGGGGCTGCCGGACCCGCTGCCAGTGCGGCAGCGGCCGGAGGGGCTGATGCCAACCTGAAAACCCTGATGAAATACATTCCCGAAACACTGAATCAGGCGACAGGTCTGGATGTCAAGGCGGTGTCGGGAGACAAATCCAACCTGACCGGCGTCAAGCTGCTGCAGGAATTTGCGATCATTTTCGACGTGTTGGGCCGGGGTGGAATCAAGCAGAATCAGGTGGAATACATCATCGCCGGTTGCAATCGAAAGACCAACCAGCAGTTGATTGTGGTGCGGACGTCGGCGGCCCTGGATGGGGCCGGGAAAAAGATGGGCACAGGAGATTCTGTGGCCGTCGGCAAGCAGAAGATGTTTCTGCTACCCACCGGGCCCGAGAAAAACGCAATTGCCGTCCCCGAGCCAAAGGTATTGCTGGTGGGACGCGCTTCGACCGTTCAGGCGGCCCTGTCGGGGCCGGCAAAGGGGGCGGTCAGCGGCGGGGTGGAGGCCATGGGCCAGCCCACCGCATTCTACTGGATTGCCGGAGACGCTGAGGCGGCCAAGAAACGCATGGAGGGAAGCGACTTCCCCCTGCTGCAAGACTATGCGGCCGAAGGGACCCGCATGATTGGCTATGCCATGGGAGTTGGCGGCAGCCCGGAGGGAACTGCGAGTGAATCGGGTGGACCTGGGCCGGGTGGACCTGGGCCGGGTGGCTTCGGCGGCCCTCCCGGGGGACGTCCTGGTGGAGGGCCCATGGTGGGATCTGCCTCCAATGGTGCCGGGGGGGGCCCGCCACCGGGCATGATGCCGGGAGGTCCGGGCGGTGCTGGGGGAGCCCCCGGAGGCGCCTCGGCGGCGAACAACAAGACCCGCATCAATGCGGTGTTCGGAATGGTCTTTCAATCGGAAGGCCTTGCGGTGGCGGCCGAAAACCGGCTGAATGAGCTGTTCAAGAAGTATGCCCCCAAGCAGTCCGGCCCAGGTGGAATGGGCGGTATGGGGCCAGGCATGGGACCGGGCGGCATGGGACCGGGCGGACCCGGGGGCGGTGGCGGTGGCCCCTCCCCCAGTGCTCCGCCTCCCCCTCCTCCGAACATCACCCGGATCGTGCTGCCCGAATTGTCATTGGACGATTTGACCCTGCCGAGGCTTGTGGACCACCAACCCACAGTGGAAGTTGCCGGTGAAACGATCTTCAAGCAGCAACCGGGTGGTCCGCCCGGCGGGGCTCCTCCCAGCGGTCCGCCGGGTGGGATGGGTCCGATGGGGCCCGGAGGAATGGGCCCCGGAATGGGAGGAATGCCCGGCCTGCCGGGGGCGGGAAACCAGAATGATGAAAAGTTGATTACCGCCACCAACCAGAGACGGTCGGAAAACATTCGACTGACCATGTCGATTCCCAACCGGCCCGACCTGGGGGTGGTGTTCGTCGAAAAGGCGTACAACGACGCCATCCAGGCGATGGGTGCCACAGCTCTGCCGGATGGGATCTTCGCCGGCTCGCTGACCGCGATGCGTTTGGGATACGACAAGATCGTGGCGGCCAAACCGGGCGGCCTGAAGGGTGTGAAGCGCATGGGCGAAGACGAGCCGATC
>Ga0315903_10006345_pt1 | contig 15127 bp, 18 predicted proteins | sample LakEriMetagenome_7_FD_203524 | JGI IMG/M metagenome (GOLD analysis project Ga0315903, IMG submission 203524) | Freshwater fungal communities from buoy surface, Lake Erie, Ohio, United States - Buoy 2 MA119 | ecosystem: Environmental > Aquatic > Freshwater > Lake | place: USA: Lake Erie, Ohio...
CGGACAACATCGTTCAATGAATGGTGATAGGTTGACACGAATTTCAAAGTGGGAGAAAGATGAAGCAGATGACCTTTTTGAATCAGACGTTCCTGAAACTACAAGAGTTTTGGTGGATATGTATGATAGTGATATCCCATCTACTGGTCATAGAATAATGACATTCGACATTGAGGTGGAAATGATTACAGGTCTACCAAATACAAAAGAAGCACAAAATGAAATTACATCAATTGCCGCACATGATAGTGCAACAAATTTATTTGATGTTTTTGTATTAGATAAACAAAGAAAAATTAAGAAAAATGAGGACAAGTTTACCAAAGATGGCAGAGAGGTTAGTGTTCACATTTTCGATAACGAGAAAAATCTCTTATTTGCTTTCCTTAATTACTACGAAGAAGTTAATGCGTCTATTCTCACAGGATGGAATATAGATTTTTTTGATATTCCATATTTGTATAATCGCATTAAGAATGTTTGTGGTGAAGGACATGCGAAAAGATTATCCCGTATCGGACAATGTTTTTACTCACCTTACAGAGACAAGTGGACTTTTGGTGGTGTATCTATTTTAGATTATATCAATTTGTATAAACAATACAATTTTGGTTTAGAAAGTAGTTACACCCTAAACCACATCGCAACAAAGGAATTGGGTAGAGGTAAGGTGGAATATGAAGGTAGTTTGGATGACCTCTTTGAAAATGATTTGGAAAAGTTTATTGAATATAACATTGTGGACGTTGATCTTGTTGTGGCAATGGATACAAAACTAAAATTTATTGAATTGTGTAGGGCAATCTGTCACGCTGGTTATGTTCCGTATGAAGATTACATTTATTCATCAAAGTGGTTAGAAGGTGCGTGTTTAGCATATCTAAAAGTGAAAGGATTGGTTGCAACAAATAAACCAAAAGACCGTAGAGAGAGGATGCAAGCACTTCGTGATAACGATGAAGAAAAGTTTATTGGAGCATATGTAAAAGAACCTATCGTTGGAAAGTACGATTGGATTTATGATTTGGATTTGACATCTCTATACCCATCAATTATTATGACCCTAAACATCAGTCCTGAAACAAAGATTGGTAAAATCCAAAATTGGGATGCGGAAGCATGGATTAAAGGTGAAGATACTGGGAACTACACAATAGTTGGTAAAGATGATACATACGAATACACCAAAGAAGAATTGGCGGATGTAATCAAAGATAGTAATCTGGGTGTTGCAGCAAACGGTGTATTATATTCACAAGATAGTCCCGGTCTGATTGCAGATATTCTTAACACATGGTTTCAAAAGAGGGTTGAATATCGTAAATTGGAAAAGAAATATGGTGAGGAAAAGAATACCGAACAATATGAATTCTATGGTAAGAGACAGCACGTTCAGAAAATCCTTTTGAACTCAATGTATGGTGTGTTAGGTTTGCCGGCGTTCCGTTTCTATGATGTGGATAATGCAGAAGCAGTAACCCTAACAGGACAGGTAGTAATTAAGAAAACCGCCGAAATGGCAAATAGAAAGTATTGGAAAGAATTGGGAACAAAGGATGATTACAATGTTTATATTGATACGGATTCCATTTATATGATGGCAGAACCATTGGTAAAACATAGATATCCCAACTATAAAGAGTTTGATGAAACCAGAATGGCACAAGAAGTAAACACTATTGCAGAGGAAACTCAATCATTCTTAAATTCATTCTACGATTTATTGGCAGAGAGGTTCTTCTTTATTCCAAAAGAGAAACATCGTTTTGAGATTAAAAAAGAGTATATCAGTAAAGCTGGGTTTTGGGTAGCAAAGAAACGATACGCACAATGGATGATTTTGAAAAATGGTATTCCATGTGATAAGTTGGACGTTAAAGGATTAGATGTGGTTAGGTCATCATTTCCGAAATCATTTCAGAAGTTCATGTCTACAATGTTGAAAGATATTCTAATGGGTAAGGATAATGAATATATTGATGATACTCTATTAACCTTTAAGAAAAGTTTACCAACACTTCCTGTAAATCTAATTGCAAAGGGTGGAGCAATCAAAGAATTGAGTAAGTATGATGATGGTAGTTGGAAAACGGGTTCATCAATTGCAAATTTTGAGAAAGGAACACCTGCACACGTTAAAGCCGGAATTGCATACAATAGATTATTAAAGTTCTTCAACTGTCCATATAAACACGAACCAATTAGAGATGGTGATAAAGTTAAGTGGGTATATCTTAAAACAAACCCACTAGGATTGGATACATTAGCATTCAAAGATTATAATGACCCAAAAGAAGTTATGGATTTCGTTGAAACCTATATTGATAGAGATAAAATTTTCGAAGCAGAATTGGAGAATAAATTAGATGACTTTTATAACGCATTGGGTTGGGAAAAAGTATCACATGAAACAAAAACAGCAAAAAAGTTTTTTGCTTTTTAATAAAAATTTCTTATATTTAACAAACATAAAATTTAAAACAAAATGAACAAAAACAATTTATTGAAATTTATTCAGAAGTATTCACTTGGTGGATTAATCGAATCAGTTGCATGGAATGCAGAAGGAACAAAATTATCTGTTAGATTTATTTCAGATGATAAAACCCTATTGGGAGAAGTCGAATTCAATGCATTTACATCAACACCGTTTAATGTTGGTATCTATACAACATCATTATTGAAAAATATGATTGGTGTACTAGATAGTGATATCGCATTGAAAGTTGATAAAGCAGGAGATAAATCCGTTAGCTTAAAATTAAGTTCCGATGATACGGAAACATCGTATCAGTTGGCTGATTTGGGTGTTATCCCTCCGGTTCCAGATTTGAAGGCGTTGCCTGATTTCGGAATTACAATTGATATGACATCTCAAATGGTAGACCGCTTTATTAAAGCAAAAGGTGCATTGAGTGATGTAGATACATTCACAATTTTTACCGAAGGTGGGGATTTGAAGATGGCAATTGGTTATTCTTCTATCTCTACAAACAGAGTTACGTTTACTGCAATTAAAGGATTCGATGGTGATGTGAAACCAATTTCCTTCTCATCAAAGTATTTGAAAGAGATTTTGACAGCAAACAAAGAAGCAACTAATGCAAAATTAAAAGTTTCAACTGATGGATTATCAAATGTTGAATTCCAAATTGATGATTTTGTATGTAAATATTATTTAGTAGAAATTTCAAATTAATAAAATGACAGAACAATTAGAATTGTTTCCACAACAGGAAACACAAGCAAACGGAAGTGTAGAATTGCCAAAACAAGAATTATTAAAGGATTCTGAATGGTGTTTTCAATTTTTCAACAACGAACCTATAGTTTTTGGATGGCAACCAGAAAATGTAGAACCGTCTCCATTGGTATTGCAAATACAACCAATTGCAGGCGAATCATTAACATTTCAACAAAACGGAATGGTATTTAGAATTTTTCCAAGGGAAATTTCAGAAGAAACTAAAATAGAAAGAAAAAATGAATCAAACAATGTCAATGCCGATAAAAATCAAGAAACTACATCCGAAAGCAGTAATTCCTAATTATGCAAAAGCCGGAGATGCCGGTATGGATTTGGTAATTACATCAATTATTAATCAAAACAAAGAAGATATTTCATATGGATTTGGTATATCACTTGAAATTCCAGAAGGTTTTGTAGGATTGATTTTTCCAAGGTCATCCATAAGGAAATATGATTTGCTTTTAACTAATTCGGTGGGTGTAATTGATAGTGGGTATAGGGGTGAACTTCAGGCAACCTTTAAAAAAACAGGTACACATATGTACGAAGTTGGTGATAGGGGTGCACAAATTGTAATCCTACCATATCCTCAAATCGAATTTGTAGAAGCAGAAGAATTAACTAACACCGAAAGAGGCAATGGCGGATTCGGTTCAACTGGAATATAATATGAGTTTTTTCGCAAATGATATAAGTAAAAGAGAACATACGTTGTGGGTGGAGAAATACCGCCCACAAACTCTTGCCGATTATGTTGGTAATGAGCAAGTAAAAGAAACAATCCAACAGTATTTGGATACCAATGATATCCCACATCTATTGTTTTATGGTAAAGCTGGTACGGGTAAAACTACCCTTGCAAAACTTATTGTAAATACTATTAAGTGTGATAGTATGATTATCAACGCATCGGATGAAAACAATGTGGATACGGTAAGAACAAAGGTAAAAAACTTTGCATCATCGGTGGGTTTCGCAGGATTTAAAGTAATCATATTAGATGAGTTTGATTATATGACCCCAAACGCACAAGCAATTCTTCGTAACTTAATGGAAACATTCAGTAAACATTGTAGATTCATTTTGACGTGTAACTACATTGAGAAGATTATTGACCCTATCCAAAGTAGATGCCAATCCTTCGCAATCACACCTCCAACTAAAAAAGATGTGGCGGTGCAAGTATCGAAGATATTAGATACGGAAAAGATTAAATACGATATTAAGAACGTGGCTGATATCATCAACTCATATTACCCTGATATTCGTAGAATATTAAATACCTGTCAACTACAATCCGCTAAAGGTGAATTGAAAGTAGACCATAAGGTAATGGTAGAATCAAACTTTCAAACTAAATTGATTGATTTGTTAAAATCAAACGATGATAAAAGAAACCTATTCCTTAAAATAAGACAAGCAGTTGCAGATAATCATCTAAATGATTATTCGGAAATGTATTCAATGCTATACGATAAAGTGGATGAATACGCCGCAGGAAATACTGCAAATGTAATCTTAACAATCGCAGATGGGTTATCCAAAGATGCATTGGTAGTAGATAAGGAGATAGTTTTTATGAGTACAATTATTCAAATTTTAAATATTATTAAATGATAGAGCAAGATATGATGGGTGGATCACAATTACCACCAAATTTTAAATTAACGGATGCAAGAGAAATGACTTGCGAATGCGGGAATAACACATTTATGGATGGTATGAGATTCAGAAAAGTATCCCGAATATTAACCGGAGGACCTGTAGATAGTGTAATTCCAATTCAAGTTTTTTTATGTACACAATGTGGTAAAGCATTGAATGAAATGTTACCAGATGAATTGAAAGAAAGTAAAATAACAGAATAGTGGCTGCAAAAAAAATATTTGACCATATTACTGCAATAACGGCAGAACAAAACCCATCTTACTTCGATGGATTATCAGATGAGGATTTAAAATCATGGAGTAATTTTATGATTAATAGATTCTTATCTATGAAACCTGAATGGGTAGAACTTATTGCAACTTTACTTCCATTGACACAAACTTTAGAACCAAAGGAAATGTACAAATTATATATTAGTGTTATTCCTAAAGGAAAATACTTTTTAAAATATATAAAGGGCAAATCCGCAGATAAATACGAAGAGTTTTTGGTAGATTTGATTAAGATTGAATTTCAATGTTCACAAAAAGAAGCAATGGATTATATTGAAGTTTTATACGCTAGTAGAGAAGGAAGAGAACACATAAAATATATTTGTGAAAAATACGGAACTGATAAAAAACAAATAACTAAATTGAAATTAAAAATTTGATAAATTCAAAAAATTTAGTTATATTAGATATATGGCAAGAGTATCATTTTCACAATACAGTATGTGGAGCACATGTCCACAACAATACAAATTATCTTACATAGATGGATTATCGGAATCCACATCCAATATACATTCCGTATTTGGAACGGCAATGCACGAAACATTGCAGGAATATTTGAAAATATGTTTGAGAATTTCCAAATCACAGGCGGATAAGAGTATGGATTTGAAGCACTTCTTAAAAGAAAGAATGCGACAATTGTATTTGAAAGAATCTAATAATGGTGAAGTTGATATATGTACAAAGGAAGAACTTGTTGAGTTTTTGGAAGATGGAAACATTCTATTGGATTGGTTTCAGAAATCTAAAAACTTTAATAAGTTTTTTTCTTTGAAACATGATGAATTAGTTGCGATTGAACAACCGATAAATACCAAGATATCAGATAATGTAAACTTTTTGGGATTTATTGATTTGATTACAAAAGATACTTATACCAATCGTTATAAAATAATGGACTTTAAAACTTCAACTAGAGGTTGGAGTGATTATCAAAAAAAGGATCCCGTAAAAAACGCACAGATATTGTTGTATAAGAAGTTTTATTCAGAAATGTTAAACATATCAATGGATATGATTGATGTTGAATTTATTATACTAAAACGAAAGGTGCAGATAAGAGAAGATATTCCGACACATAGAATAAGTAGACACGTACCTGCAAATGGAAAACCTTCGGTTAATAAAGCATGGAATGGATTTAAGGAATTTGTGGATAGTGTATTTGATACTGATGGTAAATATCGTATCGATGTAGAGTATTCAAAAAAACCATCAAAACTATGTGATTGGTGTGAATTTTTAGGTAAACATTGTGATGGAAAAATTAGTTAAAACCAATATATATTTAAAATAAGTTATGGCAAAAAAGAAAATTTTATTATTATCAGATGATTTGAGGATGGCTAGTGGTATAGCCAACGTTTCTAAACAATTAGTATTGGGAACGGTTGATAAATACGATTGGATTCAATTGGGTGCAGCTATTAAGCATCCTGAAAATGGAAAAATTTTAGATTTAAGTGAAGATGTAAGAAACAGAACGGGAGTCGCAGATGCATCCGTTAGGGTTATCCCATTTGATGGATATGGCAATCCGGATGTTATACGTCAGTTACTTATGATGGAAAAACCAGATGCAATCTTACACTTCACCGACCCGAGATATTGGATTTGGTTGTATGAAATTGAGCATGAAATCCGTCAATCAGTTCCCCTATTCTTTTATCACATTTGGGATGATTTGCCAGACCCTAAATACAATAGAGATTACTACGAAAGTTGTGATTGGATTGGATGTATTTCAAAACAAACATATGGTATTACCCGTAGAGTTTGGGGATGGGATAAAGAAAAACATTGGAATAAACCTGCAGATTGGCAAGTAAGTTATGTTCCACATGGTATCAATTCAGATGATTACAAACCCGTAGAAGTTCCTGAAGATTTTAAAAAAACCTTATTTGGTAATAAAGAATATGATTTCGTTTTATATTGGTCAAATAGAAATATTAGAAGAAAGCAACCAATCGATGTGATGTTGGCATTTGAAGAATTTAGAAAAGCATTACCAGAAGAAAAGCGTGACAAAGTTTGTTTATTAATGCACACTAATCCTGTAGAAGAACATGGTACAGATTTACCAAGAACCGCAGAACATCTTATGCCTGAAGCAAACATCATATTTGCACCAAATAGATATAGTGAAGTTGAATTGAATTATTTATATAATATTGCAGATGTTACTATTAACATAGCATCCAACGAAGGATTTGGGTTAGCGACTGCAGAATCGGTAATGGCCGGAACACCAATCATAGTAAACGTAACAGGAGGTCTGCAAGACCAATGTGGATTCAGAGATAAGGGTACAGGCAAATTACTAACCGCTGAAGATTATGTAGAGATTGGTTCTCTACATGATAAGAATAAAAAGAATACGGTAGTTTGGGGAGATTGGGTTAAACCAATTTGGCCAGTTCGTTCAACCACAGGTTCAGTTCCTACACCATATATCTTTGATGACAGAGTTGATTTTGAAGATGTAGCACCATTGATTATGGATTGGTATAAAATGGGTAGAGAAGAAAGAAAAAAAGCAGGTATGAAAGGAAGAAACCATTTTATAGGTGAGGGTGGGTTGAGTAGAGAAAATATGTGTAAAACATTAGTAGATGGAATGGAAGGTGCATTTGCAAATTGGAAACCTCGTAAAAAATATCAATTAGTTACAATATGAAACCAACATTAGTATTTCAAGGACCAGTATCCACAAGAAGTGGATACGGTGATCACGCAAGAGATTTATTACATTCTCTATACACTTTAGATAAGTTTAACATTAAAGTAATTAGCACCAGATGGGGACAGACTCCAATGGATGCACTTAATTATGATAATGAATTTCACAAATGGATAGTTGATAACATTGTCGCGGGTATTGAAGAAAAACCGGATGTGTATGTTCAAGTCACAGTACCAAATGAATTTCAGCCAATAGGACATTACAATATCGGTATAACCGCAGGTATTGAAACAACTCATTGTGCATTTGATTGGATTGGTGGATCTAATAAAATGGATTTAATTATAGTACCATCGGAACACTCAAAAAATATATTGATATCTACGGTGTATAATGAGGGTGATAACCAAACAAAACAATTAATTAAACAACACAAAGTTGAAAAACCTGTTGAAGTTCTATTTGAAGGATTTGATGAAAAAGATTTTGGAACAGATACGGTTGCAACCATTTCGGAGTTGGATTCTATTAAAGAAGATTTTGCATTCTTATTTGTTGGTCATTGGTTAAAAGGTGATTTGGGAGAGGATAGAAAAAATGTCGGTATGATGATTAAAACATTTACAATGGCATTTAAAAACGAAAAGAAAAAGCCAGCATTGATACTTAAAACAAGCTCTGCAGGATTTGGGGTTATGAGTAGAGAGGAAATGGTAAGAAAAATACGTCAAACATTGGGTAATGATTATGGTAAGGTTCCTGTATATTTATTACATGGGGATTTAAGTCCGTCACAAATGAATGGATTGTATGAACATCCGAAAGTAAAAGCAATGATAAATTTCACAAAAGGTGAAGGATTTGGCAGACCTTTACTAGAATTCAGTTTGACGGGCAAACCAATATTGGTTTCTAATTGGAGTGGTCATTTAGATTTCTTAAAGAGTGGCGCAGTATTACTGGATGGTGAATTGAAAAATGTACACGAATCAGCAGCAGATCAATTCTTACTAAAAGAAGCACAATGGTTTAATGTTAATATTTCAAATGCATTGGTTAAAATAAAAGATGTTTATAACAATTATGATAAGTATAAAACCGAATCATACCAATTGGGTAAACAAAATAAACAAAACTTTAGTTTAGAAAAAATGACAAAAGTATTTGATGGTATTTTGAATCATTACAATGTTTATAAAAAAATACAACCAAAATTCCAAAAATTGGAACTACCTAAATTAAAAATGCTTAAATAAAAATGAGCAATTATAATCCCATATATAGAAAATTTATAGATGATAGAAACCTAGTTGTACCTGAAAAAATGGTAAGAGGAAAATTCTATTTAATAAAAGAATATGCATATGTAGATGGTGATAAAAAAAGGTTTACAGAAACAACCGCACCAATAGTATTTACCTTATTTGTGTCAAAAGCAAAAGATATAATTCATTGTGTAAAGGTATCAAATGTAAATCCAAATGTAATAAAAAAGTTTTTTGGTAAATTTGTAAACGAAGAAACTGAAAGATTACAAATGAGAGGTAATGCAAAATCCATATATGAAAAAGTTGTTAGTAAAGTTCCAACAATAACAAACGAATCTTATAGAACATATAAAATAAGTGGATTAAATAAAGTGGTAGAACTCACAATGGATGTAAACGAATTAACACCAAAGAGTAAAAACGTAACAGGCATAGATACAAAATCACAAAAGAGAAATCAATAATTTATGACATCAAAAGAATTTGTTATTTGGTTAAATGGATTTGTGGCAGGAAGCCACAATTTTAACCTTACCCCAGAAGGATGGGATAAATTAAAAGAAGAATTAGAAAAAGTAACCGATGAACCAAAAGGAGTATCGATTGGAATTGGTGGAACGGGAATAACTACATCTACTACATATGTAAATCCACAGAGTGGTAGTTGGCATTACACAAATAGTTAAAATATGAAAAAAGTATTAGTTACAGGTGGTTGTGGTTTTATTGGATATGCTTTATCTAAAAAACTTATTGAAAAAGGATATGAAGTAGATATCATAGATAATTTATCAATTGGGAAGGAAGCAAAAAGTCCAAAAGTAATTGGAGCAAATTTTTTGGGAGGTGATATTCGTGCGATGGAAAATATTAAAGATGAATCATATCAGTATATATTTCATTTGGCAGCATTAAGTAGAATACAACCATCATTTGTTTCACCGCATCTTACTTTTGCAATAAATGTAGATGGAACTAGAAAAGTTGTAGATTATGCATTGAGAAACAAATCTAAATTGATATACGCTGGTTCATCCTCTAGGCATCACAATCCAATGTTATCACCATATGCTATGACAAAACATATGGGTGAGGAGTGGATTAAGATGTATAAAAATGTCTATGAATTAAATGCAGAAATAGCAAGATTTTACAATGTGTATGGACCGGGTGAATTGGTATCATCAGAAATGTCTGCAGTTATTGGTATATGGAGAAATGCCATATCAAACGGAAATCCCATCATTATACACGGTGATGGAGAGCAACGTAGAGATTTTACCCACGTTGATGATATAATCGATGGATTAATCCGTATAGCGGAGAGTGATGAAAAGCATGAAGATGCTTGGGAATTGGGAACTGGAAAAAACTATTCTCTAAATGAGGTGGCGGATATGTTTGAATACCCAAATAGAAAATATGTCGATGATGTAAAAGGAAATTACAGAAAAACATTGAGATTAAATAACGATGCCATAGACCGTTTAGGATGGCAACCAACCGATAAATTAAAAAGTTATATAGATGAAATTAAGTTACGCAATAACCGCTTGTAATGAGCATGAGGAAATTATAAGATTAGTTACACAACTACTAAATTATAAAGGAGAAAATTCGGAAATAGTTGTACTTTTAGATACGCCTAAATCACCTAGCGAAATGGTTGAGTATTTAGAATTACAAGCAAATGCAGATAAGATTACTCTTATTGAATCCGAATTTGCGGGCGATTTTGCACAATGGAAAAATTTTTTAAATTCTAATTGTAAAGGGGAATGGATATTTCAATTAGATGCCGATGAATTTTTAGACCCGAACCTTATCGTTAATTTGGAAGATATTTTGGATAACAATTTGGATAAAGACATGATTGTAGTTCCAAGAATAAACACGGTTGATGGTTTAACGGAATCGCATATTCAAAAATGGGGTTGGAGAGTTGATGAAAAGGGATGGGTTAATTTCCCAGATGTTCAAACTCGTATTTACAAAAATTCCGAAAAAATAGGATGGGTTAATAAAGTACATGAAAGAATCGTTGGATTTGAAAACTACACATCATTCCCCGCAGATGAGGTATATTGTATAAGACATCCAAAAACAATTGCAAGACAAGAAAAACAAAATAGTTATTACGAAACTTTATGAAGATAACATTTATATACGCATATGAACAGGGTGAGATTTGGTCTACACCAATGGCATTGATAAATGAGTTTAAGAAGAGAGGGTGGGAAACTGATATAATATCAATAGGAAATAACAGAACCGGAATATACCACGATGCTGAACTTAAAAAATGGATAGAATCAAATCCAAAAACGGATATTGTACTTTTTATGGATTGGGGTAGATTTGATTCACCATTGTTAGATAAAAAGTTAGTAGATGCATTTTGGATACAGGAGAGTGGAGATGATCCACAAAACTGGGAAAGAAATTCACCAAAAGCAAATAGATTTCATTATACAATCACATCCGATTATAAATCATGCATGAAATACAAAGAATTGGGTATAGATGCAGAATGGATAACGCATTTTGCAGATACTGCAGTACAATATCCTATGAATTTGGAACCTGAATATGTTGCAGTAACTACACGAGGATTTGGTAATTCACAATTTTTAGATTATCTTACACAATGGGGTGAAGGTGCTATAGGAAATAAAAATGGTATGACGGGAATTGAACACACAGAATTTTTAAATAAAGGTTTGATGGTGGTTCAAAATAGTAGATGGAAAGAAATAACAAGGCGTATATTTGAAGGGATGGCATGTGGTAAAATGGTTATAACCGACAGATTACCTATGGATACTAAATTGCATGAAATATTTGTAGATGGTGAAGATATTGTTTATTATGATGATATGTTTGATTGTATTGAGAAAATAAATTACTATAATGAACACGAAGAAGAAAGAGAACAGATTGCAAATAATGGTATGAAAAAAGTAATAAATAACTATACACAAATTCAAGTAGTTGATAAATTGATAAAAAAATATGATGAATGTAGGACATCATACATACGGGTATGATAATATTAAAGTTATAGGATTGGGTGAAGGAACAACTTTGAATATTGGAAAATTTTGTTCCATTGCTGAAGACATAACAATTTTTATAGGAGCATATCATAGAATGGATTGGATAAGTACATATCCATTTGGACATGTTAATACCGATATATTTCCAAAAGTAAAAAAAGGAAATGGACATCCCCATTCAAAAGGAGATGTGAATATTGGAAACGATGTTTGGATAGCAACTGGTGCTGTTATTTTAAGTGGTGTAAATGTGGGTGATGGTGCGGTAATAGCAGCATATAGTGTTGTTACAAAAGATGTTCCACCATATACAATAGTTGCGGGAAACCCAGCTAAAGAAATACGTAAAAGATTTGATGATGAAACAATTGATAAATTGTTGAAGTTAAAATGGTGGACTAAATCGGAAAAAGAAATAAACGAAATATCGGATATATTATCTTCAAATAATTTTGATAAACTAAATACATTAATAAAATGAAAAGATGGGATATAATAAATGAAATAATTAAGAAATTCAATTATAAAAGTTATTTGGAAGTGGGTACTCAAGACCCAAAATCAAATTTTGATAAAATAGATATTCAACACAAAATTTCAATAGATCCATTTCCTATGGGTGAAGTAACTTTTGTAGGAACATCCGATGAATATTTTGAATCAATAACGGATGATGTTAAATTCGATATTATTTTTATAGATGGATTACACCACAATGATCAGGTATTAAAAGATATCGATAATGCACTAAATCATTTATCAGAAAATGGAACGATAGTTTGTCATGATTGTTTGCCATCCACAGAAAAGATGCAGGAACGAAATGATCATGGTGGTGAGTGGACGGGTGATGTTTGGAAAGCTATTGCAAAATTAAGAATAGATTCAATTGATTTGGATATTAAAGTTGTTGATACCGATTACGGGTGTGGTATAATTCGTAGAGGAACGAACATACCATTTGAAACTAACGAATACTGGGAAACATATAGGTTTTATGAATCTAATAGAAATAGACTTTTAAATGTAATTAATATAAATGATTTTCAACTATGGACAAAATCTCTGTAATAATACCGACTCTTTGGAAAACTTCTGGACTAAAAGAAAGATTACTAAATATATCTAATGTGGAATCTGTTGGAGAAATAATTCTAATAGATAATTCCGAAACTCCAGAAGATATACAAAATATAGATAAATTAAAGCATATAAAGGAATATGAAAACACATATGTAAACCCAGCTTGGAATAAGGGAGCTAGGTTGGCAAAATATGATAAGTTGTGTTTTGTAAACGATGATGTTGATTTTGATTTAAACATATTCGAAACGATGCTACCATTGATAACAGAAGATAAGGGTATGATAGGGTTGGCAGAATTTCATGGAGCAGGAGTATGGGAAGATGAACCGGGAGCAGATTATAGTAGACCATCCGATAAAAGAGGGGATAGAGGATATAAAACTCATATTTTCGAAATAAATGAAAGAAAGCCCGGATATGGATGCTTCTTCTTTATGCACAAAAAATCATACGTTCAAATCCCAGAGGATATAAAAATTTGGTATGGTGATGATTGGCTTTTCTATAAAAGTGGAAAACAAAACTATTCTATAATGAATTTTGATATAGTTGGTAAACCATCGCAAACATCGGATTTGGTTGAGTTTAATCCTGTAAAAAATTTGGACAAACTTTTATATTATAGACTTTTTCAATAAAATAACATTTATGAAATTACCGATTAGTGTAGGAATATTATCTTGGAATAGTGGGCAAGTTTTAGTTGATACTTTAACAACATACTATCAAAATGGTTTGGTTGATATTGTAGATGATATAACGATATTATTTCAAGAATTCAATAAGCAAGATTATGAAATTGCCAATCACTTTGGGTTTGATGTTATCGGTATGAATAGAAATATTGGTATCGGTGGTGGTTTTATAAAACTTACTGAAAATGCAAAAAACGAAAATGTTTTGATATTAGAACATGATTGGAATCTGATTGAAAATAAAGAAACTACATATCATAGATTGAATGATGGGATAGAACTTTTAAGTGGAGGATATCATGCAGTTAGATACCGACATAGGACCAATCCAGGTGTACCACATTTTTCATTTAGAAATATTGGAAATGAATTAAACTACTACGATGATGAGATTGGATGTACATCTCCACACTTATTGGATTCCTTACATTGGTTAGACCCTTCGGAAAGTTTTCCTGATAAAATACAAAAAGAGGGTGATTATTTTGTAACCACTTCTAGGTGGGGAAATTGGACAAATAATCCAACTTTATATAAAAAGGATTTTTACCTAAATACGGTCAGACCATTTGCAGGCGAAGGAATAGCATTGGAAGGAAATATTAGTAAATGGTGGTCGCAGCAACAATTTAAAGTAGCACATGGTGAGGGATTATTCATGCACAACGATTGGGTAAAATACGGAAGATAATGGTAAAATTAATTATATTTGATTTGGATGGTGTATTGGTTGAAGCAAAAGAAATACACTACAATACATTAAATCAAGCACTTTGGGAAATTGGTAAAAGTAATAAATACGTAATTTCAGAAGCAGAACATCTAACACTATATGATGGATTAAAAACCAATCAGAAATTAGAATTACTTACTCAAAATAAAGGATTGAATCCAAATACATACGAAACGGTTTGGAATAGAAAACAACAATTGACTATTGATGCAATATCAGAATTGCAACCCGATTTACAAAAAATTGAGTTGTTTAAAGAATTGAGAGATAGGGGATATAAGTTAGCAGTTGCTTCAAACTCAATTAGAAGGTCTGTATTGGTGATGTTGGCTAAGATAGGTATAATTGAGTATATGGATTTAATCATCTCTAATGAAGATGTAAAGAACTCTAAACCACATCCTGAAATG
>Ga0315903_10006352_pt1 | contig 15113 bp, 15 predicted proteins | sample LakEriMetagenome_7_FD_203524 | JGI IMG/M metagenome (GOLD analysis project Ga0315903, IMG submission 203524) | Freshwater fungal communities from buoy surface, Lake Erie, Ohio, United States - Buoy 2 MA119 | ecosystem: Environmental > Aquatic > Freshwater > Lake | place: USA: Lake Erie, Ohio...
AATATGGAAACCGTCTGTTTGCTTACCGTTTCTGAGTAAGAAAACTATTTCAAAAGGATATACCTCATCTCTCAAGTAACTTCTGAGATTCGTAGCATTTAACTCATCTGCATAGTTTTCTGTTGCAGGGATTCTCCATGTTTCCCACATCAATTCTATCTTACTAGCAATGCTCTGATAGTTGATTCTATCAATAGAAGTAAGATTGTCCCAAACCAGAACATCTTGCACATTTGTCAAATCTTGTGCAATATCATAAAAAGGAAACTTCTCAAATATATCATTGATGCTCAATCGAATCTGACTAACATTCTGGCCAGTGTACGTGATTTCCTTCTGAGGACTATCAATATAGTATGTACCGATAAGCTCAACGGAAGTGATGGCATTTACAGTTTGTATCACTGCAAGATTGAAGTATTGATACAAACCACTATCCTCTAAGTTCTTGACACTCAGAACGATAGACTTACCGACTGGATAATTGAAGTTTACACTTGTAATTGCTGGGTCAGCAATAGGAGTGGGATTGGTAACTGAATAATATGATGTATACGGATTACCTTGAGGATCACAATATTGAATAGCAAACTGATATGTACCAGCTTCCAGATTACCTGTGCTACTAACATTAACTACTTCAAGTTCTGGAATCTTGAAATTAGGCTGAAGTTTCAGTTTGTTACAATCAAGTTCCTCTGTATAATCAGGATCACAAAGAGATGTTCCAGGAGTAATTACCTTTGGAACATTCTCAATATCCATGTATCTTCTAGGATTATATCCATCAGTCCAATAGATTTCAGTTGTACAGTTTGTAATCTTGTGTGCAATCTTATGGATGGGGTAGTTTACATTAAAATTAAGACAAGGTGCACTAGCAAGCACACGATAGACACAATCATTATTCTCCATATATCCAATCTGGCTAGCACCATCATCTGGATTTGTAATAAAGAATATGTGTTTGTTCTTCTCTTGAATAAAGTGACTACCTATAAGCACAAAGCCAGAAGGGAATGTAACGCAAAGTTCATTCCCAGGCTCATTCTGATAGTTTACAGAATTAGCATCATAATTCTCGACAACAGCATTCAATGCATATGTCAACTTACCCTTAGGGATCTGGTTGACAGTCTGGTCCATGTTAAGACCAGTGGTAGCATTGTTATACTCTTGTCTTATGTTACCTTGTTCTTGTTCAGCCATGTCTTATTAATTATTTCTTCTCCAACCATATCTGTTAATACGGTTAGGTAATTCGTACATATTAAATCTGTTCAAGTCATTCTTTATCCTACGCTGTTTGGCCCAAGGATCTTGCTTCTTGATTTCAATATCAGCCATGATGAAAGCTTCTTCAGCTTGTTGTTTGTAGTAAATAAGCTTTTGCTGTAGCTGATTAAATGTCTCATCATTAGTTTGGTTCGTGAGGGTTTCCATCATCTTATACTTGATGAATGCCTCAACATATTCTCTCACACGAAAGTTGTCTGGAATTAGCTGATTTCCTAGATTGTCATACTCAGTTGCATAGAAAATCAAGTGCACCACTCCATTGCGGAAGTTTGTTACAAACTTATTGTCTCTGATGTCAAAGCTATCATAACCAGCAGAACCAGGTGTAAATTCACGAAGAGGAGGAGCTTCCTGATAGAATTCCCAGTTACTTGTGTAATCTACAGCACAGTTCTTTTGAGCAGATATGTTACCAGGTTTTAGTAAATATTGTCTACGATATAGTACAGGAGCTTCGTTATTAGTCTTGTACACTGTCTGGATCAACTCAGGCATACAGCTACCATCACAACCCACATTTCCACAACAAGGACTAGGAATTGCACAATCTGTTACAATTGGACTCACTTGAATAGTTGTTTCTGTTGCAGCTTGTGAGTAGAATGAATTTGCCTGTTGATATGGAAAACCATTAATTGCTGTACAAAGCCATGCCTCACGAACAGCATAGAAGTTGTCTGGAAGTCTAGCTTCGTAATCATTGATGTACAACACTTCCTCTTGAATGACATAGGTTGCCCTGCCCAGTTTTCTTAGACACTTGTCGAGATAGGTAGGAAACATCAAATCATCTATTGCACCTGTATCGAAGTAGCTTTTAAACTCTTCCTTTACAGTTGAATAGATAATATCAGGAGAAATGAAGTTATATTTGTAATAGTATGACATCTATTTTAAATTTTCCATGTGTGATAAATGTGTTGATATTTATCGCTGGCTTTTAGATAATGAGATAGTAGTCTAGAAGTGTTTCTGGATGGTTTGAAATACCACAATTGCGAGAACTTGAGCCTTGCAGTTTCTTTAAACCACATCCATCCAAAGAAATGACCTTCTGTATGGAAGTTGAAGTTGTAGATGCGTTTACCTTTCTCTTTTGTCTTTTTCCAGTCAATAGGAAGATTGATAAACTCTTTACCATCCACACCTTTTATTTTTCTACGCTTCTTCTTATTAATGGAGAAGTCACCAAATCCATATGGAAGCTTTGCTCTTTCACCTGTCTCAAGGATGTATTCTTTGAAAGACTCGTTGAAAGTGTAAATAATGTTTCTCCACTCGTCAAAGCTCAGCTTTATTGAGGGATTCTTTTTACAAAAGTTATTGTAGTTTTCTTTACTTGCGCTTCGCCAATCTATCTTCACTCTCATTATCTCAAGTTTGGAGCATTAGGTGCTTGACCATCAACTCCATCACTTGTAATATCTGTCTTGATATTGAAGTATGTAGACAGAAGTTTCTGTGACGTTAATTCCAAAACCTGCTTTTCCAAATACCCAGGAACAGGAGACTCCTTATCCAGAGGATTTTTGCAAAGCTCATCTACTGTATACTCTTTTCCACAACCGCACTCAGGATACATGATGTCATTAGGAACATCTTCTTCAAATAATGCAACTAGTCTAATTGCTTTCAGAAGAGGATTGTTCACATAGAGATAGCCATTGGAAATCCAATAGTACTCTTCCTTCTTGACGATTGGGAGTTTCAGTAGGTTAATGTATCTGTTGATGGTTATTTCTTTTAACTTCTTACCCTGACCACTCATCGCATTGATTGAGTAGACACCTTGAATAACATATTGATAGTTACCTTCAGTGATGCGAGGAAGTTTAAATTTTGTTCTTGCTACAGAACAAGGGTCTGAGTATTCACAACATTCTGAAATAGGAACTTCCACCATCTCCAAACAAGGAATGGTGGTAAAAACTGTATCAGTGGCCCACAGTTTTCTGAGGTTTGTTTCACGCTTAATTAGTAAGAAAGCGTTGTTTTTAATCTCAGACATAATAGCTCTATCTGTTATCAAACTATCAGTTGATAACAGTTTATGCATTGATCTTACGTCTGAAATAAGTTTCCTATAAGTAGACATTATAAATACTGTTTGAATATGTTTGTCATTCCATAGAACCTGTCAACAAGGAAAGCTGTTACTTCCCCTTTAGCACAAGTGTAGCCATTCTTTTCGTCCCAACCACTCTTTGCAGTGGAGAAAGCAGGAACTTGGTAGAACTTGATACCATTGAAATCTTGACTCAGTTCATGATGTTTATCACCTGTGAATATATAGAAAAATTCGTGATCTGACCAACTTTCTTTAAACTCCATTGGAAATATTCCAGCAAGCTTTGCAGGTTTAATTGCATCACCATGGTTAAACATCATTGCTGTAAAACCATAACTTATATACTTCCTGTATTTTGGAGAACAATCAAATGTCAGTCTATCAATGTTTCTGAAATATGTCTGTAACCAATTTATCAAGTGCCATCCTACATACTCATCATGATTACCAGGAACATAGACAATTTCTACTTTTCTAGAGTAGGTGAGCAACATTTCAATCATAGCCACCTCATGAGCACATATCTCTTCAAATGATTCATGATAGCTTTTGGTATTCTGTTGAGGAGTTCCTTTTGTAGTGGTTCCTGTAAACTCACTGTTAAACTCATCTGAGCCAACTATGTAGATAATTTTTTCCAAGTTGTTAGACAGTGTAGCTTGTTCAAGAATAAGTTCTATTTTATATGAAATTGTTGAAAATCTAGCAAACGTGTCATTTTCACCATTTACATCCAACTTGTTGTAATGAGGATCCTGCTTATTAATCACCAATGCAGCATCTGTATGTCCTGGTTTAAATCTTGGTAGAGAAATCTCTTTTGCTTCGGGCTTATATCTAGTCAAAAACTCCATGAAGGAGTTCTGAAACAGTTGTTCGTCTTTCTTTTTTGTTAACCAAGCTTTCACTTGGTAATATGGTTTTTCAGCATTTCCCCAGTAATTCTGGACGTATTTGCTAATTTCCCATTTCTCTGTATCAATTTTACACTTCTGAATTAATTCATCAAGAGTCTTGATTTCTTCATCTGTGTGAAAAATAACCTCTCCCGTTCCTTTTGCAACATCTTCTGTGAAATGTTTAATGGCTATTTGCTCTAGTTCACCAATGTATGTTGCAGTTTCAGCATCTTTATTTGTATTTTCTGAAGATCTCAGTTCTTTCAGCAGAGCTTCAACCTCATCTTCTGAAATGTTTAGCTTTTCTGCATAGAACTTTTTACTCTTCTTCCAACTCAAAAGTTGTTCAAGTTGGCGAAGAAGGGATTGATTATCAGGCATTTACCGTTACATTTGGTTAAAATTACAGTAAAGGTACGAAGCTTTTTTGATAATTTCCAAATTAATTTAACCACTTTGGTTATCTATTCTAACCAATCTTGTTATAAATAAAAACTCCCAGGAGTAGAAACTCCCAGGAGTAAGCCTTGAAAACCAACAAACAAGGCTTTTAATATTTTAACAGGAAAATCCGCCAATAGATACAGGATCTCCTGTTACAGTGTTTACACACGCACTTGTGATAGCATCTTCACAAAGTGATGGTGATGCACCACCTACTAGTGCAGTTCCTGAATTCTGTCCAGCCAAAATAGTAACTGTTCCAAAATACAGAGTTGAGCCTGTAGAGAAAAGTTGGTATTGGAAATCAAAATCAGTGTTCTGACTTACATTTCCTCCAAGTAATGTAATTGTAAATTGAGCCTGACAGTCTGTAACGTTAACTTGTTCAATTGTGTAAGATAAACTACTTATAGAAAGAGAAGGAGCAGCTGTAGTTGTTGTAGTTGTTGTTGTAGTAATTGAACTACACAGCGGCAGGAACTGCCAGAAAGATTGTCGTATCAAGCTGGTTGAACTTGATGCAATTACACTACCGCCAGAATCTCTCAACTGTAATGTAAAGAATACCGCAGGCTGTAAACCGTTTGGCTCTTGATAGTACAATTTACCAGACGCAGGGTTGTTATCCTGAATTGACACACTTGCACCAGATGGTGGCGGGTCAGTCTGAACAGTGATATAAGAACCTACTGGTGCGTTTGTAGTATTGATGTTATAAACAACGCTACAGAACGCATTATCATTACAATTGTTGTTTCTACAAAGCGGAGAACCTAACGAAATAGTTGGAAGTGCAGCAGTTGTAGTTGTAGTAGTTGTTGTTACAAGTGTAATGTCAATATAGTTTGTACAAACTCCTGTAGATTTTACTCTAATTGTTGTACTACCATTTGGTACAAGAGCTGATGAATAACCAGCCAGAAGAGCAGATTTACTTACTCCTGTCTCAAAAGCTGATACATATCCATCTACATTTGAGTAGAGATTAAATGGTCCTGAGTCAGTACCAGCTGTTGTTAACGTGATCAATACCGTCATAAATTGTTGATTTTCAGATACTTATTAAGGAATATACATAATGTAGTAGCAACCGATACCAGGTTGATAGTTAGGGTGACCTAAACCACCACCAGTAGAACTGATTGATGTTGAAACACTTATTCCTGTAACAGCATTATCCACAGAGGGATTACCTTCAGGAGATTCATTACCCATTGCAAACTTACCGCCACCAGTAATACCACCAGATGTATTTGATGCAACGTGACTGTGACCAGGATCTGTAACAGTTGAAGTTGCTGAGTGTGTGTGACTAGGTAACTGACCCACTGATAATACTACACTATTAGAACCTTGAGTACCTAAGAGAGTATATGATGGATTAGTAGAAACAGCTGGGTCTACAGCTGGACTTAGTGGACCACCACCCATACCAGATGTAACACCTACAGCAACTCTACCTCTTTTATCAGGGGTTCCGTTGTTACCATTACAGAGATAGATTTTCTCCCAATCACCTAAACCTGCACCAGTGGTGTCAAACTTACCAGCAATATCACCATAGAATTCCACAACTGTGTACGGAACCATGCGATTATAGAATTTGGTACTAACACCTTGTGAGGCTAAATAAGCAGCAATCAAATCATTAAGATCTGCTAGCTTTACATAGTTTGTGTCTACATTTAAAGCAAGTGCATCCAAGGATACTTCTAAGCCACAAATCTTGTTAATTGCAGCCTGAAGGATTTCATGTGTTCCAGAGGAAGAAGTTACATCCTCTAGACAACCTACAGTGTAGGATCCTTCTAAAGCTTCGATCTCTCCCTCTACAGCACTGAGTCTTTGATCAAGTTCACAAGTTGCTTCGATGAGAGCATTGATAATATTTACCAGCGTGATGTCTTCACACTGAACTAAGTTCTTTTCTACAATCTCACAAATGATTGCAGGGTTGATGGTTAGTTTGATACCTGTACCATCAAGAGTTGATGTCAGAAACTCAATCAACGCTTGTTCTACATAGGAAAGAGAATCACCATTCTTGATACCAAGAACAGGAACATCTATACCCGTATAGCGAATACATTGATCAGAAGTTATCTCTACACAACCATTATAGCAATTTGAACAGCCCATTTATTTGAATTTTAAGAGTTTGACTCTGCTGGCGATCATGTTTACCGTGAACTCAGCATTGTAATGAGGATTACAGTATTTGTACGTAAGAATTCTTCTGTAGTTCAGAAGGTCCAACATTGTTCCACCAGGAACAGGTTGGTTGAGCATAAATACAACATTGTTGTATAGATTACCTGCCAGCTCTGCTAGTTTACAATCAATCTCTGCAATCAGAGATGGAATGTTAGAGCATTCTGGACAGTTTGTAAGCCTGGGTGATAACATGTTTGAATAAGTTTTTTCCTTGTTTGACAGCTCCATTACAAGCTGCACAAAGACCGTTAACTAAATTACATCCGCACCCAACATTAGCTCCGCAATTTTTACACTTTGCCATACTAGTAGAAGTTTACGACATAGTTGTTTCCAGAACAACCACAATTGTTTTTAAGAAAGTTGTCCAGCATTCTATCTGCCTGATTGTAAAGTTTCATAGCTTCTTGGGTAGCGCAGTTGTTAGCTGCAGCAATTGAACCTTGGATAAAGAAATAGATGGAGTTCAAATCCACTTTTGCCTGTGTTTTGATAGCTCTATCACATTCCATCATATCAAGCTTCATGAACGCTCCATCAAATTTCTCTTGCAGTTTTTCTACACGCATGATGGATTTCTTTACAAAGTTTACAGAAGAAGGTGCAACAGAATATTTTAAATGGTACACGCCATCAGGAAGAGGCTGATTAACACCGATAGGTGTTATGCCCAGGTTTGCTGTAGTGTATACATTGAAGTCATTGACATTGAATGGTTTTGTTACAATACCAAAGCTAGGAACATTGATCTCAATTGTAGCTCCAGAAACAACAGGAGGGAATGTTGGATAGAGAGATGCATCAGCAACACCTAGCGTAAGAGTGTTGTACGTAGGAATCACCAATATATCTAACTTCAGTGGAATAGGCAACGCTGTTGTGGTAGTCGTTGTTGTTGTACTCATGTTGTTTAAAAAATTAAGCCAGAGGATTGAGTTTGAATCCTCTCACCTCTGGCTTAGGTTATAAATCTAGGTTTCTTCTACTATTACGGAATCAAAGTTGATGTAGTAGTAGTAGTTGGCCATACAGTTGTGGTAGTTGAGGTAGTAGTGATACAAGAGTTACCACCAGCCACAGCACCCAAACCTGCTTCAAGAACAGTTTCAATAGCAGTTGCAATTGCACTACCAGCAGGGGCAGCGATGATTACAGTGCTATCTTCTTTGATGTAGTCACCCCATACATAATTGGCCTTGTCATACTCATTGAACCTGATGTAGTAGGTATCGTAGGTAGTACCATCAGATACCCAGCTTTCAAAGTTCTCGTTATAACCAGCCATTCTGTACAAGTGCTTCAGATAACCAGCTTGGTAGCTGTAGAAGTTCTTTTCCAACTGAGCAATTTCAGCAGAAGTACCCACCGCATAAGAAGAACGCTGAATAACAGTAGCATCAGCTACAATGTTACAAGCATCAGCCACGATGAAGTCAGCTGTAGTTGCTGGGCCACTGTACACGAATGTACGGAACCACATTCTGTCATACTCGAAAGGAAAAGCTGCCACATCACAAGGCTGACCATATTTGGTAAGAGGCTTACCAGTGATACGCAAGATAGCGTTTTGGTTGTTACCAATTCTCTGGAACTGATAGAAATCAGAGAAAGTGATGTTGTCAGGGTTGTTACCAGGAGCACTTTGCAAGAACTTAGCAATAATGCTGTCGATCAAAGCAGGTACGTCAACCAGATCACAAGGATCACCACCACACTCGCAACAAGGTGCTTGTACAGTTACTGAACGAGTGAAACCGTTGAAATACAGAGTGTCCAGGTAGCTAGAGTGAGCACGCAGAGTTACAGTGAGAACATCACCACACTTTACGTTGAAGTTTGCTACATCTGTAACCTGAGTTACAGGCGTAGGACAACCATTCACTTTGTACCACTCAGTTACGTTGCTGTTGCAACCAGCACCTGAAGGACAACCTTTGATCTTATCAGAACGCTTAGAGCCTTGCAGATAAGTGTTTTGACGGCCCTGCGCAATGTAAAAGTAAGGAGCAGCAGCAATGTTGCCAGCTGTAGCCAAGGTATAATCATTCTTGAAAATACCAACTTGGCCAGGAGTTAAGTCTTGTGTAGATCCAGAGCTAGGGAGCGCAGTTTGCCCTACTGGTACTACAAAGAGCGTAGTTAAAGAAAAATCAGCCATTTTGCTTTATTTTTGATGTTAAAAAATTACTCACCTGTTTGTATTCTGAACTGTGCACTTTGCACGGCTGCAGAGTTTTCTGTGTACATTGCTAAGCTTTGTACTGTCAAGTCTACCAATTCATCCTCAAGATACAACTCAAGTTCACAATCTTGGTCGAATGAATCTGTACCGTCAAGTCTTACATAACCTGCTTTATCAATATACACAGGATATCTCATGTAAGAGATGCAGATCTTTGATGGTATGAATGTGCCATCTGTAAAAATACTGATCTCATCTGAGGACAAGACATTGAAGGTTTCTTGGTACTCAAAGCTTGGTTTGTAATGGTCATTGTTCAGGATGAACTGAAGATCACCATGCTTGGCCAAGTCTCTGTTAATCCAAATCCTTCTATCTTTGCACTTACCCTTATCAGCCAGTATGTAACTATCAAGATAGAACATGTACTTAGGCACAAGTTCATGAAGTTTAGCAAACCACTGATTTAGTTCAGGATTCTTTATTTTAAGTTCAAGAGGTTGATGGTTGTACGTAATAACCAAGCTTTGCAGGTCTTCGTAACGCTTCTTAAAAGCATCCAAACCCATCCCACTTACCACACTAAAACCATCAACCTTTTGTTTTATCAGTCTGATCTGGTTCTCATTGAGCGCCAGAATTTTGTCTTCCAAGTTTATCTGCTGATGTATGTTAGTTGATAGCTTATTTAGTTTCTGGTCAATCTTGTACAATAAACTATCTACTGGTATCATACTGCAGCTAATTTCTTAGATTTCAGCTTGCCTTCGAGAGTCAGAAGCATGTCCTGATTATCATCGTCAGCCAGCATTTTAATTAAATCGTCTTCATCCTTAGCTACTTCAAACTCACCTTCATAGATCTTACCGTTAGGTTTCGCTCTATAGATTGAATGTGTCAAAGCTTGTTTCACTAAGTCTTTGATATGGAGTAAGTTATCTTTCATGTCTGCAAAGCGTGTGAACACTTCAACAGGATTCAGACCTTGATACTTACCGCTTTTGAATTCGGTTTGTTTCAGGATATTGTCTACAAGATTGTAAACTGTTTCTTCCTTAGTATCCTCTGTAACAGGCAATCCTAACAGACGAGCTACCTTCTTCCTCTTTTCAGGAGTCATTTGCTCAAACTTCATGATTGCTTTGTTGATGAGCTGCTTCTTCTTGAATAACACTGCGTTTTCAATTTCCTCATCAGCTACATAAAACTGTGTATCTGCAGGGAACTCACCACGCTCATATGCTTGCAGGGATGAAGCGATGGTAGGGTGAACACGCAACCAAGAGAATGCAAGTTCCTGAAGAGGAACAGCAAGATCAAAGTAGTTATCGCCATCAAGTAACTTTACAGGCTGTACATGGAGTACATCATCTGTAGAGGTTGACAAACCATAGTTCCAGAACTGAGAACGAGGGCCCAAATCAATATCACCCAGCGCAGCTTGTAACTTGGCTTTCAGTTTTGTAACACGTTCAATCTCCAGTTCTTTCTCAAGAGGATCAGCAATCCTTCTGATATAAGCAGCATCTGGATCTAAACCTGTTCTGTACTTACCATCCAACTCCTTGTAGGGGTACTTGAATACACCTGTACCAGGAATCCTTGTCAAACCTTTCAGTGCAAGACCACCTTGCATTGTCTGAAGTTGAGAGTTTTGATACTCTTTCTTAATAGTCGAAATTTTGCCTAACTTACCCATATGTAGTTTTTTATTTGGTTTTATCGCAGAGTGTTTCCCATCGAAGGGAGTTGCAACTGGAAATAACCCAAGTTCAACACTCTGTAGTTTGAGAAGAGCTCCCCCACCCTGAAGTGGGGGGCATTCTCTCCTCGGTATTTGACTAGCTTCCAGAGGAAGCAAACTAGGGATTGACTATCCCTAGAGGGGCTTAGAATTGTGGGATCTCTTCAATCAACACTGTACGAGACAGGTCTTCAATGAATACATCGCAACGATCCTTCATCCAGATTTCGTAGCCTGGGAATTTGTTTGCAGAACTCATACCCTGAGACTTAGCAAAGCCTAAGTGGTGACGAGTACCGTCAATATAACCCCAAGTCATAGAAGGTGCACCCTTCATACGAACTTCGCGGATGTTGTTAATCATAGAACCATCAGACATTGGAGACACATCGAATACCATAAATACTGGTGTACTCTTCTTGTTCTGACCGAATTCCAGATTAGATTGAGGCAGGTCAAGTTCCTTCAGGTGAATCAGTTCAACACGGCCTGTTTCACGTGTAACCATTGCATCGAATGCAAAGTTATAAGTGATGTGCTGACCTTCGCCCTGCAGGTAACGGTTACCACTATCAGCCATGAAGGTAAGACCGCTGTTCAAAGCGTCATTCTTCAAAGCCTGCTGGAACACGTCAAAACCAGCTTCGTTTGTGTACATTTTAACACGACGGTCCTTAACATCAACACGACGATAGAACAAGTCACCGAACACTGAACGAATCAGGTTTGCAGTGAATTCACCACGGTTGTATTGAACCAAGTTACCGTTGTTACGCATACGGTGGTAAACACCAGCAGATGTACGCTTCAGTTCTTGCTTGCTACCGTTAGTCTTAACAGTACCAGGACGAGACCAAATCATACGCTTAACTTTCAGTTCAAGCATGCTCTTACGCATCCAGAACTCAATAAATGGCTCCCATTTAACATCATTACGAGTTAAAGGAAGTTGGTTACGACGCTGAGGTGCATATACAAGGATATCCAAAGGACGTCCTGCAGAGTCACGCAACATTTTGTCGTCAGCCCACTCAGTGATTTTGTGCTCGAAACCATATGCAGAACCTAAAGATTCAAACATAGTGATTTGCTCTCCCAAACGAGGAAGACCAAGCAGATCCTGATCGAATTCACCGATTGCAGCATCTACCAGCTCAAGCTCAATACCATACTGGAGGAATGTAGAGCTAACAAAATCCACTTGAGGATTGTCGCTCACGAGAGTGAAGCTATAAAGGAAGCCCATGTTCCAAGGAACTGGATCCTTAATAACGTAGAAACGAGGACCATACTGACGAGAACCTACAGACACAATAGCGTTCTTAGAGAACTCGTTTGTGTCGAGGACCAGTTGGAACTCTTGACCATCGATACCAGGCTTGCTCAACTCAGCTGTGCTAGTTGGAATGTCGATGATTTTGGGGAACTTGTAGGGAACAGCCACCTGCCATTTCCAAGCATCGCTATTATTATCAATGTAATAAGGCGTGCTCTTGTTGATCATGTCCAGGAAGTCATTGCTATACAGAGAGCTCTGCGTATAGAGGCTGATGATTTTCTTGTCGTAATCAGCAGGCTCAGTTGAGTGGAAGCTCTCCAGGTGGTTAGCATCTGTTAATTTACCAACTGCACGCTTGTCCATAGAAGCCACACGAGCGTAGGTAAAGCCAGTTAGACCTGGAATTGTTTGAATTGCCATTTTGTTATCCTTTTATTTTAATGAAAGTTATAAGAACCATGAATTGGGTTTAGACTGTTGAGCTGATGAGCCCTTGGTCTTTGTTACTTGTCTAGCTACCTCCCCAAACAGTTCGTTAGATTTCTTTGTAACGCCTGTCTTTTGGATGGTGGAAAGCGTGGGGTCTTTCTCTAGGATTTTGAGGAGGAGAGCAACCTTCACCTTTGTTGCATGGTTCTCAGGTCTCTTCAATTCCAGGATGGTACGATCAAAGTCTGTAAGGGTTTCTCCAGACGGTGTTTTGTACTTATCCACCAGTAGGAAGTCTTGTAGTTCGCTAGCTAGTTTGGGATTGATGGGGATACCATCGAACTCCTTTGATTTCAACTTGTCGTGTAGGACTTGTTGAACATTATTAATGTATTGATTTTTAATGGCTTGTTTCTGTTGTAGCTCCACTTCAGCTCTTTGCTCCATTTGGGCTAGCTTTTGAGCTTCTTTTTTTACAAGCACTTTATGGTGCTTGGTGGCTACACTTTCCAGATCTCCGTAGTTTTTAAGCCTTTCTACTTCTGTGTTGATGTCATCAGGCTCAAATCCTTGGTCAGCCAGAGCTTGCTTTATGACTGACACTTGATTGTTCTCTTGTGACAAGTCCATTTCAGCAAAACTCACTACAGTGTTATATGTGCCAAAATATTCTTTTGGATCAACACCTTTTACAAATATGGCATCAAATGCTTGTTGATAGTCTTCTCCAAACTGTCCAATGAAGCTATTAACCATCTCGATAGCCCCTTTCTTTTTCTCGTTCTGGAATTTTTCCAGGAACTCTTCAGGGGTGGAGATGTTTATATCTTCCTCATCCTCGTCTTGAGAGAAAACACCTAGCTTAAATAAGTCTTTAGCTAGGGCACCAAATTGTGTTGTACCGTCTTCTGTAGCTTCTTGCTCTTCAGCAGGAGCTTCTTCTTGTTTTAGTTCACCAGCTTTAGGAGCCTTTGGGGCTGCCTTCTTTGGTGCAACTTCTTGATTATCAGACGGTTGCTCTTCTTCATCACTTTCTGTAGCATCAAGTAGAAAGTTTTTAAGAGTTTCTTGTGCATTTGCCTCATCAGCAGGTGCAGCAATCTCTTTACCTTTTGGGGTTGCAGGTTCTGGACCCTTTGGAGGTTCAGCTTCCTTTATAATTTCCTTAATGTCATCAGGATTTCCACTAGCGGTTTCTGGAGCCACTAGATCATTCAAGAGCTCAGCATTGCCAAGACCCATTTCCATAGTGTCCTGAATGCTGAAATTAAACGATTGCATATCAACGTTCTCAGCCATATGTAGTTGTTTTTGATTGGTTTATGTGCTGTAAAAGTATATAATACCTATTGAATAACAAAGAGTTAGATGGCTATATTGATCATTTTTGCAGATAATATAGCATTAATATAATTTACTCTAACTAAATCACTTTAATTCTACCCACCTAAATCCCATTTTCCAAAGGAATCTGGCTGTTAAGGAGGACTCTTTTCTCACCTTAGTCTCACTCCAATCAGGGTGTTTTAAGTGGAAGTGCTCATGAAGCAGGTATAGAAGATAGCGATATCCAGTTAATGTTTGGTCTATAGTTATCTTATTTTCCTCCATCCAAGCAATTCCCCACGCTCTTTCTTTCCCTAATTTTCTATGCTCTACCTTGTGTGGGTTTTTTATCTCCATATTGATTACCTTCAAATATCTCTTTTAGAGCTTTGTATGTGATGATGAGGGACATCTTTTTGATGCGCTCCACCATCTTAGATTCTCCTTCAGATAGTAAAACGGGGTCTATATCCTCAATCACACCCATAGCCTGTATGCAGGCTGTGATGTCTTCATGAGGAGTAGGATCAAACTCAAAGGTGTCATTATCCACTATCTCGTCGATATCCATTATTCTTTCTTAGGTTTCTTTGCTCTTCCTTTTGCGTTCTCTTTAGCTATGGCCAGGTCATTTTGCATGTTTTCTCTAGCCACCTTAATTTTCTCTTTTTCAACAGCCAGTTTCTCGGAAGCTAGTCTATTCTTGGAGGCAATGTCAGCAATCTTTGCATCATATTCACGAGCAGCTTTAGACTGTTCCGTAGCTAACTTGCTGATTTCCAACACGTCCGGGATTCCTGATTTATTCACATCAGGCAGTCCCATACCCATAGTTTTAGACTCAGCGTTGATGAGAGCTATCTCTTTCTTGTTTATACGATCAAGCTCGTTTTGATAATTCTCATTAGCTATATCTTGTTCTTTCTGCATCTGAGCTTGCTGGATCTGAGCCTGGGCAATTTGACCTTGTTGCTCCACCTCTTGTTGCTTAATTTGCATTTGCTGTTCTTGCATTTGCTGTTGCTTATCACGCAGGTCTTTAAACACCTTCTTCATCTGTCTCATTGACTTGGTGCTGTATAACTCAATCACGTCATACAGAGATCCACCATTCTGCATCAAAGGCTGGGCCAATTGACGAAGCTCATTGAACATTTGTGTATCCTCAGGACGATTTGTCAAGAACACCTTCAGGTCACGGAATCTTAGATCTGTACCATTAACAGACA
>Ga0315903_10006353_pt1 | contig 15112 bp, 28 predicted proteins | sample LakEriMetagenome_7_FD_203524 | JGI IMG/M metagenome (GOLD analysis project Ga0315903, IMG submission 203524) | Freshwater fungal communities from buoy surface, Lake Erie, Ohio, United States - Buoy 2 MA119 | ecosystem: Environmental > Aquatic > Freshwater > Lake | place: USA: Lake Erie, Ohio...
CGCACGCGACGCCAACCTCAACGCCTGCGGTCGGCTGCGGAATGTGGTGCTGCACGATGCTGGGCAGGGCCATGTGAGCCCGCCACCATCCCGCGTCGCTCTCCAGTAGTTCACGCCAGATGCGGGGCGTCATACGATTTGCACGACCGTGCGTGCCTCCGTGCCGTAGTGTTTCGCCACTGTCAACGAACAGACCTGGCTATCGTCTTCCCACGCCACGCCGTTCAGGGCGTCCAGCACAGCTTTCGCCGCGTTGTCCACGTCGCAGCGGGGATACTGCGGAGCGTCAGGCTTCACGCCACTCTTTCGTATGTGTGACTTCGGGCGTTCCCATACAAGGTCAATCAGCACGCCAACCGGCTCGCCGTGCACGCCAGCCCCCGCCGCTCGAGCAGCGTTCGCAATCGCCGCCCGGTACGCATGCACGGGATGCTTCGCCGGCACGTAGGCGCGAGCGAAGCCGCCACGCGTCGAGACTCGCGGCCTCGGCTGCGGAACGGGCTCGCCTGGAACGGTGAATGTCAATGCCATGCACGAAGCATGGCGGCGTTGTCAAACTTCCAGGCACGCCGGCGAAATCATCGCCCGTATCGTCTCGCGCGTTACCCGGCAGATAATCAGCGAAACCGCCTGGACGTTGTGAATATCGCAAGCGGCGCGGCGTGTTATACGGGGCCGTAGAAACACTGGTTCGCTGGCTACTTGGCGTCCGTTGGCGGGGCAGGAAGCTGCATCCAGTGGGTGGGCGCGCCGCCAAAGTCCCCCAGGTAAGGCTCGCCAGTTTCGTTGTCGCAGTGCTCCGAGTGCCATCGGCCTTTTCGGCAAACGTAACCAATGACAGGCCCGCAGGGGCCAGCCGTCAGCACAATCTCCAGTGATTCCGGCAGCCGCTCCGTCACCGGAATCCACTCCCCACTCATATTCGCAATCCTCCGTTTCGCGTCGTCTTTCTCATACGATACGCCAGCGAACCAGCGGATGCAGCGGACGGCTGCGCCGCCGCTGATCCTGCGTGTTATGCGTGCCCATTTGCCATGATGCGTCTTGCGTCTCGGCAAAAGTCTTCTGCTGTTGAGTGCTGATCGTTCGGCCATACTGCCCACCACGCAATGACAGCCGCCGCCTGCGCCGCCGTCTTTGCCCTATGAATGGCTCGCATTTCAGCGATGATTGCTGGCCGCCTTGGATCGCTGGGGCTGATCCTGTCACGCGGGCACAGTGCCTCATAGGTGCTGATGTATTTGCTCATGGTCGCCTGCCGTCCTGCATAACCACCGGATGCACCAGACGGCTCGGCTGTCTCGTTTGGTTCAGTCATCGTCTCCTCCTCGCCGCAGGTGATCGCGGCCGTTCTGTGGCCTAGCCCAGCCGCTCTAGCAGGCCGCGGAGGTTGGCGGCCCTCGCTGCGTAGTGGTCGGCGGCTTTCTGGTCGTCAGCCTCGCGGCAATAGCCGCTGTCTACATCGCACCAGTGCGCCATCGCCTCTACCCCCTCCCGCTCCGCGTCGGTGAGCGACAACCGGCTGGCAGCGTCAAGCCTCGCCTCTTTGTCGCACTGAATCAACGCATCCTTGAGGCTGCGGCTGTTTGGCATCCCAACGTCTGCCATGAGGCTCTTGAGCCTGTCGTCGGAAATCATCCCGAGCGACCGCCACGCCACAGAACCAGCCGATGCAACAGACCGCTCATTCGTATCGCTCATGTTGGCCGCCTCCTTTGTTCGCGGCTGTTGATCTCGCGTGTTCTCACTTCTTGGTGCGCTCAAGTTGCTCTACCCGGTCGCGAAGTTGCTGTACCTCGCCCAAATACTCAACAACAATCTCGCTGGTGCCGCTATTCTGACGAACCAGCCTCCACGCAAACGCATCAAACTGATGCGCTCGGTACAGAGCAAAAACTGACACACACATCGCAATCGTTGCCAACGCGCAAGAAAACACTTTAGTCTTATCCATTTTCGTATGCCCTCTTGGCGACAAGGAACTGCTTTCTGGATATTGGGATCGCACAGATCAGCGAGTCACCTGCGTTTTTTGATATGTAGTCGGCCGGATGCTGTGCTATTGGGACTGTTGAGAAGCCGCGACAGTCGTCTTGCGCCACCGTAATGAGCCAAAACGACCCGCGAGAACCACCGGATGCACCAGACGGCTCTCCTGTCTCGTTTTCGTTGTTCATGTCATCTCCTCGCCGCTGGTGATCGCGGGCGTTCTCAACCACCCTTCGCAGCCGCCACCAGCGATTCCGCAATCTTCACGACCTCATCACTGGAAAACACTGCGAACAGTTGGTCGTACTCATAAAGCCCGTCCCGTTGCCAGCAGTCGGTGTCGATTTGCACTTCCGCCTTACGCCCCTCCGCAGCGACCAAAACGTCGTGAAGTTCGCCGCTGCTGTAGGCGTATGGCTCCCATATCGGCCGGTAGAAGAAATCGCTGGACTCGCTGATGCTGTCCCCCTTGACGCACAACTCGTCAAATATCTGCGGCCTGTATTTGGCAAACACCGTGCCGGCTGGAAGCAACAGGAAATCGTCAAGCCCTACGATTCGCATTTGAGAACCAGCGGATGCAGCGGACTCGCGATGCCGCCTGCGGGTGTAGTTTCGTCAGCGGTCGCGAGCCGCTGATCCTGCGTGTTCGCTGGCTACTTGGCGTCCGTTGGCGGGACTGGGATCGGCATCCAGTGAGTAGCCTCATATCCAAATCCGAAGTACGTCGAAAACGTGCCGCGAAGAGATTTCAGTATCGACAACCGAGCGACATAGACGCCGAACTTGATCCCGGCCTGCTCTGGCAGCACCACCAGAACATCGACGCCTTCTTCAGGCAGCCGCTCCGTCACCGGAATCCACTCGCCACTCATATTGGCAATCCTCTGTTTCGCGTCGTCTTTCCCATACGATACGCCAGCGAACCAGCGGATGCAGCGGACGGCTCGCTCATCTCCCACCTCCAAGCCGCTCCAGCAGGCCGTCGATAATCCGCTGCCTCGCCCGGACCTCAGACGCACACAGGCCAATCTCGTCGGCGTACTGCGCCGCCTCGTCGCGCAACTCGCGGAGCGTCTCAGCCTCCGCGTCGGTGAGCGTCAAGTTTTTTTGAGAAGAATCGTGACACGGCGGCTGGCGGAAGAGGGGCTCCGCATGCTGCGGCTGCCTGCCAACGTAGACCGACGCCGTCGATCCGTTTGGGTAGAACGTCGCCCACGCCACCGGCTCCGTACCCTCGCGCGGCTCACTGCCCTGCGGAGGTGTAGCGTGCGTGGCGGGTGTATCGCCGGTGCCTTCGGAGGGTCGCGGTGCCGCTTTATCTGTGCGGTCGCTGTCTCCGCGCGGTGTCGGTTGTGGAACGACCGACTCACCGCTGGCTCTAGCCTCCGGCGAGGCTCCATGGTCTGTGGGGGACGCTATGCGGTCGAACGCATCCCAGCACCGCATGCAGGCATTGTGGATGAAGTCACGCGCATCGTCCGTCCGCAAAACGTCGTCGTGCAGGAAGCCTGTCGCCTCGCTGATCCAGTTCATCACCTCACCGACGAACCGCCGGAAAGCCGCAATCTCCTGTGTATCGCCGGTGCCAGCGTCACCGCGTACGCGGACCCTTTCGGGCGAGGCCGGCGCCTCACTGGCTCTCGCCGCCGGCGCGGCGTCTAGATTTGGTACTGCGGCGTGCCATTCCGGCCCGTAAACGCCGCTGTTGAGTGTCTTAGGCTCGCGGCGCTCCCGCTCGCGGAGCATTGCGTCGGCCCATAGGTAGGCACGTCCGACGATGTAAGGCATCGCAAACTCGTCATCGACCTCCGGGTACAGCAGCCCCGTCAACGCCGCTGCGGCGAAGTGGTCGCGGTCAGTCATGCCAGGCATCGTGCCCTCCTCTTGCTCAGTTTGCTGTCGGTCGCCGTTGCCGTTTCCGCCCGCCGCTGGGCAAAGTGCCTTTCGCGGCATTCCCTCGCCCGTTCGGCAATCTCTTCCGGCGTCGGGTCATCCATCGAAAACGCCCGATGTTGTCTACCACGCGGACCCAGCCCGTACCGCTCCGCGAGCCGCGTCAGATTACCTTCTGTCACGCCAAGCTTGCGGGCCACCTCGACGCGGGTCAGCGTCATGTCGGCCCACAGGAGAAACAGCGTCGGCACGTCCACCTTGCGGCCCCGTCGTGGCAGCCGCAGCTCATACGCCATCCGCGTCACCGTGTTGGCGTGAATGCCCAATCGCTCCGCGATGCGGTACGAAGGCACGCCCTCTTCCCACAGACGGGCGAACTCCTGGCGGTCAACCTGGACGCTACGTGGCATGGTGTCTCTCGTTGGTGACGCCCCGGCTGGTGACGTTGCGGAGATGCGACGCACGCCAGCCAGCCGGGGCAGCCTAGTCAGTCAGTCGTGATACCGAACCACGGCGTAGTACCGGCCGTTCGCACCGCGAGCGACCGCCTTCTCACGCACGGCGTAGCGGCCCCAGTAGCAGCAATTCGCCAACGCCTGCTCGGGCGTTGAACCCATGCCGATACCCTCACGGCAGCCCGCCGTGCCACGATGGGCGAATCGCCCCGTGCGAGCCATGTGTTCCGCGTCTTCCGCCGCAGACGTTCGCACCCGCGTCACGTAGCGGTCGGCGAACGCCGGCACGCACGCGAAGCACAACACAAGAGCCAAAACGAAACGCATGGGGAAACCCTCCGTGGTGAAATCGAACACGACGCAACCGTAGGACGCCCGTCAAGCAGACGGGTCGAGCGGCATGATGACGCCCGTGTAGGAGTCGGCCCGCATCACGACGGCGGATGCCTTGTCCTTCGCCTGCACGCTGATGGTCGGCTCGCCGTCAGCCGGCAAGCCCTGCAGCCACTCACGCACGAAGACCGGGTCGAGCTTCACCGTGCATTCGTGGCCGAACTCCACGATCTCGCACGTCACGCTCGATTCGCCGCACTCAGCCGACTGCCCGTGCAGGTGCAGCCCCTCGGCGGTGAACGTGTAGTCCACGCCCCGGCTCTGCTCACTCGCCACGATGGCCGCCGCCCTGGTCGCCGACAGCAACTCAGCCGCAAGCACCGTGGTCGGCTGCGGCCCGTCCGCAGGCAGAACGTCACGCCACCGGGGGAACCGGCCCTGCGTCAGTTGCGCCGTCACGGTGTGGCTGCCGATGGTCGCCATCATCGTGTTGGCGTCGGCCTCGAGCTGCACGCTGCCCTCGCTGCCGCCAGCCAGCCGAGACAGAATCGACATCACGCGAGCCGGCACGAGCGTCTGCCCGTCATCGACCGCCAGGTCGTGCTCGCACTCGGCCACCGACATCCGCCGCCCGTCCGTTGCCACGAGGTTCACGACGCCATCGGTCACGTCCACGAGCACCGCACCGAGGGCATAGCGGCTGCTCTCGTTGTCGGTCGCGTGCTCGACCGCCCGCACCGCCCGGCAGAACTCGTCAGCCGGCAGCCGCGTCACCGGCTTGAGCCCGCCCGGCTCCCACGTCGGGAACTCGGCAGCGTCCTCGGTCGGCAGCGTCCACTCGCCCCGGCCGATTCGCACGACGCAAGACGAGCCCTTCGGCGTCAGCGTCACCTCGTCGCCAGTGCTGGCACCGAGGATGGCCGACAGCCTCGCGTGCGGCAACAGCAGGGCATCGCCCTGGTAGTCGAGCACCGTGTCGATTCGCACCTCCAGGTCCGTGGCAGACATGAGCCCGTCACCGATGCGGACGTTCGCCAGCACCGGGCGAGTCCTTCCCACCGCCGCAGCGACCGCGCCGAGCGCACTCTTCAGCTCGCTCGCGTTCAATACGATGCCACCAGTCCGAGCCTTTACCTTCGTAGCCATTGCGTGATTCCTTTCGCGCTTGGAGAGAACAACCAACCAGAACGCCCAACACGAACGTGCAGGCGAGAACGATATTGCCGATGCTGATGAGGGCCAGGTGGGTGAGCGTCATACTGGCACTCCTTCAAACAGCGCCACGCTGCTGCGAGCGTCTTTGATGCGCCGCTCAGCAAGTGCGATGTATTCGGGATTCAGTTCGCACCCGATGGCGTTGCGGCCTAGCTCAGCAGCCACGGCCAGCGTCGTGCCGCTCCCGGCAAACGGGTCCAGCACGGTGCCGGGGATGGTGCCAGTGGCGGCGCAATCGCAGGCGGGCTGCCAGCCAAGCGTCTTCCATTCATGTTGCACGAACGTCCCGCAGTTCATGTCGCTGCCGCCGAAATCCGTATGACCGTTGCGGCGATTGTTTTCACTCCCGCCGGTACTGAGCACCTTTCCCGTCTTCTCGCGTTTCCGCTCATAGCCAGCCCCGCACGCCGGGCAGCACTGGTCAGGGCAGCCGGCGAGGATGCACGGCTCGACCAGATCGGGCGGCATCACCGCGAAGTGGGCACCGCTGTAAGGCTTCGTCGTGACCGTCCAGACGGAGCGGCGGTTGGCCGTAGCCCACTCCCGACCAACAAGATTCATTAGGCCCATCTTGGTTCTATTGAACTCGTTTGCGCCTTCTTTGGTGTGCTTGTGTCCCTTGCCACCCTGCGTCTGACCGCTGCCAGGAATCTTCACCGCCTCCGCGTCGTAGAAATACCGCTCGCTTTTGGTGAGCAGGAAAACGTATTCGTGCGCCTTGGTGCATCGGTCCCGCACGCTCTCGGGCATCGGGTTGGGCTTGTGCCAGATGATGTCCTGCCGCAGCCACCAGCCATCGGCCTGCAAGGCGAAGGCGACGCGCCACGGGATGCCGACGAGGTCTTTGGGCTTGAGCGATCCAATGTCTAGCCGTCGCGGCTTGAATATCTGCCTGTTCTCGTCGTTTGGCGTTCCGACCAGTGTGCTTTTCCCAGTGCCACCGCTGCCCTTAGTGGTGGCGGCGTATGAGTCCCCCAGGTTCACCCAGCAAGTCCCATCCTCCCGCAGCACCCGCCGCACCTCGCGGAACACCTCGACCATGCGGGTGACGTAGGCTTCCGGCGTGGACTCCAGGCCGATCTGCCCGTCGTGCCCGTAGTCACGCAAGCCCCAGTAGGGCGGGCTGGTCACGCAGCAGTGAACGCTCGCGTCGGGTAGCGTCCGCAATCCTTCGATGCAGTCGCCTTGAATGATGCGTTGCGTGGTCATAGCGACATCCCTGGGTCTTCCTCACCGAGCAACGGGTATTTCATCTGGGCCATTTCGGCCTCGACCACCTCGAGCACCTTGGCAGTGGCGATGCACCGTGCCATGAGGCTCTTGATGACGTTGTGTGCCTGCTCCAGCAGGGCACGCGATTCATCGTCGATGCCGTCATCCCACGCATGGGCGAGGCACGCGTTGGCGACAAGCTCGGGACACACGCGGCGACGCTTCATTTCAGCACCTCGATTCCACGCACGGTGCGATGCCGCTTCAGGTAGCCCTTTCGCTCTAGGGCAACGAGATGGCACGTCACGCCGTTGGGCGACTTGAACCCAAAGGCAGCGGCAATCTCGCGGACGGTCGGCGAATACATCGCGGCGTTGTCCGTGATGAACTGCAGGACGCGGGCCTGCTGCTCGGTCAGCGACGGTCGTTCGGTCTCGGTCTCGGTGGTCATGTGCCCTCCTTGGCGGCAGCTAGTTTTCTACGGGTACGTTCAAACGCTTCGGCCTCAGCCCCAGTGAACGCCCGAGGCGGGGGCGGGGTGTTGGCGAAGTCAGCCTTGCGGTCCTCGGGCCGGTCGTCGTATTCGCCGCCGTTGCACAGCGTCACGAAGTCGGGCCCGCAGAACTGGCCCAGCGAAACGGGCGTGCGGAAGTACCGGCACCGCTTCAGCCGGTCGATTGCCGCCAGGGCATCGTCCAGCCATCCAGGCTCGGCCATCCGCTGAACGGCCTTGGGGTGCGGGTTAACGGCTTTCCACTGCTTGCCGGGCCCGGCGTTCCACGCCTTGCGGAGTTTCTGCCATGCCTCCCTGTCAAAGCCCTCGCGCGGAAGAGGAGGAAGTTTCTTATTCTTCTCTTCTTCTTCTCTGGTCCGGTTTATGTCCGGTTGCGAACCGGACAAATCTTGGACAAGAGCCGGACAGGCCCGCTCGGCTGCCTTACGCTTGGCGTCGAGTGCCCTAGATTTCGCGGTGTCGCTGCAATGCCGGTCGAAACGCGGGAAACTCAGCCCCTCGCCTGTTTCGACCAGCCAGCCCACCCTGACAAGGGCGGCACCAAATCCTTCGCACCGAGCCAAACGATCCACCCACCGCAGGCCAACGCCGTCAGCGTGGCCGTCGTGGGTATGCCGATCCGCCCATGACCATAGGCGGAAGAGCTTTCCGATGACCGCGTCCTCCTCGAGCTGCACGACATCGGCCAGGCGGATGACAGCAGGGTCGTCCGCGAGGTCGTGCCGCATTTTGAGCCATTCACCGGCCATCGGTGGCCTCCTACTTCACAGAAATTGAGTTGGCCTCAGCCGCAAGGCAGTCGCCATGGCACCGCTGCGGATAGCAGTGGCACACGAGAACCTTTCCTGTCAGTTCTCCAGCCTCAATCCGCTCGGTAATGGACGGCTTGTGCGGCAAGTAGTGCCGCTCGTATGCGTTGCAAACGTCATCGCGGTCGCCGTCTTCGTTCAGCACGAACGGGTTTCCGTACCGCGTGCTGCGGTCGATGCGGACAGCCAGCCCCTTGGACTCAGCCCAACAGATGAGGTTCTTGTCTGTGGCGGCGTTTGCCACAACAGTAAAGCCGTTCTCAACCTCTACCTGGCGGTCGCGTTCGTCCTTCCGCCAGTCGTCGGTCGGCTTTTTCGCCACCTCACGCTTTGCATCTTGCAGCGTGATCTTGCCAGCCTTCAGTCGCTCAAAGACTTCAGGGGCTTCTGCCTTCACTTTCTTTGCGTCTTGAACGTATCGCTCGCCGACGCCAACCTGCTTTGCGGCCTCCTGTCTCGCCTCGATGCCACGCTTTTGTTCCGGCAGTTTTGCCGGAACAGATTCGGCTCTTGGCTTTCGCGCCTGCCGCCGCTTTGCGTCTGCCGCGAAGTGCGGCTCCAACTCGGCCGCGACGGCCGCCAACGCCGACTTTCCCATGTGCCGCCGACGATCATTTAGAGACACGGCAAACGCGGTCGGCTCGTCGCCTGTGTATTCCTTCGTCTTCGGCTCAACGCTGGCGATCTTGCACGCGGCCCATCGGTTGCGGCCGTCGAGAATCTTGTCCTCGTACAACCACACCGGCACGAGTTGCCCGTTCTTGCGAATGTCGTCCGCAAGCTCGTGCAGCTTGGCCTCATCCATCATCGGCCAAACGTCTGCAATCGGATGGTGTTTCATCGTCTGTGAATCCTTTCGTGACAGGCTCGGCACACGAGCAGGTATGCGGAATCCGGGTACTCCCACGGCTCCAGGTCGTCGTCGTATCTCAGGTGGTGAACAACAGTTGCTGCCCCGTCGATTCCGCACGCTTGGCAGCTACGTCCTCTGGCCGCGAATAAGGCCAGCCGTCGGGCTTGCCATCTGCGATCAGCGAGCTTGAGTCGATAAGTGGCTGGGTCGTTTTTTTTAGACGGTGAACGTGAACAACTAGCCACGACGTGCGGTGAGTGCTCGCCGTGCCAATCAGAAGCCACTTGTCAAAGTCGATGTTCGTGATCTGCAGGTTGTCCCAAAGGCCGCCATGCTTTGACGGGTTCTTTCGCAGCCACTCATAGACCTCATGCGCCGCGACTTGCTGGCGATGCGTCTTGCCTTGCTTGCTTTGCCACTGCAAAAACGGCTTCTGCGGCGTTTCGCACTGTGTGGTGATCCAGTCTGGAGATTCATCGAAGTCGCGGATCTCCATGCCGTATCCGATGTTTGACTGCTGCGGCTTAACGACCGCGATGCTGCGTCGCTCTCGGTTGAATAAGTCGATTGGGTCATCGTCCCCTGTTTGCCGCACGCAAGAATCCAGAATCGCACGCCTCTCCTGTTTGCTTTCAACGTGGCCAGTGATGTCAGCTTCGAGCATCTTCCAACTCTCAAAGCGACTGTCTTTTGGCGTGGCCTGCACAAGCAATTCGCAGCGGTCCCATAGGCTCATGCGGTCCATGCCGTTGCGGTAGTCGCAAAACACGCGAGTGAGCCCGATGCAATCGTCAAGGACGATAGCGCACTGAACGACGCGGTCATCCTTTGTGCGATTCGGCGCACCAACGCCGATCACAACTCCGCTGATGTCGGTCCCTGGACGCCTCATCGCACGCACCTCCACACGCACGCCATCCGCCCGCTGCTCGTCTTCCTGGTCCCGTCTTTCACGACGAGCCCGCGTCGCTCGAGTTCGATGCGTCGCGGTCGTTGCGTGCTCGGGTTCATCCCGAGGGCGAGTTGCATTTCCTCGTCGGTCGCGCCGCCCAGGCACGTCTCAAGGAAACGCAGGACCTTCGCCTGCATCGCGTTGAGCGTCGCGCCGTCGAGCGAATCCGCCGCAGCGGCCGAGGTCACAGATCCGTGGACGCTCGGGGCACGTTGGGCGAAGAGGGGACCGGGGCAGGTGTCGATGCCGTAGTGGTTCATTGCTCACGTCCTTGTGTATTGGCCCCGTGACGTGGGGCGTTCGGTCGCTTTACCCTTGGGAGGAAGGGCTGCGGCAGCCGGCGTTACTCGCCACGCCCGGCTAGGCGGCGGATGCGGCCGCGATGGGAAGCCGCTTGGGGAACCGCGTCCCGCTGTGTTCAGTCTCCGGTGTAGTGCAGTGGCTCAATCGAACCCTGGCGGAAGTTGTTGACGGCCGTACCCCAGCGGTCGTAGTACGCCTGCTCGCAAGCCTCCGCGTCGGCCTGCGCCCGCAGTCGCTTCATCGCGGCGAACGCCACGCCGTTGCGAATACGGGACGCCTCGTGCACGCTGGACGCCGTGATGATTTGCCGGATGGCTTCCTCGACTGGCGTCAGGATGGACGGGTCTTCGCTCATCCCTGCACCTCATGCTCTGCGGCTTCGTGGGCGAAGTCCTGGCCGTTGTCCTCGCTGGTGAGCCAGTCGAGTTTGTGGCTGATGAGGTTGAACAACTCGTCGGCCTGACTCGGCGTGTACGCCCCCGCCTTAAGACGCTCCTCGGTGATGCTGCGGAACCGTTCGAGCTCGGCCACCGTCTTCGCACGGTTGACCGCGAGGCGGCTCTGCTGCATTCGCTCTTCGTTGGCGGGAGTGGCCGGCGGCTGTGCCGTCTGCTGCGCGTGGCTATCAACGGCTGTTGCAGGGGCGTGGCCTCGCTCCACAGCCGCCGGGCGACTCTCGCTGGTCGGGAACTTCGGGCGAACGACAACCGGCTCGCGGGCGGGCTCGGGCGTGGGGTAGTCCTGGGCTTCCTCTGCGGTGATGAGTCCACGCAAGGCGTCGGCGAACGCGTTGCGAAGAGCGAAGCCGCGTGCCCGAACCTGTAGCATTCGAGTCGAATAGGCGGACCAAGGGCCGCTCTTGCCCCACAGCCCCGCTTTCTTCGCGTCCGCGACGCTGAATCGCACGACGGTCGGGGCCGGATACCCTCGCCGCTTCGCCTCGCACACGGCGGTGAGGTTGTCGCCTTCGCCTTCCGTGTACTCGCGGACGTACTCGCACACGGGCGAGCTCTGCACCAGGGCCAGGGCAGCGTCGCCCCAGATGGTCGGCCGCCCGTTGATGACGGCGATGCTCTGGAGCGATTGCATCGGGGACAGCCCGACTTCGCTGCCGTGCTGAATGGCGAGCAGGCACGACTCGGGCTTGCCCTTGAAATCCTTGGGGGCGAACTCCGATGCCGCGACCATCTTGGCGAACCGGAAGGCGTCATCAAACGTCTGAAGGGCCAAGCCGGTCGAAGCCCGCTGTGTGCTGATTTCCGTGCTCATCTCCGCGTCCTTTCTGCGTGTGAAAATCCCGCTTCGCGTCCTGCTCCACGGGTGGTTCGTGCGTCCTTGCTGCCCCGGTTCCACCGGGCTCCTTCCGCCTGACGGTTCCACCGCCAGACGGTCCTTTGCTATCCGTTCGCTACCTCCTGGCGGCGAAGTTCAATCATCCGACCGAGCAGGTTCAGTGCTGTCTGCACGCACTCGGCCTTCGTGTTCCCGCTGACTGCCTCTTCGATGGATGTCGATCCGAGCGTTGGGTGGTCGAACCGCACGGTCACGACAACCTGCTGCGGTCCCGCGTAGTCGGCCTCGCCGTCGAGATCCACGAGCCGCCAAGGGTGGCTGCTGTATCCGAGTTTTTGGATGGCTAGTCGCATGAGAAAGCCAACGCCTTTCGTGGCAATTCGCGTATGAGTTGGGCTCAAAACGGCACGATGTCCTCGGCCGTGACCGCGTAGTGCAGATGCCCCTCGTCTGGCACATGCCGCTTGACGTGGTAGATGTCCGCGTCGAGCACCTCGACCACGACGCCCGCGAGCGTCTGGCCCTTCTCGATCCAGCGGATGCGGTCGCCCACGGCGTAGGTCGTGTGCAACGAGCCGTCGCGGTAGGTGGTGATGCCGGAACTCACGGTGTGCTCGGGCAGGTAGCTGACAGCGGCGGCGTATTCTCGTTCGTGCGGGTCGTTCATCGCGTTCTCCTTTGGGGTTGGGTCGGAAGTGTAAGGGCGTCCACTACGGCGTCAAGGGGCGGAACCAACAAAATGAGGGGACTTGAAAAGACGTACACCTGTTTCCAAGGGGCCGAACGTGTGCAAAAGGATTTGCATACGTTGGCAAAAGGCTTTGCATTTGTCAACGAACAATTCCTAGAGCGGCGTCGGCGAGCTCGAGCGTCGCCCGACCGAACTGGCGAAGCCGACCGGGCTGGGGCTGCTGCGGCATCGCGTAGGTGGGCTGGCCGCCGAGGCACTGCCGATGGGCAACGTCAACGGCAGCCAACTGGTAGCGGGTTTCCACGAGCAAGGCGGAACCGGCGGCCATGACGGCTACGACCAGGGCAGCGCGGATGGTGTCGCGGATCATCGGGCGGCTCCTGCTGTCGAGAGCTTGCCGTTCGCAACTTGGCACAGAGCCGAAAAGAACGACGTATGGCCTGGCAGCGTTAGCCAAAGGGCATGGACGGCCTTGTGTTCGTCTTGGGTGATGCCATCGTCATACAGGCGTCCGTGATAGGACGGCTGGCGGAACGCATACCGCAGGTCGCCGCCGAGGAGTTTGTTTGCCAGGATGTACTTGGCTCGTTCGCGTGTCATCGTTTCGGTCCCTTGTGTCTTGTGGTCGTGATGCCCGCCGGCCCCGTTGCCGGCGAGCGTGCCGCCGGTCAGGCGGCGGCCATCTCGCAGGCGGTCTCAATCATCGTGCGGACGGCGGCGGTCTTGTATGCGGCGAGTGCGGCCTCGACGGTGGCGAACCGCTTGCCCAGACCCTTCCAGCAGCGGTGCGAAGCGTTCTTCACGACCACGCGAACGTGAGCGTCAACGCCCCGGCAGACCCAGATGCTTGCGGCGTGCTTGCCGCAAACCATCTCGGCCGCAAAGTGTTCGTTGCCGTTGTAGCTGCGGCGGGCGGTGCTTGTGATGCTGATGTCCATCGTTTTGTCTCCGGCTTGCGTCTCGCGGGTCTCACTTGCCCGCGTGTGCCCCAATCATATCGGCAATCCTTTGCATATACAATAGGGGCAAATGCCGGGGAAAACTGCGATTTTCAAAAAATCTTCAGCCCCGGCTGGGCTTCTTGGAAGGCTTTGACGCCTTTGCGGGCTTGGCCGGCTTGCGGGCTGGCTCCTTAGATCGGACGCCGCCCCTCGGAAAGCCGACTGTCGGGCCTGCTTTCTGCTCTGCCTCGAGGAACTCGTTGACGCTGTCGCGGTAGACCAGCCAGCCCATCGCACCAATCCGCGTCGCCCGCAGCCGCTTCGCCTTGATAAGCCGCGTGATTGTGGACGGAGCCCGAGCGCCGATGGCGTCCATGACCTGCTGGACGGTCATCATCTCGCGTGCAACGTCAAAGTCTTTCGCCACGGCAATCATCCCTCAAATCGTATCGCAAGCACTGTGCAAATCAAACCGCCAGCCGGTTTTCTAATCCTCACCGATTCCCGTCTCGTTCCTTGCCCAGCGTGCCCGGCACCCCGTACGGTTGAGATGCCGGGCGGATTTCAAGCGGAGAGGGCGGGGCTTGAAAAAGTGTATACTTCCGTACACTAGCGCACGAATCGCCCAACTGGAGAAGCACCGATGACACTGCGAGAGATTCTGGAAAGGTACTCAATCCTGCAAAACCTGAGCGACCGCACCATCACGCTGTACGGGCACACGCTCGACCGATTCGCCGAGCACCTCGGGCACGAGCCGACGCTCGATGACATAGATGACCTTGTCGTGGCCGGCTTCCTGCGATGGCGGGCAGCCACGCCCAGGAAGCGTGGGAAGCCGTCTGCCGCCTCGGTGGCGAAGGACAAGAGCCAACTGACCGCCCTGGCGAACTGGGCCGCTAAGAAGCGTCTGAAGCGTTCCAACGGCGAGCCGGTGGAGTTCCTGTCGCTGCCGCGAACCCGGAAGATTCGCCACGCCCCGCAGGCGTACACCGCCGCCGAGGTCAGCAACCTCATCCGGGTGGCGATGGCACGCTGCGGCGTCATCGACGGCAAGCCTGCCGGGTGGTGGTGGGGGACGATTCTCTACGCCGCATGGTGCAGCGGGGAACGTATCGGTGCCCTGCTCGAGCTCCGGTGGCGCGACGTGGATCTAGACGCCCGCACGCTGCTCTTCCGTGCCGAGACCCGCAAGGGCCGCAGTGCCGACATCCAGCGGGCCATCACGCCCGACCTGGCGGCGATGCTGGCTGCCCGGCAAGGGAATCCGAATGACCTCGTGTGGCACTGGGACCGCGAATACCACTCGCTGTGGCCGAGCCTCAAGCTGCTCTGTAAACGGGCCGGCGTTCGTGGCACGGGCTTTCACCGGATGCGGAAGGCGTCGGCGTCATACGTCGCCCTTGGTGGCGGGGATGCGACCGAGCACCTGGGGCACGCGAACCCGGAGATGACGCGGGCTCACTACCTCGACCCGCGAATCACCAGCCCGAAGACCGCCCTAGACTACCTCCCGCCTCTCGACCTGGGCGGCGGGCCGGGGAAGCCGAGGTGAAACCATGGCATCACTGAAACGCTACCGCGAGATGACGCCCGCCGAGGTGGCCCGCATCCACGCCGGGCTCGCCCTGGTCGAACGCGAGAACCGCACGCCAG
>Ga0315903_10006354_pt1 | contig 15112 bp, 10 predicted proteins | sample LakEriMetagenome_7_FD_203524 | JGI IMG/M metagenome (GOLD analysis project Ga0315903, IMG submission 203524) | Freshwater fungal communities from buoy surface, Lake Erie, Ohio, United States - Buoy 2 MA119 | ecosystem: Environmental > Aquatic > Freshwater > Lake | place: USA: Lake Erie, Ohio...
TGCGCCAAAGTCTGGTTGGTGAAGGAGTTGGACATCACAAAAGATGGGTGACCTGTAGCGCAACCCAAGTTTACCAATCGGCCTTCCGCCAAGATGATGATCTGTTTGCCATCTACTTCGTACAAGTCTACCTGAGGCTTGATCACGTTTTTCGTATTGCCATAATGTGCGTTCAACCATGCCATGTCGATCTCGTTGTCGAAGTGGCCAATGTTACACACAATCGCCTTGTCCTTCATCGCCTTGAAGTGAGCTCCCGTGATGATGTCCTTGTTACCAGTAGCAGTTACCACGATATCTGCCTCTTTGATCGCATCGGCCATCTTCTTTACAGCAAAGCCATCCATGGCAGCCTGTAGCGCACAGATTGGGTCGATTTCAGTCACGATTACGCGAGCGCCTGCTCCGCGAAGGGAAGCAGCGGATCCTTTTCCTACGTCACCATAACCAGCCACAACGGCTACTTTTCCCGCCATCATTACGTCAGTCGCGCGACGGATCGCATCTACTAGAGATTCCTTACAGCCGTACTTGTTGTCAAACTTGGACTTAGTTACTGAGTCATTCACGTTGATGGCAGGCATAGGAAGCGTGCCATTTTTCATGCGCTCGTACAGACGGTGTACACCCGTGGTGGTTTCTTCAGAAAGACCTCTGATTCCTGCCACTAAGTCAGGGTATTGGTCTAGGACCATGTTGGTCAAGTCACCCCCGTCGTCTAGGATCATGTTGAGTGGCTGCTGGCCTTCGCCGAAAAATAGCGTTTGCTCGATGCACCAGTCAAATTCCTCGGCAGTTTGTCCCTTCCAAGCATACACCTGGATACCCGCAGCAGCGATGGCTGCAGCAGCATGGTCTTGGGTAGAAAAGATGTTGCAAGAAGACCAGGTCACCTCAGCGCCCAAGGCAACCAAAGTTTCGATCAACACGGCAGTTTGGATGGTCATGTGAAGACAGCCGGCCACGCGTGCACCTTTCAGGGGCTGGGATGGGCCAAACTCCGCACGAAGAGCCATCAATCCTGGCATTTCGGCTTCAGCCAAACGAATTTCTTTTCTTCCCCACTCCGCTAGGGAGATGTCTTTGACTTTGTAAGGGATGTAAGTGGAAGTGGACATAGATATGTTAAAAGTTAAATATGTTAAAGCGTTAATTGTTAAAAGCCTACCAGAGGTAGGTTTATCTGCTGAAAGCAGGCATGCTCACCTTTTTCGCGAGGCAAAGGTATTGGATTAAATTGAGATTTTGAAGTTGAATCAGAAATTTGGAAACTTGATTTCCTTGATACCAAAACTTTTAAGCGTTCCATCCAACAACTCTAGGTATAAATCCCCTGAATTGCTCAGTCCTACGATCTTCCCTTCCACCTCTTGTTGGTCCACTGTATACCTAGCTAGCTCCTTATACAAATAAAGATGGTCCAGATATTCTTGTGTGATTTCTTCCATGTATCCATTTTTCAATGCCAAATACGCCGATTCTATGTGGTGAATAAGCTCTTGGAGTAGGTCAGACAAAGCAAACTGTTTTTCCGTGAGCAGGGACATGGAAGTGGCTTGAGGTGCACCAAACTGTCTTTGATTTACATTGATACCTATCCCAACGATGGCATAATCCCAGGAGGTACGACTCAAGATATTTTCGATGAGGATGCCTCCTAATTTTCCGCAATGGGCAACGACCAAATCATTTGGCCATTTCACTTGAATTTGAGGGATGTATTTTGAAATACATGAACGAATAGCATTGGCAATTGCCATATTTAGAAATACTTGAGCACCTATTTCTAAAAATTTTGGTCTCAAGACCAAGGAAAAGGTCAAGTTTTCTCCAGGGTTGGTTTCCCAAGTATTTCCCCGTTGTCCTTTGCCTTGGGTTTGAAAATCAGTGATGACAATACTGCCCTCTCCCAAGGTGCCCTGACGAAGGCACTGCATGGCTATGTCATTGGTAGAATGACACTCTGGCAGGAAAAAAACATCTTTCCCCAAAAAAATCGTGTTGGCAAGAATTTTATACATTATTTTACACTTCTTAAATCAAAGGTACCGAAGGCAAGTCTTAAATCAATAGTATGACATCAGAACAGCTGAGTAAGGTTATTTCCAAGGGTATGTCGGAAAAAAAAGCAGCTGACATTTTGGTCATGGACCTCAGAAGCATAAAAGATGTGGTAACAGATTTTTTTGTGATTTGCTCAGGAAATTCCGACACCCAAATCGATGCAATTTCAAAATCCATTGAGGAAGAAGTGAGTAAAACAGGAGAGCCTCCTGCATGGAAAGTAGAGGGGAAATCTAATGGTCAATGGGTAGTGATGGACTATGTCAACGTGGTAGCACACATATTTCTTTCTGAAAAACGAGAGTTTTATGGATTAGAAGAGCTTTGGGGTGATGCAAAGACTACAAAAATTGACTTTGTATCAAAATGAACTTTCCTAGTACCAATCTGTTAAATCAATAGAAGAGAATTATCTAAAAAGCAATGAGCGAAAAAAATAAGAATACGAATTTTACCCCGAAACCTCCACAAAAACCGAATTTTCAACTTTGGCTAATTGTAGCCGCTGTTTTGGTTCTATTGGGCTTGACATGGATACAACAGCGTGGTTCGGTGATTGATATTACCCAAAAGCGTTTTGAAGACATGTACTTGGCTGGAGATGTAGAAAAAGTTGTCATTGTTCGCAATATGAATAGGGTGGATGTGACCTTAAAGAAAACTTCCTTACAAAACACAAAATACAAATCGGAGCTAGAGTCCAATTCTACTTTTTTTAATCCTGACGGCCCCCATTATGCACTACAAGTGACCACTGCAGATAAATTCCAAGGTGACTTTCAAGATTTAGAAGAAAAAATGCCTCCAGGCTCTGAAAAAATAGGTTTTTCTGTTACCAACGAAGAAAATTGGAGCAGTTATTTTGGAAGTTTTGGATTCATGATCCTTCTTTTTGTGCTGTTTTGGTTTTTGATGCGAAGGATGGCAGGTTCTGGTGGACCGGGAGGGCAGATTTTCAATGTTGGAAAATCCAAAGCCCAACTATTTGATGCAGAAAACAAGGTTAAAATCACCTTTGACAACGTAGCTGGCTTAGATGAAGCCAAGGAAGAAATTCAAGAGATTGTAGAGTTCCTAAAAAATCCATCCAAATTCACCAAACTGGGTGGAAAAATTCCTAAGGGTGCCCTTTTGGTAGGTCCTCCCGGTACAGGAAAAACCCTACTCGCCAAAGCAGTAGCCGGAGAGGCTGGCGTACCATTTTTCACACTCTCCGGATCTGATTTCGTAGAGATGTTTGTAGGGGTAGGTGCAGCAAGGGTCAGAGATTTGTTTAAACAAGCCAAAGAAAAAGCTCCTTGTATCATATTTATTGACGAGATCGATGCGATTGGTCGCTCACGAGGAAAAGGGCAAATGCCAGGTGCTAACGATGAACGTGAAAACACGCTCAATTCCTTACTCGTTGAAATGGATGGCTTTGGTACAGATTCAGGAGTCATTGTCCTAGCCGCTACCAACCGTCCAGATGTATTGGACAGCGCCTTGCTGAGGCCAGGACGATTTGACCGACAAATCTCCATAGACAAGCCAGACATCGTAGGAAGAGAAGCTATTTTCAAGGTTCACCTAAAACCCATCAAAATAAAAGAAGAGGTAGATCCAAAGAAATTGGCAGCTCAAACTCCTGGGTTTGCTGGAGCAGAGATAGCTAATGTTTGTAATGAAGCCGCACTAATTGCTGCCCGTAGAAATAAGGAGGCGGTAGATATGCAAGACTTCCAAGATGCCATTGATAGGGTAATCGGGGGCTTGGAGAAAAAGAATAAGATCATTTCTCCAGAAGAAAAGAAGATTGTTGCCTACCATGAAGCTGGACATGCTGTAGCAGGTTGGTTTTTGGAGCATGCAGATCCCTTGGTAAAAGTATCCATAGTACCTAGAGGAGTAGCTGCCTTGGGGTATGCCCAATACTTGCCCAAAGAGCAGTTTCTCTACCAAACCGAACAATTGGTAGACGAGATGTGCATGACTCTCGCAGGTAGAGCGGCAGAAGAAATCATTTTTGGAAAAATTTCCACGGGAGCACTTAGTGATTTGGAAAGGATTACTAAAATGGCTTATTCCATGGTGTCGGTTTATGGAATGAACGACAAATTGGGGAATATTTCTTTTTACGAAAGCAAAAGCGACGGATACAAAATGACCAAACCCTATTCGGAGGCCACTGCTGAGATGATTGACCAAGAGGTTTCCAAATTGATTCAGTTTGCTTACACTAGGGTCTTGGACTTGTTGAAAAAAAGAAAATCCGAACTCGAAACCTTGGCAAAAGAACTGTTAGAAAAAGAAATTCTTTTTCAAGCCGATTTAGAAAGGTTGATAGGGAAGCGTCCATTTGATAAAGAAACAACTTACCAGGCCTTCACCAATAAAAAAGAAGGTAGCCCTTCAGGAAAAAAGACCAAAAACCCTGCTCCTGAAGAAAAAGAAGGCGAAAAGGAAGAAACTCCTCCTCCGACGGAAGAAAAAGTATCTACCTAAGAAAAAAGCCCCATTAGCTCTGGGGCTTTTTAATTTTAAGCTTACCCCCCTATCTTTAGCGCATGCAAGGCTCCATCGCAGATCTTCCGCTCCACGGCAAAAAGTTATTTTTCGCCTCAGATTTTCATCTGGGCGCACCCAGCTTTGAAGCTAGCAAATTACGGGAGCAACGGATCATCCAGTGGTTGGACTACGTTGCCGAAGAGGCTGCTGCCATATTTTTGGTGGGAGATATCTTTGATTTTTGGTTTGAATACAGGGAGGTAGTTCCCAAAGGATACCTTCCTTTTTTGTCCAAGCTATCCCAATTGAGAGATAGGGGAATTCCTATCTTATTTTTTACTGGCAACCATGATTTATGGATGAAAGAGTATTTTACTCAAGAATTAGGAATACCAGTTTACCATAATCCCCTAGAGATCCTAATCGAAGGGAAAAAGGTTTTGGTGGGTCATGGAGATGGATTGGGGCCAGGGGATAAAACCTACAAACTTCTCAAGAAGATTTTTACCAATTCCCTTGCAAAATGGCTATTCCGCTGGATACACCCCGACCTAGGCATCGGCTTGGCAAAAGCCTGGTCAAAAAATAGTAGGATCAACCACAGCACGAAAGACGAACAACGGTTTTTGGGAGAAGACGAATGGCTTTGGTCCTATTGCAAGTCCTTGGAACAAAGTGCTCCTCATGATTATTATATTTTTGGTCACCGGCATTTGCCGCTTCAACTCCCCGTAGGAAAACAAGGTACCTACTTCAATCTTGGGGAATGGGTAAACCAAAACACGTATTTGGAATTCGATGGGAAGGAAGCAAGATTACTAGAATTTACTAATTCTCCTGTTCCCGCAGGAAAAGCCTACTCCAGCTTATCTCAAGGAAAATAAAACCTCCTAGAGATGTAAAACCTTTCTCTTTTTATCTAAAAAAATGCTTTTTAAGAGATTGATACCAATTCAATATCAAAAATAAGGTCTTTTCCTGCTAGCTCGTGGTTTGCATCCAGGGTGATTTTTTCTTCATCTACCCAAACTACAGTGACTGGCATGGGTTGACCTCCTCCACCTTGTAAGACCAGTTGAAGTCCGATTTCTGGAGTAATGTCTGCAGGTACTTGGACCAAGGGGACATCAAACATCATGTCTGCTTTCCTTTCGCCATAGGCCTCCTTGGCCAGGATAGTTACCGTTTTTTTGTCTCCAATGACCATTCCATATACGGCTTGGTCAAACCCTTGAATCATGTTGCCATCACCTAAAGTAAAACTTAGCGGAGACCTCGATAGGGAGGAGTCAAAAATACTTCCATCTTCTAATCTTCCTGTGTAATGTACAGCTACAGCATCTCCTTTTTTTGCAGACATGGTGGTTTGTATTTGGTAAGCGACAAAGGTAGGGATTAATGTCAAGCTCCCAAATGATTGCCATGTGTTCGAAAAGGTGATGAAAGTGTACATTTTCGAACATATTTTTTGCCATATTGGGGCCTGGAAGAAGAAATAGCACTTGGCATTATTTTTCCATTGGACTAAGTAAAAAAATTATGGACGAGCAAGCACTCGGAAAAATATTAATCATCGACGACAACGAGGATCTCCTTTTTGCAGCAAAAATGCTGTTGAAAAAGCACGCCAAAGAAGTGCATATAGAAAAAGATCCAAGAAGAATCCCTTTTCTGATCAATACCCACCGCTTTGACGTGATCCTACTGGACATGAATTTCCGAGAGGATACGACCTCAGGAAAGGAAGGTTTTTATTGGCTCAATCAAATCAAATCCTTGGATCCAAGTGCAGTCGTAATTCTGATTACTGCATTTGGAGACGTAGAAATGGCAGTACAAGCTTTAAAAGAAGGGGCTACAGACTTTATCTTAAAACCCTGGCAAAACGAAAAGTTGATTGCTACATTATCTGCAGCGATCAAACTAAAGGAAAGCTACACCCAAGTAGAGAAACTGCATAAAAAACAAAAAACGCTACAGACTGACTTAAGTAGACCCTATACGGACATCATTGGCAGTTCTGCGACCATGAAAAATATTTTTTCCATCATAGATAAAGTAGCAGAAACCGACGCGAATGTGTTGATTTTGGGAGAAAATGGAACGGGTAAGGAACTTATTGCTAGGGCCATTCACGAAAGGTCACTGCGAAGAGACGATATCTTCGTTGGGGTGGATATGGGAGCTATTACGGAAACCTTATTTGAATCCGAACTTTTTGGACACAAGCGCGGCGCCTTTACCGATGCCAAAGAAGATAGAGCCGGCCGCTTTGAAGTAGCCGACCAAGGAACCCTCTTTCTGGATGAAATTGGAAACCTTTCCCTTCCTTTACAATCCAAACTTTTGACCGTTTTGCAAAAAAGAGAGGTGACGCGCATAGGAACCAATACTGCCATCCCCATCGATATACGACTCATTTGCGCTACCAACATGCCCATACATGACATGGTCATGGAGAATACTTTTCGCCAAGATTTGCTTTACCGAATCAATACGGTAGAAATCTATCTTCCCCCACTTCGAGAAAGACAGGACGATATACCCCAACTGGCCAATCACTACCTGCACCAATACGTGCAGAAATACAGAAAAAAATTCACTGGATTTACTCCTCAGGCAGTAGAGGTGCTACAGCGCTACTCCTGGCCTGGCAATATCCGAGAACTGCAACATGCCATAGAGAGGGCCATCATCATGGCTGAAGGAGAAAATTTGGATAGTAGAGATTTCTTCTTTTTATCAGCCAAGCCCGGACAGGAAAAAATGGGGACTGCTCTTACCTTGAATTTGGATGATATGGAGCGAACTACCATTCAAAAAGCCATAGATAAAAATGGGGGAAATATCTCAAAAGCAGCCAAAGAACTTGGACTTACCCGTGCTTCTTTGTACAGAAGATTAGAAAAATATGGATTATAGGGTAGGTCTATTGGGTAGAATTTTCGTCTTGGTGGCGACACAAGTATTGCTGGGCATATCCATCACAGAAGATTGGGGGGTATTTCTTACTTCACTCCTTTTGCTCGTTTTCCTTGGTCAACTTATTTTTTTGATCAAGTATTCGGAAAGCTCATTTAAAAAGGTGCGTCTTTTCCTAGACAACATCAAAAAAAATCAGTACAACCAAGTCTATCCTGTAAAATTTGATGGATCGGAAACCGACGATTTGCATATTGAGTTCAATGCCATTTTGGCCAAGCTGAAGGAAGATCAAGCAGAAAAAGAGGCCAACTACCAGTATTTTAGGTCTGTATTTAAACACCTTAGCATCGGCCTGATCACCTTTGGAGAGCAGGGGGACATTCAAATCCTCAACACCGCTGCCAAACGCATGCTGGCCATAGAGGAAATTCACCATATCAAGGAAATAGAGGGAATCAATAAAGAACTACACCTTGCCATACAACATCTTAGGACGGGAGGTAGCGAACTAATAAAAATTGCTCATCCGGATGGGATCATGCAATTGTCCGTATATGTGATCGAGCTACTCATGCGAGGCGAGCGATTTAAATTAGTATCCCTACAAAATATACAATCGGAATTGGAAGAAAAGGAGATGGAAGCCTGGCAAAACTTGGTAAATATCCTAACCCATGAAATCATGAATTCTATTGCTCCCATAAGTTCTTTGGCAGGTACCCTTAAAGAGGATGTAGAACAGAAAATGAATCAGCACCAGCCCCTACTCCTGTCAGAATTGGAAGATTTTCTAATGGGTATCCGCACCATAGAAAAGCGAAGCGAGGGATTGATCAGCTTTGTATCTGATTTTCGCAACTTGGCCCACGTCCCCCTTCCCAAGTTTGAAAGTATATCCATTTCCCAACTCTTTGAGCAGCTTCAAACCCTTCTGCATCAGCAGTTGGAATCCAATGGAATTACCCTTCAAAAGCAATTACAACCTAAGGAATTGATTTTGTTTGGAGACCAAAATCAAATCGAACAGGTGCTTATCAACCTTATCCAAAATGCGATTCATGCCCTGGAAGAAGCTCAGGAGAAAACCATCTACCTACAGGCGTATATTGATGAAGCAGGAAAAATCATCCTTGAGGTTCGCGATACAGGAAAAGGGATTGAAGAAGAGGCATTGAATAAGATTTTTATCCCTTTTTTCACTACCAAAAAGAAGGGGGCAGGAATTGGACTGAGTCTATCCAAGCAAATCATGCGAAGACACAAAGGGAATATTCAAGTACGATCGATTCTTGGAGAGGGAACTACTTTCAAATTGATTTTCAATGGGTAAGGCCTAAGAGTTAGGGGATATTTTCGAACTATGGAACAATTAATCTCTCTTTAATTCGAATAAACTATTTAAAAGGAGGAAAAATCTTCTCTTCTCTTTTGAAAACAAACTTATCTGGAAGTAGTTTTAAACTCAATATTTAAAAATTTTAATCAATCATCTAGTTCATATGAAAGGGTTTATTTTTCTATTGGTTTTTATTGTTTCTTTCAATGTAATGGGTCAAACCAAAGTAAAGAACGCATACAAACAATTTGTTAAAGGAGATTACGATAAGGCCAGTGAATTATTGGCCGAAGTAAAGCAAGAAGATATCAGGATCGAATTTTATTACGTTCGTGCCCTATGCAATCTACAATCAGCAAATTCTAAAGAATTATACTTCTCGATTTATGAGGATCTTTTAAAAGGCAACCCTGAAAATGAAAAAGATCCAAAAGAAATAGAAAATCTTTTTAAAGATTTTGATTTAAATGCCGATAGTTATAATTCTTCAAAAAATAAATTTTTTGAATCCGTTTTTAACTTTTACAAAGGATTAGACCAAACAGATTCCTGGAAAGATCACAATGAAAAATATGCCTCCAGTCCATTAGTGAAAGAGGCGTACAATCTGGAAAGTTTAGCTGCATTGAGAGATGCCCTTGCTAATGGCGGAGATGCGCAAAAGCTAAAAGCTGTATATCTAGATTACAAGGGAATGGAGGCTTCGAATAAAGCCTATGATGCCTGGGGAGAGCTAGAATTTAGGGCAGTTTCCGCACAAAATAATTCCGAGTCTCTACGAAAGTTTTCCTCAGAATTTTCTATTCATGCTCGGAGCAAGGAAGCATTTGCGCTAGCACGGTCCATGGATTACAAAGTTGCCATGGCTGATATGACTATTCCCGCATTAGAAAAATTTTTAACCTATTACGAGGACGGAGAGGAGCATAAGTCTGTGTTTAATGTTCTTGACTCCCTGTATCACAAAGATTTAATCCTCAATTTCAAAGATGTCTCTTTTGAAGCCTATGCAAAAAGATTTACAGAAGGTCCTCGCCGTCTTGAATTGGACTCTCTCTTCAATCAAATTCTTTTTGAAAATCTTAACGCTGGGAATTGGGAGTATGTACAGGATTGGCATAAGAAAATTAAAAGGAGTACCTCAAGTTTCGGATACGAACAAGTAAATCGTCTAACAGAAAATCTGGAAATTTTTATTCTTCCGTATCTAGAGGATAGAAATAGTTATTCTTTGGGTTCAGCATCAGGAAGATCACTTTCAGGCGAGGCTGCTAATTTTAAAGCAAAGACAATTTTAAGGGATGGTGACGCTTTATATAGATATCAAATTGGAGATAAATGGGGAATTTTATACTTAGATGCACAAGGAAAAGTCAACCAATTAACCCAGCCTATTTATGATCAAATAAGCGCCTTAAACAAACAAGTTTATCAAGTAACCATCAATAAACCTGACGGAAACAATCTAAATGGATTTTTAAATGTCTTAGGGGAATATGTAGTTCCCTTAGGTAACTATGAGATGATTACCACATTAGGTAATGGAAATATTTTAGCAGGAAAAGGAACGAATTTTTCTTTGATTCACCCTTTGCGAGGAATTGTACAATCTTTCTCAAACAGGGTTGAACTAACTGACGGGATATTTGCCGATGGGTTATTAGCAGAATACAGTGCAGGAGAAAATATTAGCGCTTTGTACAGCTATTCAGGTAAGCTTTTAGCAAAAGGAACATCAATCAGTGTCAAAAATTTAAACCAAACGATAAATTTAAAAATTGACGGAAAATCCTTTCTTGTAATTAACGATAGTCTTATATCTAGTCCAAGCACAGAATTGATTTCCTTTTACTTAGACTCCAAAAACTTCATCTCCAGTAAAAATCCAGATGAGGGAAAGTATTCGATTACTTCAAATGGAATAAAAGGGAGTGAAATGAGTTGTGATTATTTTGAAGTCACAGATAAAGTTATAATTTTTAATTTGGCAGCTGGTGGGCATAAGATTGTTTCTAAACAAAATTTGTCTAAAGTACTTGATGATGTTAAGACTTTATCCAAGTTAGGTGAAGGTTACCTTACCTCAAATTCTAGTGGGGACGTGCAATTTGTTATACCAAATCAGAATGCTTTTAATCTAATCCCTCTACCCTATGTAAATACCCCTGAATACGGTGATGAATTCTATGGAGGCGATGAATATTTAGGTGACGGATATGAAGGAGAAGGCGGTTCTGAAATATTTTGGATTAATGATTTAGAAGTACAGTACCATAGCCTCTCGAACCCTAGGTCTACATTTAGTTGGACTACTAAGGTTACGGATCTTATGCCTGTTGAAATTGGACCTACCTACGGATATATAAACCAAAGTGGAGAACTTAAGATACCAAGTCAATATTCCTATGCTTCAGAATATGATGGTTGGGTTGCTCAAGTCATGGATGAAGAGTTTACTCAATTTTTAATTGACAAATTTGGCAATACCATCTCAGAAGGATATTTAGTCAATTGGGTTAATCCAAACACCTTTCTTTACAGCGAGGGAAATACCATCAAAGAATTTACTTCCAATGAGCAATCCGCAACGAATGGGAAAATAACCGAAATTTGTTCAAACTGCTCCATTCGTCAAGTAATCGGGCCAGGTATTTATGAAGTAGATTTAGATAATTTCGTAGGTTATGTGACCAATAAAAACAATAAGACTCTATTCTTGGGAAAATACCTTAGCTCTCCCTACAGAAAATTCAAAGTGAATTACGATAAACTTGTCGCTAATTACTGGACTACAGAATATGATTATTATGATTTCAGTCAACTTATTGATGAACTGAATGCTCCAAATGACCTAAAATATAGTATGTCACTTGTAAAGTTAAGAGTTGCATTAGATAAAGGATTTACTGATTTCTCCTCTATTCTTGATGAATTAAATAGCTACAATAATTTTAATCTAGAAGAAAAAGAATCCGTTTATTCTCTAATTGCTACATCCTTATATGAAACAGACAACTATTACGAAGCAGCTTCCTATTTTAATGAATTAAAACTTATAATGAACTACGATAGATTCATTGAAAATTATGGATTAATTGCTGGATACACTTACTCCCAGATTAATGATAGAGCCCAAGCCAAAAAAATCTATGAAAGCTATATCCCATATGATGAAATTAATAGTTGGGATAACTTGGGCCACATTTACTTTGATGAAAGTAATTATGACATGGCTATAAAAAGTTGGTATAACGCATTGACGGCAGCCAAAAATCAGAATAATGAATTTTATTGGAATAATGGAAATGTATTTTTGAATTTAGGTGCTGCCTATGCAAATCAAAATAATCGTGCACAGATGTGCCAAAATTTTAAGGCAGCCATGGGATTTGGAAATGAGGAAGCTACTAGAAGATATAATGATTACTGTAAATAAAATCAAAAAGAGTTTTTAACCTCTAGCCATTACTTCACTTCAAAATAGAAAGCTAAAGCAGGAATTCCCCCTATTTTTTAAAAAATATAGGGGGAATTTTTCATTTCTTGAACATAAACTTTTGGTTTAAACTCGAGATAAAATTGAAAGGAAATTAATTTTTATGTGTCAATCAAAGATCCAACAATACATAGAAGTGAAATCCTTCAGCTAGTTCAAAAAGAAAAAAAATTGTAAAAATTCGAATTCGAACGGTATGCTAATTTTTCTTTTGGAAACTTAAAAATAAAAATAGTAAAAGTAATGAAGCCAATTAAATCAATTTTCTAGAATTGTAACTAGCTTATCGCTTTCAAAAACCGCAACGGGAGAAATGACAGATTCGTTTAAAGGGATATTATTTCCATAACGATTCCTAATAATTTGCTGCACAGTAGAACTCGTTAAATCAAAATCTCCAAGTTTTTCAAGCTGACCCAATTCGATACCAGCAGCTCGCTCGTAAATTTTCCAAATGAGTTCAGAGCAATACATTTTATCATCTGACCATTCAAATGCTTTATCGTATGCTTTGCCATTAAATCCCCTTCCAATTTCCATCATTTTACTAAGAACTTCAGGCGTTAAAACTTGATCTGCACTTTTCAATCTTTTTACGACATATTTTCCATTTTTCCCACTAGCAATCCAATCAGAGAGAAGCGTTCGCTTTACTGGCCCTACGGCCTCAAAAACATAGAAAGTATTTCCTTCTTTAAATAAAATTCCACAATGTGTGTATGCTGATTTAGTAGCCAGCTGAATAGCTTCACTTTGAGTTGAAAGCGAAGTATGAAAAATTAAATCCCCATCCTTTAATTCATCCCCTATAGAAGAATAACTTTCTCTTTCATTCCAAAAGTCCAGTCCAGACTTATTGCTGATTGAATAAGTCGTAAAAATAATTAGAAAAATAACTGAGATAATGATTATAGCAAAAATGGATTTTTTCATAATAGGTGATTTTAATAATACGAATTAGTCTTTTTATTAATTTTTAAAACAATTCATTCCTATTGAAATCATTTAAGTAGAAGCATGGCCTTACTTAAATCTTTATTTACCTTATTTAAAATTGATCTTTTTTCTAAATTATCAGTTATTTCAAAGTTTTCGCCTTGTAATTCATTAGAACAATCTTCGTTCTGCTGTAACACTCTAATTATACCCCCAAAAACATCAAAATATATTCTATACCTCTTCAAACCGCATTCCGAATGGCTAACGAAGTAAATGAAAAATAATTTTGCATTTTTATAATAATATTCTCCATCTGATGCCCATTCCCTGCCTTCAAGGTTAAAACTAATTTTTGAATAACCTTCAGAGAATTGGCATTTTCTAGCTCTTTGCGTATACCAGGTTGTGGAAAAACCAGTATCTGAAGGAGTTTTTTCACTTTTATTGATGCAATTTTCTGCTGAAGCTGATTTCTCAAATTTATTCACAGCCGCATACATGCTTCGAATTTGCTTTACCCTTTCCTCATTCGTCTGCCCAAAAATGGTGACGGAAAAAAAATTAGAAATAAAAAACCCTGAAAAAACAAAAATAAAATATAAAGCTGATCTTCTCATAATCAATGATTTAATCAAATATTTAATTTTTATACACTAATTTAAAAAAGCCCATTTCTATAAGGAAATGGGCCGATGTAGCGTACTTACTTGTCTTTGGGCTTATCCCGCTGCATTTCCATCATGTCTACAGGTGGGGATGTAGTTTGACCTAACAAATGGGTCACAAAATAGTCCCCCATTTTCCAAAAGAAGTATTCGGTCATATCACCGTACCCGTGTCTTTGACCCGGCAAGAGAACAAACTCAAATCGCTTTCCTGCCTTGATTAAAGCATTTGCCATGCGGATGGTTCCCGCTGGATGCACATTGTTGTCAACATCTCCCGTGCTCAGCATCAAGTGGCCCTTTAAGTTATTGGCCAAATCCGGATTTTTCTCAATTTGGTAGACAAAGGTGGTGTCCCCGTTGGGCATCACACGCTCCACTACCCCATGGTGCTTTTCTGACCACCAGCGATTGTAAATGTTGTTTTCGTGATTTCCTGCAGAGGAAACGGCTACCTTAAACACGTCTGGATACACCAACATGGCAGCAGTAGACATAAACCCACCACCCGAATGGCCATGAATACCTACCTTATGACGATCGATAAAGGAATGTTTATCAGCCAATTGATCTACAGCAGCCTTTTTATCGGCTAATCCATAGTCACGCAAGTCCCCATAGCCATAATTATGGTACCATTTGGAACGAGAAGGGTGGCCTCCCCTATTCCCTAGGGTCACCACAACAAATCCAAATTGTGCCAATCTATCCGTACGATCCATCCCTCTTCCAAAAGATTTATTAACAGACTCGGTTTGAGGACCGGGGTACACGTACTGGATCAGCGGATATTTTCTAGTAGAATCAAAGTCATAAGGCTTGTACATCACCCCATAAAGATCCGTGATTCCATCGTCTGCTTTGAAGGTAAAGGGCTCGGGAAATTGATACCCTGCCGCAAAAAGTTGGCTCAAGTCGGCAGTCTCCAAGTCCATTATTTTCGCTCCATTCCTATCGTAAAGAACTGCGTTCGGGATAGTATTAACTCTCGAATAATTATCCACAAAAAAGCTTCCTGGGTCATTCATGCTGACCTCATGATTGAAATCTCCTTTGTTGAGCAGGGCCAGAGGACCACCATCGAGGGAGACCGAGTACAAGTGCTCGTAATAGGGGTCCTCTCCTTTTTCCCTACCATTGGCCGTGAAATATACTTTTCTTAGCGAGGCGTCTACACGCACAATTCCAGCCGTATGAAAG
>Ga0315903_10006355_pt1 | contig 15111 bp, 13 predicted proteins | sample LakEriMetagenome_7_FD_203524 | JGI IMG/M metagenome (GOLD analysis project Ga0315903, IMG submission 203524) | Freshwater fungal communities from buoy surface, Lake Erie, Ohio, United States - Buoy 2 MA119 | ecosystem: Environmental > Aquatic > Freshwater > Lake | place: USA: Lake Erie, Ohio...
AGCCAATGCATCTCACGACCGCGTAGGACTTGCTCTTTTCCGACGATCGGAACGTTGTTCTCGGCCTGGCATGCAACCACGCAAGAGTTGCAACCCGTGCACTTGTTCAAATCGATGGACATCCCCCACTTGTGATTTTGGTCGACAGTGGGCTCCTTCCAAAGCGACTTGTTGTCAAAGTGGTGCTCGACGATCGCCGTGGTAAAGGCCGGGTCCTCTTTGTACTCAAAATAAGTTCCTTCGCGAACCAACTGAGGGGCCCGCTTGGCAGCCTCCGAAAGACCCAGGTCGTCCAGTGCGAAGTGGTCTTGGGTCGTCGCGAGTCGGTAAGGTTCCCCGGTCGGCCTTGCCGTGACCCCGGTGTAGAGGGACGCTTGGTTCCAGCGGCGAAAAGTTGACATGTCCGTTCCGACCGCTCCGGAGATCGCACCCCCGAATTGCTTGGTGTGGCCATAGCCGTAGTGGGCTGTAAACGAGCCCTCGGCATGGCCTGGAACGACAAACACCGGAAGCTTAACCTTCGACTCCCCGAGGATCAACGCGACGAGTTCACCTTGCTTGAGCCCCAAGGCTTTGGCGGTCGCAGGACTGCAAATCGCCGCGTTGTCCCAAGTAAGTTTCGTGACCGGATGCGGACACTCTTGGAGCCATCCGTTGTTCGCAAGCCGACCGTCGTAGATCGTATCGCTCGGCAATACGAGGACTTCGATATTCGCAAGATCCAAAGCCAGCGAAAGCTTTCCTTCGGGCAACAAATAGTTTCGTCCCGATAGGTCAATTCCCGATTCGTTTAGCGAACTTTGCGCCTTGGATTGGAGTTCCCTCGGATCGGCCTTGATCTCGCCTTGGAACTGCTTGGACTCCGATCCCACCACAAAACCAGCGTGGAGCGATTCTCGCATCTTGCGAAGGTTCGCCAGTTGTTCGGCAGTCCTCGGTACGGTCGTGTCGGTTCCAAAAAGTTTATCGGCCGTCTCGGCGATCACTACATTCGCTGGCAGGGACTCCACCGGTAGGCCTGCGAGCATCACCAACAGCTCGGCAGGTGTTTTGCCGCCGAGGAGTGGAGCGATCGTCGGTTGGCAAATACTGTAAGTTCCGTCGAGGGCTCGGACATCGCCCCAGGACTCCAGCGGATGGCTCGCAGGTACCGTCCAGTTGGCGTAGTATGCCGTTTCATCATCGTACTGGGACAGGTAAACAACGTCACCGATCTGCTGCATGGCGGCTGCAAGGTTGATATCGCCAGCGACGGTAAAGACAGGATTCGGTGCCAAGATCCAAAGACGGTTGTAGTTGGATGCGTCAGCGACAAAGTCGTCTAACTTCATCGATGGAATCCCGTTGATGTCTTCGGGATTCTCGTAGATCTTGACAGTCTTTCCGATGTTCCCAAGCTTCGCGTTGATGCGAAGGACTGCGACCTGGGCAGCCAACGAATGGTGCGAGCCGATGGCCAGGACTGCAGAACCTTTATTGCTAAGCAGATCGCTTGCGATGCACTCGATGACCCGCTCGATCTTCTCGTCGGATCCTAGGGTATCGTAGGTCTTACTTTCTTCCTTGTCTTCGAGAACCGTGCCAGCGTCGATCGCCTTTTCAATCCGATTCAAAAGCGAATCGATCTGCGAGGATTGCAAAGCGAGACGGAAATCTGCGATGGTACCAGTGACCGAGTACTGAGCCTCGACACAATACAGTCGATTCATCCATTCGCCGCTAGGATCTCGATGGTTGGCAAACTGGCGGGCGTACTGCACCGCGTTTGAATCGCTTCCCAAGAGATCCGAATCGAGCGAGACGATCACCTTGGCTTGGTCCAAGTTGTAGACCATCGAGCAGTTGGGGGCACCGACGGCATCGAGCGCCTTGCCAACATTCCCGCTGTAGACCGACTCGTACTTGACGACGGTCGCCTCAGGGTACTTCTTAAGAACTTCTTTAAGCACTTTCCAGAAGCTTGGACTTCGCGTCGGCTCGATCAGGATCGCTAGCCCCTTGCCCGTTCCAAGAGCACTGACACTTCGTGAAGCGTAAGTCGACAGAGCGTTCCAGGTTTGCTGGCGTTCGTCATCGTTTTCACTATTGACGATCGTCGGTTTTGCCGTGGGCTTTTCGCGGTTGAGCACCACGCCAATTCGGTCTTGGTCGTAGAGCGAAAGGATGGCACCTTGCGTAAAGACATCCGTTCCGGCCGAGGCGAGTTTCTTGTTCCCAGCGGCCTCTTTGGGCTGGTACTTCGCATACGCCGGGTGATCGGGGTTGCCGTCGACCTTGAGCGGCCGGCCGTCGACATTCGCCACGAGCGCATGGACGACTCGACCAGCCCATTCAAAGTTGGTCGCAAAGTACTCAGGAATCCCGGGGATCCGTCCTTCAGGACGCATCACAAAGGCGCCGACTTCCTCGCGGTTGTAGCGACACCCTGAGAGCCCGCCCAAGGCGAGTGAGGCTCCCATGAGTTGCAACCAGCGACGACGCGACACGCCCTCGGGAAACTCCGAAGCGGCCTGCGGGAATTCGCGATCCAGAAATTGTTGGAACTCAGGGGTCTTTTGAAGCTCGTCTAAGCTTCGGAAATACTGAGTTCGACTATCGGTACTAGGTTGGCTCATCGGTGACAAACCGCACAGTTCACTTGAGGGTTAATGTTGTTTTCTGCCCGAAGTTTCTTGCCCAATTCCAATTGCTCAGCGGCAGGCAAACTCCAAGCCATATTCGTAACTTGATCCACGGGTCGAAGATGGGGTTCTGGATTTCGGTGACAATCCAAACACCAGGCCATCGACTGATTCTTGTCTTGATGCACAATCTCCATCTGATCGACTCGGCCGTGGCATGAAACACACGAAACGCCACGGTTGACGTGGGCCGCGTGATTGAAATACACGTAGTCTGGTAATCGGTGAATGCGTACCCAATCGACCGACTCGCCCGTCCTCCAACTCTCATGCAGGTTCTTGAGCTTCGGCGACCCAGTATGGATAGCCGACAGGCTCGGGGGAGCAGGTTCTCCCTTTTCGTTGACCGTCTTGGGACTGTGGCAATTGATGCACGTTTGTGTCGCTGGAATCTCTGAGTGAGCGGCCTTGTCGACCGAACCATGGCAGTACTTGCAATCCATCTTCAGCTCGCCTGCATGCAAGGCGTGGCTAAAAGGGACCGGTTGGAGCGGTCTGTAGCCCGTGTTGAGCGTATCGGGACTCGTTGCGCCCAAAAACAAAACGCTCGCATAAGCTCCGCCGGCAAGGATTAAAAAACCGAGCAAAGCCAAGAACTTATTCGTCCACCTTGGGAATAGAAATCGTTGGGACATAGGCTTGGATTGTATTTGTTCAGAATCCCTAGGAATTCACGGAAATTTGATGGGCCGTGTGCGTCATCGATCGATCGATTTCACAGCCTTGGCGAATACACGTAAGTGTAATGATAACCTGCCATTTACAAAAGGTAGGCAACATGGCCGAACCTCACCGGCGGTGGGCTCATCGGCAAGATTCCTTGGAATCTGCTGGAAAAGCGCATTGAAGCATCGTTTGGTGGCAATTCGTCGCATCTAAACTTGACGGTCCCTCCAAATGTTCCAATCGCCATAGCCCCAACCGCCGGATCTCTGCGGCAGATCCACTTCCCTTGCGTCTTTGCGCCCTTGCGTCTTTGCGTTTTCTTCTCCCACACTGCGGCAGATCCACTTCCCTTGCGTCTTTGCGCCCTTGCGTCTTTGCGTTCTCTTCTCCCACACTGCGGCAGATCCACTATGGCAAGGGATCTTCGGGGAGCGGCGGGTTGTCTGAGGACGAAGGAACTTCCGCGGAATATTGGTTTTTGGCCGCACGGTAGCGCTCTCGGGCCTGAGCATACTTTTGACGGTCGGGCGTGTTGCTGGCGAGCCATTCCTCGATTTCACCGGCCCCAGGGGGGCGCTCGGCGGACATTACCAAGAGTTTTTCCAACTGCTTTCGGCACCAGCCGCAACCGGTCCCTGCCCCGCCACATTCGGCCAACTGACTCGGAAGCTTCACCTGATGGATTCGAATGTAGTTGAGCACCTTGCGGCATGAGATATGAAAGCATAGACACAATTCGTCGTCGGCTTGCATTGCCCTGGCCCCTAAGATCTCAAGGAATCGACAACCTTTTGCCGGTCTTGTACCGGAATTTCCTCACTGGAAATGCCTTACTGGGGGACTTCTCCGCCAGAAGATTCGTCGGACTCGTGCTTGTACTTGTCGAGCTTACGGTAGAGCGTTCGAGCCCCGATTTCCAAGAGTTTCGCGGCTTCCTCTCGGTTCCCGGCAGTCATTTTGAGCGTTTCCTCAATGGCCCAGCGTTCGATCTGATCCATGGTCTTGCCGATCAATTCGCTAGGCGGCAGATCGCTCAGTTGCGGGGAATGCGAGGTGCCATAATGGGTCGAAGCACGGTTCGGAGCACCTGGACTCGTCGGCCAAGCATTCGCGTTTGGGGAACTCGCCGCTGGCCCGCTGGCTTGTGGACCGGCCACTGCTGGGTTGTTCGATTCGCCTTCGTTAGGTTTCTTGCCCGACGGATTCGAATCTATAGATCCGCGGTTTGCCTGCGAGGGGTTCTGAGCCATCGCCAGGGCGCTCTCGTCGTAAAGCTCGGGTGGAAGATCGTCTAAATCCAACTTGCCATCGGTGTCGAGCACGACCATCGTTTCGACGAAATTCCTCAGTTGGCGGATGTTTCCGGGCCATGCATAAGCCAGGAACTTGCGGGTAACGCTGGGGGTGAAATTGCACGGGCCGCGGTTGTGCCGCTTGATGAATTGCTTGCGAAAGTGGTCCATCAGCGGAACGATGTCGTCTCGTCGCTCTCGCAAGGGGGGCAGGTGGACGGTGACGACCTTGAGGCGGTAGAACAGATCGTTGCGGAAGAGTTCCTCCTCGATCAGCTTCTCAAGGGGGCGGTTGGTCGCCGAGAGCAATCGTACGTTGACTTTGTGCGATTTGTTGTCTCCGACCCTTGTGATTTGCTGTTCTTCGAGCACTCGAAGCAACTTGATCTGGGTGCTCATGGGCATATCTCCGACTTCGTCGAGAAACAATGTCCCACCGTCGGCGTACTGAAAAGCACCTTCACGATCCGAGACCGCATCGGTAAACGCGCCGCGGACGTGACCGAAAAGCTCGCTTTCCACAAGCGTTTCGGAGACTGCGCGCACGTTCAGGGCAACCAACCGCTTGGCTTTCCTAGGGCTGTTTTGGTGGATCGCCCTGGCGATCATCTCCTTCCCTGTCCCGCTCTCGCCGGTGATCAATACGGTCGCATCGGTCGGGGCTATACGCTTGAGCCGATCGATCAGGTACTGCATTTGCGGACTGGCAAAGATGATCCCTTCGAATCCGAATTTCTCGTCGAGCCGACGCCTCAAATCTAGGTTCGTTTGACGTAGTTGGACCGCCTCGATGGCCTTCAAGGCGATCGCCCGGAGTCGGTTCGGAGTGATGGGTTTCTCAAGGAAATTAAAAGCCCCGAGTTGCATCGCCTCGACCGCCTTGGTGACCGTCGCATGCCCGGTGACCATGATCACGTAGGCTTCCGGAAGTAGCTGCCGAGATGTCGACAAAATCTGCATTCCATCGACATCGTTCATCACCAAATCGGTGATCACCACGTCGTAGGTGTTTTGTTCGAGCATCCGTTTGCCCTCCGGACCGCTCGTGGCAACCTGGCAACGGTAACCGACCTTCTCAAGACTCTCGGTCATGGCCCTGGCATGTGCCGGATCGTTATCCACGATTAGGAATGCGAATTTCTTAGGGTCCAGCTCCGAGGGGAGTTCTGTATCCGGGCCGATCGGTGAGTTGGACTTGGAGTCGTCGTTTTGCATGCCATCAAGTATACTCTGCGCAGCGGGCTTGCGAATGGGCCCCCGGGCTTGCGAAACGGCCCAGAGTCGTCGAATCGACCTGAACATCGCCGGAACTTCGAATGATGAATTTCCAACTGGGATCCTATCGGAAAGCTACTTATGGCGGAAACTCCACCCGTTGATCGAATTGAACCGACTGTTTGCCGAGGTGTACGAGGTGCAACGACTGTCGAAGCCAACACGCGCGAAGCGATTCTCAATGCGACCCGCCAACTCCTAGCCTTGATCATACGCCGCAACGGAATCCAGACCAAAGACATCGCCAGCGCGATCTTCACGGTCACCAGCGACCTGAACGCTGAATTCCCTGCCCTGGCCGCAAGGCAGCTGGGCTGGTTGGATGTGCCGCTGCTTTGCGGTTACGAAGTCGAGGTGCCCGGTTCGCTCATGTCGTGCGTTCGGATCCTCTTGCATTGGAATACCTGCCGGACACAGACCGAAATCCATCACGTGTATATCCACGATGCGATCGCCCTGAGACCAGATCTGAGCAAGCTACCGCCGGTGGATTGGGAGGAACTCGAGCAGTGGATCACCACGGAAATGTCGATACGGGAATCGAAATAGACTATCTGACCTCAGGACCCCTCTGCTGATGCATCTTCTTTGGAACAAAAGCTTCTCGGCCAGCGCCCTGCACGCGGCCTATTGCACTTGGAAACACTCCCGGCAACTCCACGATGAGAACCTTCGTGAAAAGCTCGGACCTGCCGCCGTTGCGCTCGGCACCTGTCTCGAAGACCTCGATGCGGTCCACTCCCAACGCCTCTGGGATGGTCTGATCGTTCTGAGTTCGAAAATCCAATCCAACAGTGCTCTGGCCGACGAACTCCTCTCGGAGTTCGTCGACGGTTTCGTCGAACAAGTTGTCGCCCAAAGGCTCGTCGGAGCGATCACCGATGTCGAAGCCTCCTTCAAGCTTCTATTCCCCAAATACCTCGAACAATTCGATTTCCGCATCCGACCTCTCCAAGAGCAATGGGTCGGCTACGGAAACGGCTTCCTCGCCCACCTTAGGCGATTGACTCGCAACGATGCATGGGTCAAAGAAGCCAACGTCATCGGGGTTCAGCCTATTCTCGGTGGAGCAGGTCGATCCCACTGCGAACATCAATCGATTCATATCGAAGCGGTACTGACCAACCCCCTAGCAGAAGTACCCGAAATCATCCGCTTAGGTTGGCTTGTCTCGCAACTCTATACGGTCCCTTTCCGGTCCCGATTGGGCTTGAGCCCTTCCGATACAGCCCACCTCTTGCCCATCGCGATGCTCGTTCCATGCTTAGCCTCTGCGGAGGTCCTGGAACTGACCAAGTGCACCGAAGCCAATGCCGAACTCTCGATTGAGCAATGGAACATCGCCGTTCCGTCCCATCGGGATGTTGCATCCGATCTGGTCCCGATACTCATGGAATGGTGGGAGATGTGCTTAAAGACCAAACCAGAATGGGACGTAGCCCTCAGAGCGCTGGCACCTCGCATCGGTCTCCATCCGAGCTGAGCCCATCGACAAGCCCTCAGCCTTCCTCGAAGCGTTGCTTCAACCGAGCGATGCAGCGTTGCATGAGCATGCGTACGTCGTCTTTGGTCCGTCCAAGCTTCTTACCGATTTCTTCGTAAGTCATATCTTGCTCGAATCGCCAAGCCAGGACCTTTTGGATTTCTGGTGGCAAATCCCCGATGGCTTGCATCACACGACGAAAATGCTCTTCGTCGATCAACAGATCCAGCGGGCTGCCATCGTTGTCGGCGATCTGCCGAAACTCGTCGGAAGAAATATCCTCGGCGTTAAGTTCCCGATGAACATCCCGCTTTTGGCTTTTCAGGAACCGACGCTTTAAATCTTGGATTTTGGTCATTAAGACCCTTCGAAGATAACCTCGGAATTCTCTCGGGGTCTTGGTCGCCATCTGTTCGATGTTGGCTTGGGCTGCACTCAGGGCATCTTGGAGGACATCCGATGCGTCCGCTTTCCCTCCGAGCTCTTTGTCGATTTTTCGCGAGACGATCGCCTTGAGCAGCGGTTTGTAGTTGAGAAACCAAGTCTGCAAATCCTCAGCGGTTGTCGGATCGGGGCGTCGGCCATTGGGGTCGTTCATCTTCGTATCCCGCTGCAATCTCCAATGCAATTCCTTGTCTGATCGACGCATGGGTGGAGTATTCCCTGCGTTGGGTGACTTGTGGATCCTCGCAGCTCTAGTACTCAGAATCTAGCACTCAGACTCTATCGAGCAACGCTACACAGTGAGCGACGGCCAACTCGCCACGTCCCACCTCGCCGACTCCCTCGCCGGTTTTCCCTTTCAAGTTCACGAGGGACTCGGGAACTTCAAGCACCGCTGCTATTCGCGCGAGCATTTGCGATTTGATCGGAGATATCTTGGGGTGTTCGAGCAGAACCACACAATCCAAGTTTACAAGATTCCAACCGGTTTGTCGAACATTCGCCATAGCCAAACTTAGCATTTCCGCAGAATCTCGGCCGCGATTCTCGGGCCTATCGTTGGGAAACAATTGCCCGATGTCGGGTAAACCTGCGGCGCTGAGCAACGCATCGGTGATCGCATGGAGCAGTACATCCGCATCGGAATGTCCTACAAAGTGCCTTCCTTGCTCAATAGCAACTCCCCCAAGAAGCATCGTACCACCGGGCTCAATGCGGTGGGAATCGTATCCTATTCCGATACGCATAACGCTATTCCTAGGTTCCTAAGAATCACTGAACACCCTTAGGATCGAAGTACACGGGCTCGTTGCCTTGAATCCATTTGATGTTGCAACCGATGCTCGGAACCTGATGGGACGAGACGGGCTTGCCGCTCAGTATCTCTTCAAGAGCTGCTCGCAAATCCGCACCGGTGACGGGCTTTCCATTGCGTGGCCTAGAATCGTCGATCTGGCCTCGGTAAACCAAACGATGGCTCTGGTCAAACACAAAGATGTCCGGCGTGCATGCTGCGCGATAAGCTTTTGCGATCTCTTGGGTTTCGTCGTACAAATAAGGAAATTTGTATCCTTGGGTCTGTGCCTCAATCTTCATGGCCTCGGGAGCATCGTCCGGATGACTAGCGATGTCGTTGGAACTGATTCCCACAAAGTGCACTCCCTTGGGGGAATAGTCGCTATGGAGTTGAACCAGTTGGCTTGCGATGTGTTTCACGAAAGGGCAATGGTTGCAGATGAACATCACGACGAGAGCCTTGCCACCCTTGAAGTCGCTCAGGCCTACCTCTTGCCCGTCTACATTTGGCAAACGAAAATCAGGGGCCGGGGTGCCCAAAGGCAACATGGTGCTAGCAGTTTTGACCATTACGCTTTACATTCCACTGGTATCAAAGGACAAATGTTCTAAGGGGAACTATTTGGTCCTGAGTATACCTTTGCAGATTGGTAATCCGCAAGGACAGCGGTCAGAGTTACCGCTCGTTTCCGCTAGTCACCTGACTCTCGGACGTCGTTCTTCTTGCTCTTGTCCAATCCAGCCCTCTCCATGAGCGACGATCGGAGCGCAATTTCGATTTGATCGTCGTCGGCCGGAGGTGGCCCGGATGCCCCGAGCAATTCCGGATCGTAACGGACCTCGTATTGGTGCTTGGCAATCGAGATGATTACCCCAGGATCTAGCCTTTTGCGAGTGACCCGATAGCCGTTTACCTTGGTCCCGTTGCGACTGTCGAGATCCTTGACAAACCAATACCCCTGCTCGAGCGTCAGGCGGCAATGCTGGCCAGAAACATTGGGAAATCGCAAAACGACATCGCAGGTCTCGCGCCGTCCGACCACGATTCGATTTTTTTTCAGCGGAATGTCTTCTCCGCCACCGGTCGGAACCAAAAATCCCATGTTTGCCATGATGGGGGCGCTCGCACGTGTGAATTTAACCTATGCCAAACCTGAGGTACGTGATAAAAATCTACGTCTAGAACCCCCGACCGTCAAATCAAAAACCCCGTCTAAGGACGATCTAACGAGCCAAATATGCCAAAAATAACGATGCTTTTCGGTGCCTTGCTCTGCGGGATCTCTCTGGCAATCCTGATGATCACCCAAAAAGTCGGTAGCCCGAGTATCTTCATTCCGATGGCCGTCGGGCTCCCCCTACTGATTCTCGGTCTCCTCTCAAACATCAATCCGCATCTGCGCAAACATTTCATGCACGCTGCCGTTGCGCTTGGACTCTTAGGAGCTCTGGCTGCACTGGTCCCGAGCCTCATGCAGCTCGGTAAGTTAGCTCAAGGCCAAGAGATCGAACTGACCCGAGCCGGCTCGGTCTGGGCGATGGCAATTCTGTGCTTTACCTACGTCGCGATGGGTGTCCAATCCTTCATCCGTGCCCGCAAGTCGGCCTCGGCAAAAGAAACCGCTTAGGAATCCTTAACCTAGGGTCCAAACACCTTGCCAGTCCAGGTTAGCATCCCCGAGCCCCTTCGCCGTGCACTGATCGCCCAAAGTCCCGGGTGCGCTGAAGCCTTCTCGACCCTAGTCGGACCCAGTGAGCAAGTCGAATCGTGGTTCCAACCCAACCTCGATGACGCTCTTCGCTTCGAATCGAGCTTGGTCGTCCTGACTCGCCAAGCCCTCTACGCATGGGACAGACCCTCGTGCCGATGGAGCCGATGGGAACTAACACCAGAGTGCGGCTTGAGAAAAATCGATCGGTCCGGACTCGGTGTCTTGGAACTCTTCGACGACAAGAAACTCATCGCACATTGGCGATACACCGCCGCCGAAATCAATGGGGCCGCCTCGATCGTCTCGGAGTTCCAGAAGATCCGCTCCGGACAAGAGGAGTCCGACGCTGGCTCGATCTGCCCGTCGTGCGGAGGTCCAATGCAAGAGGGGCAAGTCCTCTGCGCCAATTGCGCGCCGACGGCTGTTCCTAATACGACACGTTCGTTGTTGCGATTGGTTCGATTCGCAAAACCCCGCGCTCTTTTGATCGCAGGCGGCTTCGCGCTGACGGTCTTGAGCACCTGCGCGGCGATGATCCCGCCGCTGCTTACCAAACCCCTGATGGATCAGGTCCTGATCCCTCACCAAAGCAAACTACCTGCCCGTTTTGATCTGGTTCCCTGGCTCCTGGGTGGAATGCTCCTGGCGGCCTTGCTCAGTTGGGCCTTGAGCTGGGCGAAGACTTACGTCATGGCCCGCATCAGCGAGCGCATCAGCGCCGATCTGCGCTACGCAACCTATGGACACTTGCAGAAGCTATCGCTCGAATTTTTCGGCGGAAAGCGGACCGGTGACCTGATCTCCCGAGTCAGCGATGACACGCAGCGGATCTGCGATTTTTTGTCGATCCATGCTGTCGATTTCGCTACCGACATCATCATGATCGTCATCACCGCGATTCTGTTGATATGGCTCGATCCGACGATGGCCTTGGTCGGACTCTTGCCGTTCCCCTTCATCGCATGGATCGTCGCGCGAGTCCAAGCTCGTATGCGTGCGGGTTTTGCTCGCGGCAGCTCGGCATGGGCCGAAATGGTCAATGTCCTTGCCGATACCATCCCTGGTATCCGGGTCGTCAAAGCCTTCGCCCAGGAAAATCGTGAAGTCGATAGGTTTCAGGAACGCAACGACCAAGTCCTCTACGCCAACGACCGGGTCAATCGCCTCTGGGCTGCCTTCGCCCCGATCATCACCCTGCTTACCGATATCGGATTGTTGATCATCTACGGTTTTGGTGCCTACCAAATCTATCGAGGCGGATTGTCCGTCGGTGATCTTTCCGTTTTCCTCATGTGGGTATCGCGACTCTATCTGAGACTTGACGATATGAGCCGTCTGCTTGCCAACGCCCAACGCACCGCTGCAGCAACCCACCGGATTTTCGAGATTCTCGACCGAGTACCAAGCGTTGCCGAACCCCTGGCCCCTGTCCATCCAGGGCGGGTCCAAGGTCGCATCGATTTGGAGAAAGTCACCTTCAGTTACGGATCTCGACAAGTCATCCACGATGTGAATTTGACCATTCAGCCGGGTGAAATGATCGGGCTTGTCGGACCCAGCGGTGCAGGAAAAAGCACCCTGGTCAACCTTGTATGCCGTTTTTACGATGTGGCTAGCGGTTCGATTCGCGTCGATGGTGTCGATATCCGCGAATTCCCGATCAGCGAGTACCGCAGCAATATAGGCATCGTTCTTCAGGAGCCGTTCCTGTTCTTCGGCTCGATCGCCGAGAATATCGCTTACGGACGCCCCGATGCGACCCGCGAGCAGGTTGTCGCCGCAGCACGCGCAGCCAAAGCCCACGATTTCATCCTTAAACTCACCGATGGGTACGATTCGCTCGTGGGCGAACGAGGCCAATCGCTCTCCGGAGGCGAACGCCAACGCATCTCGATCGCTCGCGCCCTGCTGACGGATCCGAGAATACTAATCCTCGACGAAGCGACCTCGGCAGTCGACACCGAAACCGAGCGGGAAATCCAAGAAGCGCTCGATGTGCTCGTCCAAGGTCGAACCACGATCGCCATCGCGCACCGCATCAGCACCCTACGCAAAGCCAATCGAATCATCGTTCTGGAACGTGGGAGAGTGACCGAAGTCGGCAACCACGACGATTTGCTTGCCAAACAAGGGACCTACTACCGTCTGAACCAAGCCCAGAAAAATGCAGGCACCTAGTGCAACCTTAGTTCTCTCTGTGAGTTATGGTGCGGAGGTAAGATTTCAACCACGGAACACACGGAACACACGGAACACACGGAATGAAAGCCATCTTTTTTTCCGTGTATTCGGCGTATTCCCTGGTTTAAAAAACGATCTCTTTCCGCGTTTCAATCTCTTTGCGGCGACGATACTCCGATAGCCCAGTACGTATTGAGATTGGTCGCCCCCTGCTTGTGGGCAATGCCGCTTAGGCGATTGGCTGTGTCGTACGTAAAGTCGGTGGTTGCCACAGGGTTCGCAGTACCGGTGCTTTGAAAACGCGCAATTTGGGTCCGTTGATCCAGAGCATTGTAGGCCATGGTCACCCGTTTTGGGAGCACCTGGTTGCCAGTGCCATTCGTGCCTAGCACCGGATTGAGCCCTTGGCGATTCCCCTCACAGGCAAGCTGGTCGCCGGGCCTTGCGTGATGACCATGCCCCCGTGTGTTCTTTATCGTGACGTTGGGCCAACGTTCACACACGGGCGAACGCAAACATTCGCCAGCGGGGGCGATAGATACAGGCATGAAGACGTTTCACGAATGATTGGCAGAACGCACGAAAAACTAAGGGTTGTGTCCGAACGACAAGAATGCCGTGATTGGCATGTCGAACATCAACCCGCTGTTGCAGAAGAAGGCGAAGGTTAAGCCATTGAAACTGCCGAAGGCGAAGCTGGGCGACGTACATCATCCTCAAACTCAGCTCAGCCCCAAACACCGAACGCGCAAGTACTCTTCAAAGTTTTTCGCTAGCTGAGCGACCCCCCCAAAATCATGGTCGTGAATCCAAATTACACCATCTCGATCCATTCCCACTGGATTTCCCGAATGGTCCGAGGAAACGACAATCCAACCGTCTGCTGCCGGAATATTGTCTTCTCGAAACCTTTTGGTCATTGCGATTACCGACCACGAATCGTCCCCCATGACCACTACCGGACGTAAGCCGTAAATGGGGTAAGGCCCGACCATTGCCGCTCCAAACTCTAACAGGAACTCACGATAGTCGGACGAAAATGGAATGCCAATATCTGCTGACGCAATGTCGGCCTCCAAAGCAGTCGGCAGCGTTTTAGCGCTCATCATTGGGAATTCTGCAAATTCAGATCGAAGCCGATCAACTGTATCTCTCATCATGGTGCTAATCCTCGTCTCGTAAGTTCTTCATCTGCACGAGCCTTCCAGTATCCTAGACGCCACGCATCAAACACTGCCCTTTGCTCGGCAGAAAGGCCGACTCCGGGCGTATTGCCAAACGGGTGTTGAATTTCGTTGCCGATCTTGTGTCTAAAATCTGGTATCTCAACTATAGGCCCAGCAGGATTCTGTTCGAGGTGATGCAAATGCAACGTGTTCCCGTTGACGTCCTTTGCGGCAAAGCCCTTCTTTGACATCGCTCGGAGGGTGCTTTCGTCTACATGTGATAAATTCCTTACGCCCCGAACTTCCATTCCATCGAAAACAACTCGACTTTTGCTTCCACCACGGATGATACCACTCCGGAAAGTTGTGCCAATCAGTCCGCCACCAAGAAGTGATGCATTGGCTTGAACACCAGCGTCAGCATAACCCATCATTCCATCGACCTCGCATTGGCTCGGCGCATACGATCGGATCACACTCTGAACATCGCCATTCCAGCCAGCAGACTGCGACCTCAGACGAAGCATTGCGCGATGTTGTCGCTCAAGTTCGATTGAACGATTCGCTGCGCTCCAACCGCCACCGGCGTAAAAAAGTAGTTGTTGTTGGCCGAAAGGAAAGTTCCATCCCCATGGGTTCCAACCGCCCATGCTATTCCAGTCGCGTTCACCCTCTTGTTCGCTTTCCCACCAGTCTAATCCCGATGGATCAGTTCGATTAGTAGGCGAATTTCCTGTGTATCGATACAGATTCGCATCACCCGCATTGAAGCCTATCGGGTCTTGGCTGATCCATCGTCCGGTGGAGGAGTCGTACCAGCGGTTGAGGTTGTTTTGCAACCGCGTCGTTTCGTCAAATAGCTTACCCGTGTATCCAAAAACAAGATCCACCGCATGGTTCGTCTCCCATACCCGCTGTCCAAACGAATCGTATCGCCGGTGATTGGCGATGGATGTCGTCCCGGTCGACTCGCTGGTATCGGCGATGTCCCGGATCGAACCCAGATGATCCGACAACGCCCATAGCGTGTTGCGGCTCGATACGCCAGGATTCTGTTCGTCGGCCAGAAGATCGTCCACGTTGTCCGACCACAAGTAGCGATGCTGGATCAGAGGGTTTCCGCCGAAGTATTCCAAAAGCGGGTTGGTCCCCTCATCGTAGACCCAATAAGTTACCGGGGTGTAAGAAGCCACCACCGCGTCATGGCGGCGTACCAAGCGATTGAAAGCGTCGTACTCGTAATTGATCTCCGATTCTCGCGTGTTGGTTTGGGATCGCTCGCTTACTTGAGTCAGCCGATTGCGATGGTCCCAGGTGTACGTCGTAAAGGCACCCGAAATGGTGTTCGTCCTGCGAGTGAGATTCCCTTCGTTGTCGTAGAGGTAAGTAAAACCTCGCGATGCGGTCATCCGATTG
>Ga0315903_10006366_pt1 | contig 15089 bp, 14 predicted proteins | sample LakEriMetagenome_7_FD_203524 | JGI IMG/M metagenome (GOLD analysis project Ga0315903, IMG submission 203524) | Freshwater fungal communities from buoy surface, Lake Erie, Ohio, United States - Buoy 2 MA119 | ecosystem: Environmental > Aquatic > Freshwater > Lake | place: USA: Lake Erie, Ohio...
GACCTCGCCGCCCTTCCAGATCTTCGGGGCCGACCTGGGGGCCATCTCCCGGGCCGTGGTCGCGGTCAAGGGATGGCACACCACGCGCGCCGTCACGCCGTCGATGATCCGCAAGGGGGAGCTGCTTGAGTTCGTCCGCAAGGAGGCGGTCGACGCCGCGCGCGAGGCCTTCGCGGACCTGGGCGAGACGGAGGACGAGGCGGGCGGCGGGCTGACCAAGATCCTGGTTCTACCAGGTTTGCCGACCGCCGAGCCGCAGCGGGCCGAGAGCATCGCCCTGCTGCGCGAGCACGGGGTCGACCATGTCCTGACCTTCCGCACCATCCTCGAGAGCATGGTGCAGCGGGTGGAGTCGAACCAGAGCTACGCCAAGTCCGACACGCTCCAGCTGCTCCGCCTCCTCCGGGTCTACGACATGGTCAAGTCGGCCCAGCTCGAGCTCTTCCCCGACCGCCCTTCCCGATGATCCATCCCGCCGCCCTCGTCGAGCCCGGCGCGCGCGTCGCCGCAGGATGCCGCATCGGCCCGTTCGCCGTGGTCGAGCCGGGGGCCTCGCTCGGCCCGGGCTGCGTCCTGGCCGCCCACGCGGTTGTGCGCGGCTCGGCCCGGCTGGGATCGGGCGTGCGCGTCGACAGCTTCGCGGTGATCGGGGGCGACCCCCAGGACCTCGGGTTCGACGCCGCCACGCCGAGCCTGGCGGAGGTGGGCGACGGCGCCGTGATCCGGGAGCACGCGACCATCCACCGCGCCACCGTCGCCGGCGGCGCGACCCGGGTCGGCGCCGGCTGCCTGCTGATGGCCGGGGCCCATGTGGCGCACGACTGCGTCGTGGGCGACGGGGCGATCCTCGCCAACGGCTGCATGCTGGGCGGCCACGTGGAGGTCGGCGAGCGGGCCTTTGTCAGCGGCGGCGTCGCCGTGCACCAGTTCTGCCGAATCGGGCGCGGCGCGCTCGTCTCCGGCAACGCGGTGATCACGGAGGATGTCGCCCCCCAGCTGCTCGCCCACGGCCGCAACGAGGTCGCCGGGCTCAACCTCGTCGGCCTGCGCCGGCGCGGCGCCTCGGCGGAGGCCGTCGCCGAGCTCAAGCGCGCCTACCACGCGGTGTTCGTCCCCGGCGCCTCCTGCGCAGCCCGGGCGGAGGCGGCGCTGGCCTCGGGGACCTTCCGCTCCGCCGAGGCCGCGGACTTCCTCCGGTTCTTCCTGGGCGGCCGCCGCGGGCGATTCGCCGCCCCCGCATGAGCGCCCGCCGCCCCATCGCCCTGACCTGCGGCGACCCCGCCGGGGTCGGTCCCGAGCTGATCGCGCGCCTGCTCGGCTCCGAGCGCCGCGACCTCGTGCCCGTCGGCCCCGCCTCCTGGCTGGCATCGCTTCCGGTTCCGGGCGTCGTCGTCGGGCCGGACGGCTGGCAGGCCAAGCCGGGCAAGCCCGAGAGCGACGGCCACCGCGTCGCGCTGGCGGCGATGGAGCGAGCCGCCGAGGGTTGCCGCGACGGCGAGTTCTCAGCCGTGGTGACGGGCCCGGTGAGCAAGGCCGGGCTCGCCTCGGTCGGCTTCCGACACCCCGGCCAAACCGAGTTCTTCGCGGAGCGATGGGGCGGACAACCCGTGATGGCGTTCGCCGGCGGCCGCATGACGCTGACCCTCGCCACCTGGCACCTCCCGCTGTCGGAGGTCCCCGCGGCCCTCTCCGCGGACGCCGTGACCCGCGCCGCCGAGGCCCTGGACCAGCTGCTCGCCAGGCTTGGCAAGGGACGCCGCATCGGCGTCTGCGGGCTCAACCCACACGCCGGAGAGGGCGGCCTGCTCGGCGCCGAGGACGAGCGCGTCATCCGTCCCGCCGTCGAGCGGCTCGCCGCCAAGGGGCTCGACATCAAGGGGCCCCTTCCCGGCGACACCGCCTTCGCCCGCCACCTGGCGGGCGAGTTCGACGGACTAGTCGCGATGTACCACGACCAGGGGCTGGCCCCGCTCAAGGCGGTCGACTTCGCCGAGGCGGCCAACCTGACCCTCGGCCTTCCCTTCGCGCGCACCAGCCCGGACCATGGCACCGCCTACGACCTCGCCGGCAAGGGAACAGCCGACGGCCGGAGCCTGGCCTCGGCGCTGCGCCTGGCCAGGGTTCTCGCCGCGCGATGAGAGCCCTTGCCGCCTGCCTCCTCATGGGAGCCGCGATCGCGACCGCCGGCGAGGCCAGACGGATCGCGTCCTACTCCCCGGCGGCGACCCGCATCCTCGTCGACCTCGGGCGGGCTGACCGCCTCGCGGGGACCACCCGGTGGTGCGAGCTGCCCCCGGGCCATCCGGCCGAGCGCATCTGCGACGCCTTCGCACCCGAGCTCGAGCGCCTGGTCGCCCTGCGGCCCGACCTCGTTATCCTGCCGCGGCTCGCCAACCCGCTGCTCGCCGAGCGACTGCGCGCCGCGGGCATGCGCGTCGAGGTCCTCGCCGCGGAGTCGCCCGACTCGCCGGCCGCCGACATCCGCCTGCTCGGCGACCTGACCAACGCCAAGGCGCGCGCGTCCGAGCTGGCAAGCGCCCGCCACCTCCTTCGCCCACCCTCGGGCCGGCGCGTGCTGATCATCTGGGATGGCGTGCTCGCCGGTCCCGACTCCTATCTCTCATGGGTTATCCGCGCCGCAGGAGGACGCCCGTCTCCAACCCAAGGCCTTTGGCCGGAATGGGACGCCGAAGCCGTCGCCCTTACAAATCCCGACATCGTCCTATACATCCACGAAGCTGGCCCAGCCCTACCCCAAGCGAGCAAGGCCAGAACCGAGGAATGGAGATCCATCCCTGGACTAAGGTCAACCTCTTGCAGCACAAAGGGTTACATATTTGAGATGCGGGCTGGATCCGATTGGCTGCCGGCCAGCGGCCTGCCCAAGGCGGCGCAGCAGTTGGCTGAGCTGCTTGATCGCCACAAATGAGCGAGGACGGTTGACGAGGGTCGGCAAGCCGCCAACCTCGCAATTGCTGAAACTAACCCGCGGCCGCGCTGTTATCCTTTAAGCAACCCTTCTCCCAAACATGAACACCCGCCTCACCCTCCTCGGCTCCGCGCTCTTCGCGCTCGCCCTCCTCGCCTCGCCGGTTCGCGCCGACGATGGCGAATCCTGCCCTGGTTGCCCCTCCAAGAAGCCCAAGGTCGCTCCCGCCGCCCCCGCCGCCTTCGTCGGTGGCGCCGAAGCCTGCGAGACCTGCGGCTGCAAGGACAAGAAGAAGAAAAAGGATGGCGAGTGCGATCCCGCCAAGCCCGCCCCTGCCGCTCCCGCCGCCGCCCAGGACGACTGCGACAAGGACTGCGACAAGGGCAAGAAGAAGTGCGAGCCCAAGACCTCGGTCGAGCAGGGCGACTGCGATGACTGCGGCTGCAAGAAGAAGAAAAAGAAGAAGGGCGCCGACGCCCCCGCTGAGACGGCTCCCGCCGCCTAAGCGCAGCGACAGCACCACCCAAGGGGCGCCGATGGCGCCCTTTGTTTTTTGGCGATCAAGCGCCTAGGCCAGGCCTAGGTCTCGCCGGACAAATTCCGGGAAGTCCGCCCTGATCGGTACGCCGTTCTCGCGGGCATGCAGCTCATCGCCTTCCCTAAAAGGCGCGCCCGACCTGACCGCGCAGGCGCGGATACCGGCGGCCAGCCCCGCCATCCAATCCGTCCTTCGGTCCCCCACCATCCAGCAACGAGCAGGGTCCAGGCCGTGGCGGGCGATGGACTCGGTGATGAAGCGAGGGCTCGGCTTGCGGTAGAGGGAAGGCTCGTCGGGGCGCTCGGGGGCGGCCATGGTGTCCAGGAAACCCGGGGCGGGCAGGTCAAGCAGCTCGAGCATGCGATGGTGGCAGGCGCGATAATCGTCCCAGGTGAAGAAACCGCGGCCTATCCCGCTCTGGTTGGTCAGGATGAAGAGCCCGTAACCGGCCGCCATGCAGCGATGCAGGGCCTCGCGGACCCCCGGAAGCGGCTCGATTTGCTCGACCCGCGAGGTGTGGTGGTGATCCCGGATGAGGTTGCCGTCTCGGTCGAGGAAAAGGGCGGGCTGGCCGGGCATGACCCATGGTCGACGGGGGGCTCGCCAGGGGCAAGCGCGGGAAAGGGGACTTGACCGTGGGGGGGCGGGTCGGTAGCACCGACCCTCACAACCGACGTCCGCCATGGCCAATCCCAAACGCAAGCAGTCCAAGCGCCGCAGCCGGCTTCGCCGCGGCCAGAACCAATTCCGCGCCCCCAAGCTGGTCAAGGACGCCGAGTCGGGCGCCCTGCGCCGTCCCCACCGCGTCGACCCGGTCACCGGCAAGTACCGCGGCCGCCAGGTGATCGACACCGGCGCCTGACCCCGCCGGGCCTAGCGCCCGAGCCATGGAAACACCCAAGGCCGCCCACCGCATCGCCGTCGACTGCATGGGCGGCGACATGGGCCCCTCGGAGGCCGTCGCCGCCGTCGCCATTGCGCTGAAGGAGGGATTGGTCGGCCCCGAGGACCAGCTGGTCCTGGTGGGCAACGAGGAGATCCTGCGCCCGCTCGCCCGCGAGCATCGCATCCGCCTGAGCGCCAACGTCAGCTTCCGCCACGCCCCGTCGATCATCGCCCCCGACGACACCCCGATGACGGCGATGAAGGGCAAGAAAGACGCCTCGATGCTCGTCGCGGTCGAGATGCTCAAGGCGGGCGAGGTCGACGCCATCGTGTCCACCGGCAACACCAAGGTGCTGGTCGGCGCCGGCACCATCCGCCTCCGCGCGATGGAGGGCGCCGAGCGGCCCGCGCTCGCCGCCATCATGCCGCGCCGCGAGGGCCATTTCGTCATGCTCGACGTCGGGGCCAACCCGGAGGCCACGCCCGACCACCTCGTCCACAACGCGGTCCTCGGCCGCATCTACGCCCAGTCGGCGCTCGGCATCGCCGACCCCCGGGTCGGCCTGCTCACCGTCGGGACGGAGGAGGGCAAGGGCGGCGACCGCATCAACCGCACGCACGCGCTGCTCAAGGCGATGGGCGAGCGCATCCGCTACGTCGGCCCGGTCGAGGGTTTCGACGTCTTCGGCAATGTCTGCGACGTCGTGGTGACCGACGGCTTCACCGGCAACATCATCATCAAGACGCTCGAGGGCATGGTCTACATGGTGCGCGACCTGGTCGGCCCTAAGGTGCGCTACAACCCGGTCTACCTGGCCGGCGGCATCGCGATGTTCCCCCTGCTGCGCGAGCTCAAGGGCCATCTCAAGCCCGAGCGCTACGGCGGCGCCCCCCTGCTCGGGCTCAACGGCCTGGTCATGAAGGCGCACGGGTCGAGCAACCGCCACGGGATCGCCAGCGCCATCCGCCTCGGCCGCGAGGCGCTCGAGGCCGGCGCCGGGCGGCGCATGCGGGAGGAGCTGGCGGCGGCCAACGCGGTGATCGCGACCCACCCGGCCGCCTGAGGTGTTTTTGCGTTCCCTTCGGGAGCCAAACCCCCTTCCCTTGCCCCGTCGATGCCCGCCCCGAAGTCCGTCATCATCCGCAGCGTCGGGGTCCACACCCCGGAGCGCCGGGTAACCAACGAGGAGCTTTCCCGCACGGTCGACACCTCCGACGAGTGGATCCGCACCCGCTCGGGCATCGGCGAGCGCCGCATCGCCGGGCCGGACGAGAACCCCTCCGACATGGGCGCCAAGGCGGCCGCCCAGGCGCTGGAGCGGGCCGGCCTGTCGCCTTCCGACGTCGACCTGCTGGTCGTGGCCACGATGACGCCCGACCTGCCCTTCCCCTCCACCGCCTGCCTCATCCAGGCCAAGCTCGGCCTCCGGCGCGACATCCCCTGCTTCGACCTCGCCGCCGCCTGCTCCGGCTTCATCTACGCCCTCCAGGTCGCGACCGACATGGTCCGCGCCGGCCGCTACCGCCGGGCGCTGGTCATCGGCGCGGAGAAGCTCTCCAGCGTCGTGGACTGGACGGACCGCTCGACCTGCGTGCTCTTCGGCGACGCCGCGGGCGCCGCGGTCGTCGAGGCCTGCGACACGCCCGGGGTCGGCATCCTCGCCAACCTCCTGGGCGCCGACGGCTCCAACGCCGAGCTGCTCTGGGCGCCCGCGGGCGGCTCGGCCAAGCCCGCCTCGGCCGAGACCCTCGCGTCCCGGGAGCACTACCTCAGGATGAACGGCAAGGAGATCTTCAAGCTCGCGGTGCGCGTCATGGCGAGCTCCTGCGAGAAAGTCCTCGCGGAGGCAGGCGTCGCCTCCGACCAGGTGGCCTGCTTCATTCCCCACCAGGCCAACGTCCGCATCATCGAGGCGGTGGCCGCCCAGCTCGGGCTGGGGATGGACCGCTTCCCCCTCAACCTGGAGTGCTTCGGCAACACCTCCGCCGCCTCCATCCCCCTCGCCCTCGAGCAAGCCTGGCGCGAGGGAAAGATCCGCCACGGCGACCTCGTCCTCATGGTCGCCTTCGGCGCCGGACTCACCTGGGGCGCCACCCTGCTCCGCTGGCATGAACCGACCCGCTAACCTCCTCCTCGCGCTGGCCCTCCTCGCGACGTCGCCCGCCCTCGCCGAGCTCCGGCGCGGCCCCGACGGAACCTGGGCGCTTGCCGAGGGCAGGCCGACCGACCTGCCCGCCGATCCCGCCGAGCGAGCGGAGATCCTCGCGGCGCTCAACCGCGCCCAGGCCGCCCTCGACTCCGGGCGCAATGGCGAGGCCATCGGCGAGGCCGACGACGCCGTCGACCCGGCCGAGGAATCGGAGGCCGCCGCGCAGGCCCGCCTCATCCGCGCCCGGGCGCGGGCCGAGCGGCGGCAATTCGAGGACGCCCTGGCCGACCTGCGCTGGCTGACCAGCCGACGCATCGATTTTCCCGAGCTCGACGCCGCGGTCGACCTCCAGCTGGCCCTCGCCCGCCGCCTCGCCTCGGGCGAGTCCCGCCGCCTCGGAGGCTGGATGCCCTGGTTCGCCGACCGCGCCCTCGCCCTCGAGGCCTACCAGGACGCGCTGCGCGCCGCGCCGCGCGGCCGCCGGTCCGACACCGCCCTGGTCGAGCACGCCCGCCTCGCGCTCCAGCTGGAGCGCCCCGAGGACGCGCTTGAGTCGCTCGAGAGGCTGGTCGGCGAGCACCCCGACTCGCCCCACCTGCCCGAGGTGCTCGCGCGGCTCGCCGAGCTTCGCGCAGCCGACTCCCCCGGCCCCCACTGGGACCAAGCCTCGGCGCGCGAGGCGCTGCTCGCCCTCGAGAACCTTGTGAGCCAATACCCCTCGAGCCCCGAGGCCGCCGCCGCGCCGGCGCGCATCCGGGAGCTGCGCAACCAGATGGCCGCCTCGCGCCTGCGCCTCGCCGAGTTCTACTGGCAGCGGCGCAACAACCCCGCCGCCGCGCGGCTGATGGCGGCCTCGGCGATCACCCTCGCGCCCGACTCCGACTCCGCCAAGGACGCCGGGGCGCTCATCGCACGGATCGACGCCGGCGAGGAGGCGCCGGCCACCCTCGCCGACCGCGTGCTCGGCCGCTACCCGAGGCGCGCCGCCGCGGCCAAGCCCAGCGAGGCCGCGCCCGCCGCGCCCGCCTTCCGGGAGGAGCCGCCTCGGGCGGCCGGCGAGCGATGAGGCCGCTCGCGCTCGCCGCCCTCGCGGCCTGCCTGGCGGGATGCTCCGCCTACCGGCTCGGCGGCGCGCCCGCGCAGCGCGACATCGAGGTGCGCGCGGTCCGCAACGCCACGCCGCGCCCCGGAACCCACGCCGCGCTCGACCAAGCCCTTCGCGCGGCGCTCGCCTCCGACGCGCGCCTGCGCGTCCGGGCCGGCGGGGCGCCGCTCGAGGCCGAGGTCGTGGCCTACCAAAGGGTCGGAGCGGCGCGGCGGGCGGATGACGGGGCCCTCGACCAGACCTTCCGCGTGACCCTCACGGTCCGCTGCACGCTCCGCTCAGCCGACGGCCGAAGGACCCTCTTCCGCGACCGCGACTTCTCGGCCTCGGGCATCCTTGACGCCTCGGGCGACCTGGCCGGCGAGGAATCCCGACTGCTCCCCCGGCTGTGCGCCGAGGTCGCGGCCCAGGTCCGAGACGCCGCCATCGGCGCCTGGTGACATGAACCCCGTCGTCCTCGCGCCCTCGCTGCTCGCCGCCGACCACGCGGACTTCGCGGGGGGTGTCGCCGCCATCGAGCGCGCCGGCCTCGGCTGGGTCCACCTCGACATCATGGACGGGCACTTCGTGCCCAACCTCAGCTTCGGACCCCAGGTCCTCGCGGCGCTCCGGCCGCGCACCCGGCTGCACTTCGACACCCACCTGATGCTGCTCAACCCCGACCGCTACGTCGAGGCCTTCGCCAAGGCGGGGGCCGACCGCATCACGGTGCACGCCGAGGCCGACCACGACATCGCCCGGACCCTCGCCCGCATCCGCGAGCTGGGCTGCTCGGCGGGCATCGCCATCAACCCCGACGCCGACCCCAGCGCGACTTTCCCCCACCTCGACGCGGTCGACCTCGTGCTGTGCATGACGGTCTTCCCGGGCTTCGGCGGGCAGGCCTTCATCCCCGGGGCGGCGGAGAACGTCCGCGGGGTCGCGGCGGAGCGCGCCCGCCGAGGCCTGTCCTTCCGCATCGAGGTCGACGGCGGCATCACCGCCGAGACCGCCGCGGTCTGCCGCGCGGCCGGCGCCGACACCCTTGTCGCCGGCACCTCCTTCTTCAAGGCGCCCGACCTCGCCGCGGCGGCGCGGGCGATGACCGGAGCCTGAGCCGGCAAGGGCTCAGGCGGGAGGGGGGAGGTCGAGACGCAGCGCCTTCTCCGTCTGCAGGCGCAGCTGGCCGCAGGCGGCGTCGATGTCGTGGCCCTTCTCGCGGCGCAGGGTGACGGACACCCCGGCGTCGCGGAGAATGTCGGCGAAGCGCGCCTGGCGGGTCAGGCTCGGGCGCTTCCAGGGAAGGCCCTGGACCGTGTTGTAGGGGATGAGGTTGACGTGGGCGTGGAGGTCGCGGGCGATGTCGCGCAGCCGCTCCGCCTGGTCGAGCCCGTCGTTCACCTCGTCGATGAGGATGTACTCGAGGGTCAGCATCCGTCCATGCCGCCGGGCGAAGGCCTTGCACGCGGGCAGGAGCTCCGCGAGGGGCCACTTGCGGTTCACCGGCATGATCTTCTCGCGCACCTCGTCGGTGGCGCCATGCAGGCTGATGGCGAGGCGAAGCCCCAAGGGCTCCTCGGCCAGCTGGAGGATCTTCGGGACGACGCCGGAGGTGGAGACGGTGATGCGGCGGGCGCCGAAACCCAGCCCCCAGGGGGCGTTGACGGCCCTCAGGGCGGCCATGAGGTTGTCGTAGTTGGCCATGGGCTCGCCCATGCCCATGACGACGATGTTGTCGAAGGACGCCAGGCCCTGGGCCGCGCGCTCGGGGGACACCGCGTCCTCGACCCGGCAGACCTGGATCAGCTGGCAGACGATCTCGCCCACGGACAGGTTGCGCTTGAAGCCGTCGAGCCCGGAGGCGCAGAAACGGCAGCCGAAGGCGCAGCCCACCTGCGTGGAGATGCAGATGGTCCGACGCGAGCGCTCCTGCCCCACCCCCTCCATCGGGGCCCGGATGATCACGGTCTCGATGAGGGAGCCGTCGCGCAGCCGCTGGAGCAGCTTCTGGGTGACATCGGTGGCGACCCGCTTGCCCATCACCTCGGTGGGCGAGAAATCGAAGGTCGCCTCCATCCAGGCGCGGAGGGGGGCCGGCAGGTTGGTCATGGCGGAGGCCGACTCCGCCCTGCGCTTGTAGACCCACTCCAGGATCTGGGCGGCCCGGTAACGCGGATGACCCTCGGCCCCCAGCCGGGCGGCGAGGGTCTCGGGGGTTTCCCCGTGAATGGGGGGTTTTTCGGGGCTGAAAGCCATGGGGGGAGGGCGGGCAAGGAGGACGACCGCCTTCTTACTTGCAAGGCCCATCGTTTTGCCTCCAAAAACCACCTTTGCAATGAGCAACAAGGCGACTTCCCAGCAGCAACCCAAGGGTCCGAATCTCGACCATGCCCTGCAGCGGCTGGCGGACGGAAAACCGGCCTACTGCCTGCACCAGAACTGGGGCCTCGGCATCATCCGCGAGCTGGCCTCCGACGGCCAGTCACTGCGCATCGATTTCCCGGAGCACAAGCGGGTCGGCCATCCGATGGACCTCGGGTTCTGCCGCACCAAGCTCGAAATCCTCGATCCCGCCTCGCTGCTCGCCTCCGCCTACTCCCCTGAGAGCAAGGACAAGGTCGCCGCGATGGTCGCCAACGACCCCGTCGGCCTCGTCAAGGCCCTGCTCCACGAGACCGAGACCGGCGACCTCTCGGCCCTCCGCCTCGAGAACACCCTGGAGCGAATCTTCTCCGCCTCCGTGTCCCCGGACAAGGACCGCGCCGCGGCCTTCAAGACCTGGTGGACCCGCGCCCGCGCCGCCCTCCGCAAGGATCGCGCCATCCTCACCCCGGAACGCAAGGGCGGCACCTACACCCTGCTCGAGGCTCCCTCCGACCCCGGCCAGGACCTCTTCGGCCAATACGCCGCCGCCAAGGACGACGCCCGCCGCCTGCAGCTGCTCGCCGAGCTCGTCTCGCTGCCCGCCGCGGATTCGCGCGGCGTGGCCAACGCCGAGAACCTGGCCGTCGTCTCGGCCCATCTCTCGGAAGCCCTCGGCCAGGTCCCGCCCCCCGGCCGTCCGGCCCGCCGCGGCGAGCGCCTCGCCGACCTGCTGGTCGGCATCTGGAACCGCAACCTCCTCTTCGCGCCCGCCAACGAGAACGTCGCCACCCTGGCGCCGACGGCCTCGGATGTCGTCGCCCTCGTCCTCGACGAGGCCGAGCTGCTCCACCTCGCGCTCAACATCCCCCACTCGAGCGAGCACATCCGCAACCTGCTCGACCTGATCCGCGCCCACCACGGCGCCAGCTGGCAGGAGAAGGTCTTCGGCCTGCTTTCCCACAAGGGCCTGGGGCAGACCAAGGGCGGCTCGGCGAAGCTCGTCTCCGAGACCATCAACTACCTGGCCGAGGCCGATCTTGAGAAGGAGCTGGGCGCGCGGCTCGCCGACTGGGTCGACCGTCGCCAGGCCGCCGGTCCCGTCCTCATCTGGGCCACGAAGAACCGCGGCTCCAAGCGCCACGCCGCCATCCTCTCCCAGCTGTCCGGGGCCGGCCTCCTGCGCGCCATCCTCGCGTCCATCGGCGACGACGCCCTGGCCTCCAACTCCACCGCGCGCAACCCCCTTGCCAACGAGCTGCAGCGCGACCGCACCCTGCTCTCCGACCTCCTCCGCCCCGAGGGCGGCGAGCCGGCCAGCACCGAGGTGGTCTTCGACCTCGCGCGCACCCTCCTGCGCACGATGGGCCTCGACCCGATGACGAAGAAGTCGCTGCTCGCCCGCCTGATCGCCATCGAGCCCGAGGTCAACTCCGTGGCCAAGTCGCTCGGCGAGTCCAAGGCCGAGCCCGGCGCCGAGCAGCAGGTCGACCGCGAGAAGGTGCTCTACGTCTCCAAGGAATCCCTCGCGGCGCGCCGCGCCGAGCTGGAGGACATCGTCAAGCACAAGCTGCCCGAGATCAACGAGGCGATCCAGGTCGCCAAGGAGCACGGCGACCTTCGCGAGAACTCCGAGTACAAGATGGCCCGCCAGGAGAAGGAGCGCCTGCAGTCCCGCGCCCAGGACCTCGAGAAGGGCATCGCCAAGGCCGAGGTCGTCGACTTCGCCAAGGCCACCGCCGACACCGTCGGCATCGGCTCGCTCTTTGAGCTGACCCGCGCCTCCACCGGCACGACCGACACCCGCGCCATCCTCGGCGCATGGGACACCGACACCGAGGGTCCGGTCATCATCATGCCCTACCTCTCCGCCCTGGCCAAGGGCCTGATGGGCAAGAAGGCCGGCCAGCTGATCAAGGTCTCCGTCGGCCAGACCGTCGAGCACTGGACCATCTCCAACCTGCGCCGCTGGGTCGACCACCGGGGCTGAGGCCGCCCGCCGGCTCCCTGCCGAAGGCCCTCCGTCGGAGGGCCTTCCTCTTTTGACACCCGGCCGCATCGCCCCCTTGATGGGCCCATGCCCGCCCCCGCGGAACTCCTCCGGCTCCTCGCCGACCCCACCCGGGCGCGCATCATGCTCCTCATCGCCAAGGGCGAGCTGACCGTTGGCGAGCTGCAGGAGATCCTCGGCATGAAGCAGGCGCGGATCTCCACGCACCTCTCCCTGCTCCGCCAATCCGGACTGGCGGCCGACCGGCGGGACGGCAAGCGGACCCACTACACGCTCGCCTCCGGCCTGCCCCCGCCCACCCAGGCCCTCCTCCAGGCCGTGCGCGACGCCTTGGCCGTCGACCCGTCCGCCCAGGCTGACCAGCGCGCCCTGAGGCGCCTGGCCGACAACCGCCGCCGCGCCGCCGACGCCCATTTCAACCGCGTGGCCGGCCGCCTCGGCCGCCACTACTGCCCGGGACGATCCTGGGAGGCCGTCGGGCGCATGCTCTGCCAGCTGGTGCCCGCGATCCGCATCGCCGACCTCGGCGCGGGCGAGGGCGTCCTCTCCCAGCTCCTCGCCCGGAGGGCCGAGTTCATCCACTGCGTCGACAAGTCCCCCCGCATGGTGAAGGTCGGCCGCGAGCTGGCCCGGCGCGAGGGCATCCGCAACCTCGACTACGTGCTCGGCGACATCGAGGACATCCCCCTGCGCGCGGGAAGCGTCGACCTCGCCCTGCTCAGCCAGGCCCTCCACCACGCCGAGCAACCCCGCCGCGCCCTCGCCGAGGCCCACCGCATCCTTCGCCCCGGCGGCCGCATCGTCATCCTCGACCTCAAGGCCCACCGCTTCGAGAAGGCCAGGGAACTCTACGCCGACCGCTGGCTCGGATTCGAGCCCAACGACCTTTGCGACTGGCTCGAGACCGCCGGCTTCGCCCAGCCCGAGGCCCGGGTCGTGGCCCGGGAGGAGACCGGCCCCCGGTTCGAGACCCTGCTGGCCGTGGCCGAGAAGCCCTCCCGCTGAGGGCCTCCCGCCAGCCCCGGCAGGGGGGGATTTTCAAGGGCTTCGGGCTTGGCATCCCCCGCCACCCCCAATAGGTCTACCCTCCCCCTCCACAACCCCGATGGCCCGCACCGCGTCCCGCTCCTATCGCCTGGCCCACGCCGCCCTGCTCTCGGTCCTCGTGGCCCTCGCCGCCCTACCCGCGAGCTCGCCCGGACAGGCCGCCAAACCCGCGCCTGCCAAGGAGGAGGAGAGCCCCACCCAGCGCCTCTGGAACGAGGCCGAGACCGCCCTCGGCAAGAAGCAGTACAAGGCCGCGTTCGATCTCTTCAAGAAGCTCGAGGGCGAGTCCGACAAGGCCGGGCTCCCCGAGATGGCCAAGGCCGCCATCGCCTTCCGCCAGGCCACCTGCCTCTACCTGATGGCCGGACAATCCAAGAAGACCGAGGATTGGGCCAAGGTCGAGGAGGCCCTCAAGGGGTTCCTCGCCAAGTATCCCCGCGGCACCGAGACCCTCCTCGACCCCTCGAACAACATGCGCGGGGTGGTGCGCCTCTCCCTCATCGAGGTCTACGCCAATCTCTCGAAATGGGACGCCGCCCTCGCCGACCTCGAGGCGCTCCGCCGCCCCAGCCCCGAGATCCGGGGCGAGGACCGCGTGCTCGCCTTCGTGCTGACCGCCAAGGTCCTCGAGGAGAAGGCCAAGGGGCAGTCGGAGGCCGAGCTCAAGCTGGCCCTCAACCAGGCCATGAACCTCCTGAAGCAGGTGACCGCCGCCGGCATCGGCACGACCGAGAGCCGCGAGGCGGCCAACAAGCTCGTCGAGGTCTACACCAAGCTCGGCATGGCCAAGGAGGCCGAGCAGCTCCGCGCCGAGATCGAGGCCAAGGGCGGCGGCTCCCCGGCCGAGATGGTCCGCGCCAACGTCCAGCGCCTGGAGATCGGCGACGCCCGCTTCCAGGCCGCCGAGGAGGCCACCGACGACAAGGCCCGCGAGGCCCTCTACCGCCAGGCGCTCGCCAGCTACCAAGGCACGCTGCGCCGCGCCGCCCTCGCCCGCGCGCTCGGGCAGGCCGTCGAGTCCAAGCAAGCCGAGGTCGACCAGCTCAACCGCCTCTACGCCAAGCCGGACGACAACCAGAAGGCGCTCATCGACAAGGCGAAGGAGGAGGTCGACTCCTTCAGGAAGATCCAGGCCGAGTTCACCGCCAACAAGGACTACGACGCCGTCATCGCCTACCGCATCGGGCTCTGCCTCCTCGAGCTCGGCCGCCCCTGGGAGGCCTTCGTCGCCTTCCGCGACATCTTCCAGAACAACCCCGGCTTCGAGAAGATCTCCGGGGCCTACTACTACTACATCGACGCCCTCCGGCGCATCGGCCGCAACGACGAGGCCCAGAAGGTCAGCCGCGACTTCCTCCAGAAGTACCCCGACTCCCCGGAGGTCGCCCCCATCGCGGTCGGCCTGGGCGAGATCTGCATGGAGCAGGAGGAGTACGACAAGGCGATCGAGCAGTTCAAGTGGGCCAAGGCCAACGTCCGCAACCTCGACCCGCAGGCCCAGCAGGAGATCGACTTCGGGATTGTCCGCGCCCTCTTCTCCAACGTCGACTGGGCCAAGGCCCGCGCCGCCCTGGACGAGTTCCTCGCCAAGTACCCCAAGTCCCCCGCCCGCGAGTCGGCCCTCTACATGCACGGGCTGACCTGGTTCTTCGAGGGCCGCTACCGCGAGACCAAGGCCTCGCTCGAGAAGTACATGGCCGAGTTCCCCAACGGCCAGTACCAGGCCGACGTGCTCTACCGCCAGGGCATCGTCGCCCTCAACGTCCAGGGGCCCGACGAGGCCATCGCCATCGCCCGGCAATGGCTGTCCAAGCACGGCAACTCCAAGTCCGAGGCGATCGTCGCCCAGATTCCCGAGCTCCACGTGCTCATCGGCGACGCGCACACCAAGAAGGGCGACCTCGAGGGCAAGAAGGCCGGCGAGGCCGATTACAAGGCCCGCGTCACCGCCGCCGCAGGCCCCAAGGCCCAGCACATGAAGGCCAAGGCCGACGCCGAGGCCGCCAGGGAGGAGCAGGTCAAGGCCTCCATCGAGGCCTACCTCATCGCCGTGCGCGCCGCCCGCGCCAACCCCCAGGTGCTCG